>Ga0209281_1000061_pt1 | contig 293814 bp, 247 predicted proteins | sample MedtruBG_FD_187514 | JGI IMG/M metagenome (GOLD analysis project Ga0209281, IMG submission 187514) | Root nodule microbial communities of legume samples collected from California, USA - Medicago truncatula BG (SPAdes) (version 2) | ecosystem: Host-associated > Plants > Roots > Nodule | place...
CGATCTGGGTTCGCAAGATGCCGAAGAAGGAAGCCGAAGAGATCGCGATGCACTATCTGAAGCGCGTCAAGATCCCGGAACAGGCCAACAAATACCCGGGCCAGCTCTCCGGCGGCCAGCAGCAGCGTGTGGCGATCGCCCGCTCGCTCTGCATGAAGCCGAAGATCATGCTGTTCGACGAGCCGACCTCGGCTCTCGACCCGGAGATGGTCAAGGAAGTGCTCGACACCATGGTCTCGCTTGCCGAAGAAGGCATGACCATGCTGTGCGTGACCCATGAAATGGGCTTTGCCCGCCAGGTCGCAAACCGCGTCATCTTCATGGACCAGGGCCAGATCGTCGAGCAGAATTCGCCGGCCGAGTTCTTCGACAATCCGCAGCACGAGCGCACCAAACTCTTCCTCAGCCAGATCCTGCACTGATTTGTCTGAAGAGTTTTTCTCAACCAGTTTCAAACGTTCCAAGGGAGCATTACGCCAATACAGTTCCATAATTCATATTATGCGATCTTTCTGTATGGATCAGTACATTCTATTTCCAAGTGCGACATGCCGGTAATTGCAATGGCTTCGTTTTCTTCCCTGGTTTGTTGAGCAGAAAGCCTCGGTCAACAAGATGGCCTCACCGCTGGGACATTGTTCAACTATCTATTGCGAAATCCCTCGCAACACTTTCCATAACAACGAACTTCCTGAGTACACCGGCTACTTTGGTACGATCACCGATGCACTAATGCGCAAGCTTCGACGCCATCCAGATCTTCGTGCGAAGTCACCAATCAACTGGAAGCTCGGTGGTCTCCGAGCAGATTGCCGGCCGGCTTTTATCGGAAGGCTTGAGTCTCATTCGTCTATGCGCGGAGATTATCATGGCGGAGGTGCGGTAAGAAACGCAAGCGCATCCGCCGCTTCTTGCCGTCGGACACAGATCTCAGCCAGATGTCTCACGCAATGCTGAACCAGTGCGCACGCATTCTCAACGCAGAAAATGCCTAGGCTACACGACGCCGGCTGAAGCGTTCATGGCCCATTTGCAGGAGGAGGCCGAGTCCCCTGCCCTACATAACATGCATCATGCACTTGGATTAGCTTCGCCAGCGGGTGGATTCGAGGATATTTGCCCATGGCGACCTGAAGCTATTCAGCCGCTAAAGCCAAGGCTTTTCGAAGCCATCTGTCCGGCCTCCAATAATATCCGAACATATGTGGATTTGCGCGCCGGGTCGAAGCGGAATAGCGGAAATGAGATGCTGATTGCTGCGATTGACTTCCCCAGATGATCGCGGATGGGTACAGCCATGCATCGTACTCCTACCTCACTCTCCTCCAGTTCCTCCGAATAACCGTCTTCGCGGATACGGATCAGTTGTTCCCGTAGTGTCTGGACATCAGTAATCGTTTTTGGCGCCAGTTTCTCGAATGTCATTTTAGACAAACGCTCGGCGATTTCCGTTTCATCGCGATAGGCAAGCAACGCCTTTCCGAGAGAGGTGCTGTGCAACGGATTACGTTTGCCGAGCGGAGAGTTCATCGACAGACTATAGGCACTGTCGTATTTGTGGATATAAGCGACGCGCTGTTCTCGCTCGTCCATCACGCCAAGATTTATGGACTCGCCGGTCTCACGAGAGAGCATGCCCATAGCACGATCTGCTGCCTGTAGCAGGTGTGTCTGGCCACGCAGTGTGCGCGCGCCCAGTCCAAACAATTTCAACGTCAGCCGGTATTTTTCGGTCTCCTCCTCCTGTTCGGCATACCCGAGATCAACAATTGTCTGCAGCAATCGGTGTGTGGTGGCCTTGGAGGTCATGGCTCTTTGAGCGATATCACCGAGGCTGGAGCGCCCTTCTTCAGCCAGCGTTTCAAGCACCGAAAAGACCTTCAAAACCGCAGCTACATTGTCAGATTTGTTGCGCGAGGCGTCAGACATCGATCACTCCAAAAAAATAGAATTACATTTTGAAAATATTGTATCGCGTTGTCAACCTCTGCCACATCGACGAAAAAACCCAAAAAAAACCTAGTTCTTGCGGTTTGAAAGGTTTATATCGATAAATCCTGAGCGCCCATTGCATTTCATTTTTTTGTATGCTTCCTTCAATTTCAGAATGAAATCGCGTTCCGATTTCGTGTCCGGGCACGGAGGTCCGGCGGCACTGGAGGGAAGTATCGTTGACTATGCATGCGCTTCTGCAGCAGAAGAATTTTGTGGCGCCGAGACAAGAGGTCGTGGGCTTGATCCAGCGCCTCGCGGATAATCTCGTCGCCATAGAAGACAAGACGGGCGAATTTCTGCTGCGTCTTGAAGATGGTCGGGTGATCGACACAAAGGGTTGGGCTGGTTGGGAATGGACCCACGGCATCGGGCTTTATGGTCTGTTCAATTACTGGCAGCAGACCGGCGACCAAAAGGCGCTCGATATCATCACCTCATGGTTCGATGCGCGTCTGGCCGAAGGCACCCCGACGAAGAACGTCAATACCGTCTGCCCGTTCCTGACGCTTGCATGCCTCTACGAACTCAATCCGAATCCGGCCTGGAGACCCTACCTGGAAACTTGGGCGGAGTGGGTGATGCATGAAATGCCGCGCACGAGCGAAGGCGGCATCCAGCACATCGTTTATAACAACGTCAATCATCAGCAGATGTGGGACGACACGCTGATGATGAGCGTTATGCCGCTCGCCAAGATCGGCCTGCTGCTGAACAAGCCGGAATATGTCGAAGAGGCTAAATACCAGTTCCTCATCCACACCCAGTATCTGGCCGATCGCAAGACCGGCCTGTGGTTCCACGGCTGGACCTTCGAGGACAAGCACAACTTTGCTGAAGCGCTGTGGGCGCGCGGCAATTCGTGGATCACTATCGCCATCCCGGAATTTCTCGATCTACTCGACCTGCCGGAAGGCGACGCGTTCCGGCGTCACCTGATCTCGACGCTGAAGCGTCAGGCTGAAGCGCTGGCAGAACATCAGTCGCCGTCCGGTCTCTGGCACACGCTGATCAACGATCCGGACAGCTATGTGGAATCCTCGGCTGCCGCCGGCTTCGGTTACGGACTGATGAAGGCCGTGCGCAAGCGCTACCTCGGCCCGGAATATCTGCCCGTGGCGGAGCGTGCGGTGAAGGGTGTGATCGGCCATATCGATGCGGCTGGCGAATTGCAGAATACGTCCTTCGGCACGGCGATGGGATCAGATCTTGATTACTACCGCCAGATCAAGCTGACGGCGATGCCGTATGGGCAGGCGATGGCGATCCTATGCCTGTCGGAATATTTGCGTTCCTATATCTAACGACCAACCCGGGGGTTCCGGGCATTTCATGACCTTGTGATACGCCCGGCGCTTGTCGCCGGGCCGATGAACGCTGTCCTTTTTAGGAGGAGGAAAGCATGCAGTCGCAATCAGTTTCCGAAATTACGTTAGCCTATATCGGCGGCGGCTCACTGAATTGGGCTCAGGTCCTAATGGCCGATCTCGTTCACGACCGCACAGTGGCCGGCGAGATTCGTCTGTTCGACCTCAACCTGGAAGCCGCGCAGCGTAACGCAGCGATCGGCAATCGTCTCTCGGAAGCCCACGGGCTTTCCATTCGTTATACCGCAAGCGAGACAATCGCGTCGGCTTTGACCGGTGTCGATTTTGTCGTCGTATCGATCCTGCCGGGGTCGTTCGACGACATGGCAAAGGATCTCGAGCTGCCGGAAGCCGAGGGCATCATTCAGGCGGTTGGTGATACCGTCGGGCCTGGCGGATTGGTACGCGCCATGCGTGCAATCCCGGCGATGGCCGAAATCGCCGAAGCGATCCGAAAATATGCGCCCAAGGCCTATGTGTGCAACCTGACCAACCCGATGTCGGTCCTGACGGGCGCGCTTTACGCCGCTTTCCCCGATATCAGGGCATGGGGCGAATGCCACGAAGTCACCAAGCTGCGCCACATTATCGCCTGGCTCGCCAACCGGGCAGAAGGTGCGATCCGTTACGGTTTTCGCGACGTGCAGGTTAATGTTCTCGGCATCAACCACTTCACCTGGGTCGACCACGCCTTCGTCGGTGGCCGGGACTGGCTGCCGGACTATCTGAATTTCGCGGCGGAAAATCGCGAAAAGGGCTGGCGCGCCAAGCCGCTCGATCCGAATGATGAATTCCAGCGCTATTTCGAGGACGTCAACAGAGTCAAGTTCGATCTGGCTTCGCGCTTCGGCATAGCGGCTGCAGCGGGGGACAGGCATCTTGCCGAATTCCTGCCCGCAAGCTGGTATCTCAACCACGCATCGGAATGGGGCTTTGGTCTGACACCCGTGGATTGGCGCCGGCGCGATCAGGCCAAACGCCGGGAAGACGCACGTCTAGCTGAAACTGCCAACGAAGTGCCCCCACTACGGGCAGTCTCGGAAGAGGCTCTTGTCGGGCAGATCCGCGCGTTGACCCGTGGCGAGACGCTGGTCGTCAACGCTAACATGCCCAACGTCGGTCAGATGCAAGGCTTTGCACCGGGCACTGTCGTCGAGACCAATGTGCTGTTTTCCGGTCATGGGGTGCGCCCAATACATGCCGGTCGCTTGCCAGCAGCCGTCGAGGCTTTGGTAAAACCACATGCGGAGCGTCAGAACGCCGTATTGCAAGCAGTCCTTGCTGGTGATGGCGTAACTCTCGAAGGCCTGTTCCTTTCCGACCCGCTGGTTGCACCGCTAGGTCAGGATCGTGCCGCAAAACTGTTCCGGGCCATGGTTGCAGCGACAGCCGCGCGCCTGCCGGAGACGTTGAGGAGGCTCTCTGCATGAGTGGCGATAGTCGTCTTCTCGGCTTCTGGTATGTTCTTCCGTACCTGATCGGCCTTCTGGTCTTCACGGCCATACCGTTTCTCGGCTCTCTCTATCTGTCGTTTACCGATTACCGGCTGATGCATGATATAGATTTTGTCGGCCTGCAGAACTACATCGACATCCTGACGAGCGACCGTACATTTACCCGCTCGTTCAACGTGACGATGCTGTTTGTGGCTCTTACCGTGCCGCTGAAACTGGCCTTCGCGCTTTTTATCGCCAGTATCCTCAACTCCAAGCTCAAGGGCATCGGACTTTTCCGCACCGCCTATTACGTGCCGTCCATTCTTGGTGGCTCGATTGCTGTCGCGGTTCTGTGGCGCTACATGTTTGCCGATGTCGGCATGATCAACATGCTTCTGACCGGGTTGGGTTTCAACGCCATCAACTGGTTTGGCAATCCCGGCACGGCGCTGTTCACCATCACGATCCTGCGCTTGTGGCAGTTCGGTTCGGCCATGGTGATCTTCCTGGCTGCGCTTCAGTCGATCGACAAGTCGCTTTACGAGGCTGCGGCCATCGATGGCGCAAAACCGTGGAGAGCTTTCTTCGCAGTCACCCTGCCGCTTCTGACGCCTGTGATCTTCTTCAATCTGATCATGCAGATGGTTCAGGCCTTCCAGGAGTTCAACGGACCTTATGTCATCACCGGCGGTGGGCCGCTGAAATCCACCTATCTGCTGCCGCTGTACATCTATGAAATGGCCTTCAAGAAATTCGACATGGGCTATGCCTCCGCCATCGCCTGGGTGCTGTTCGCAGTCATCATGGTGCTGACGCTGATCGCATTCTGGTCATCGAAATACTGGGTCTATTACGCCGGCGACAAGAGGAGCTGACCATGAGTGACAGTATCATTCACTCCGACGAAAAGATTCTGGAAGAGGCCGAACAGTATCTCGCTGCGCAAAAGCGCCGGCAGAATATTACGCTCGTTATCCGCTATACCATCCTGACGGTCGTCGGCCTCATCATGCTTTATCCGCTGTTCTGGCTGATTGGCGCGAGTTTCATGACCAATGAGGAGATTTTTGGCGGCGTCGGCTTCATGCCGGCCAACCCGGTAATGGACGGTTATATCGAAGGTTGGCAGACCTCTACGCCCTACACGTTCGGCCGCTTCTTCTGGAACACATTCCTGATCATCGCGCCGAAGACGATCTGCACGGTGATTTCCTGCACCGTGGTCGCCTACGGTTTTGCCCGGTTCGACTTCCCCGGCAAGAAGATTCTGTTCGCCGCCGTGATCGGCACGCTGCTTCTGCCCAACGTTGTTACGCGCATCCCGCAATATATGCTTTTCAACGAACTCGGCTGGCTCGACAGCTACCTGCCGCTCTGGGTGCCGTCGGCTTTCGCCGGAGATGCCTTCTTCGTCTTCCTGCTGCTGCAGTTCCTGCGCTCCATTCCGCGTGACATGGAAGAAGCGGCGCGTGTCGATGGCGCCAACAGCTTCCAGACGCTGATCTATGTGGTCGTGCCGATGCTGGTGCCAGCCATGATTTCGGTGGGGCTGTTCCAGTTCATGTGGAGCATGGACGATTTTCTCGGTCCGTTGATCTACATCTCATCGGTTGAAAAATTTCCTGTTTCACTGGCTCTCAAACTGTCGATCGACACCGCTGAATCGTTCGAGTGGAACCGCATTCTCGCCATGTCGGTGCTGACGCTTCTGCCGTCGCTGGTGGTGTTCTTCCTGTCCCAGAAATACTTCGTCGAAGGCATCTCTGCCGGTGGCGTGAAGGGTTAATTCAATGGCTCAGCTTACTATCCGCAATCTCGAAAAAGTTTATAGCGGCACCATCAAGGCGCTCCACGGCATCAATCTCGAAGTCAAGGACGGGGAGTTCATGGTTCTGGTCGGTCCTTCCGGCTGTGCCAAGTCGACGACGCTGCGCATGATCGCAGGCCTGGAAACGGTTTCCGGCGGCCACATCGCGATCGGCGAAAAGGTCGTCAACAACCTGCCTCCAGGCGACCGTGGCATCGCTATGGTGTTCCAGAACTACGCGCTCTATCCGCATATGAAGGTGCGCAAGAACCTTTCCTTCGGGCTCAAGCTGGCTGGTGAAAGCAAGGAAGAGATTGCAAAGCGCGTGGCGGAAGTTGCCGAAGTGCTGGAAATCGAGCCGCTGCTCGACCGCCTGCCCAAGCAGCTCTCCGGCGGCCAGGCGCAGCGCGTGGCGCTGGGTCGTGCGCTGATCAAAAAACCGGAAGTTTTCCTGTTCGACGAGCCGCTTTCCAACCTCGATGCAAAGCTGCGTGCCTCGATGCGCGTACGCATCACCGATCTGCATCGCAGGCTGAAGGAACAAGGGCAGTCGTCGACCGTGGTCTACGTCACTCACGACCAGGTCGAGGCCATGACCATGGGCGACCGTATCTGCGTCATGAAGGATGGCCACATCATGCAGGTGGACAATCCCGAAACGCTTTACGCCCGCCCGGCAAACGCGTTTGTCGCAGGCTTTATCGGCATGCCGGAAATGAACCTTGTCAATGCCAGCCTGAGCCGAGGCGAGAGCGGGCCGGTCGTGACCTTCGGAGACCAGTCGATCCAGTTCGGCAAGGAACTCGCAGCGCGCCTGCAATCGGGTGTCGACGGCGATGTCACCTTCGGTGTGCGGCCACAGCATTTCCGCCTGGCCCAACCGGGTGAGGCTTCGTTGCTGGCAAAGGTCATCAAGGCGGATTTCCTCGGCCACGAGGTCGACGTGCATATCGCCATCGGAGGCCAGCGCTTTACCGTGGTTCTGCCCGTCGAGGAATTCCGCAAGGCAGCCGCGGACGGCGCCATCCGTATTCGCCCGGAAGAGGAACGGGTCTTCATCTTCGATCGCGCGAGCGGTCTGAACGTCAGCTTAGCCTGAGGGCGCAGCCGGCGATTTGTCACCGATGCAGGGTTTCAGGAGGAAACGCATCATGAGTAAAAAATCGATACTGAAGGTTCTATCTGTTACTTTGGCAGCATCCGTTGTTGCCACCAGCTTCGCCTCGGCGGCCGATCTGCGCATGTCCTGGTGGGGTGGCGATGGCCGCCATGTCGCCACGCAGAAGGCGCTGGAATATTGCACGACGAAGACCGGGCACAAGGTCAAGGCCGAGTTTGCCGGCTTCGAAGGTTATCTCGAAAAGCTGACGACGCAGATGGCCGGCAGCACCGAGGCCGATATCATCCAGGTCGACTGGCCTTGGCTCTTCCAGTTCTCCAAGAACGGCGATGGTTTTGCCGATCTCAAGCAATTTGCCGGCGAGCTTGACCTGACGCAGTGGAATGACAGCCAGCTGGCGCCTGCCATGATCAACGGCAAGCTCAACGGGGTACCGGTTTCCGTTACCGGCGCCACCTTCTACTTCAATGACGAGATCTACAAGAAGGCCGGCCTTGAGACGCCGAAAAGCTGGGATGATCTTGCGGCAGCCGCCAAGAAGCTGAACCCGCAGGGCCTCTATCCGTTCGATACCACCCGCGTCATCCTGATGCTGATGGTCGAAGCCTTTGCCGCTCAGATTTCCGGCCATGAATTCGTCAAGCCAGGCACCAATGAGCTGGCCTGGACCGCAGAAGACATCGCCGGTGCGCTCAAACATTACCAGTGGATGGTGGATAATGGTATCGTGCGCTCCGCCAAGGATGCTGCAGGTGTCGGCAATATCGAGATCTTCGACGATCCGGCTTGGGTCACGGGCAGGATCGGCGGCACTTATTTCTGGGATTCGACCTATTCGAAATACGATGATCCGCTGACGGTTGGAAAGCTGATACCGGCCGCTCCGCTGCAAATCGCGGGAGCGAAATCGGATGGCGTCTACAAGAAGCCGTCAATGGTCTTCTCGATCTCCAAGCATTCGAAGGATCCGAAAGCAGCAGCCCAAGTGGTCAACTGCCTGTTGAACGACAAGGAAGCCATCATGATCCTTGGCGACAGTCGCGGTCTCCCGGCTTCGGCTATCGCAAAGTCCACGCTCGAAGCCGCGGGCAAGTTGACGCCGGAACGCCTCGAAGGTGCTAAAATCGTTGCGGCGGCCTCTGGTCCGACCATGTCTCCGCTAATCGAGCATCCGACGGTTCAGGAACTGTTCAAGGACGTCATCGAGCAGTTTGCTTATGGCCAACTGACGGCCGATGAGGCCGGCCAGGAAATCGTCGATGGCCTGACCAAGGCCCTGCGTCGCCTTTAATCATTGCGATGGCCCATGTCGAAAGGCATGGGCCATAATAACGTCTGCGCGACATCTGTCGCCTCAACCCAGAATAGCGGGGAACCCGTCGCTTATCTCAGTTATCGCGACAGCTCGCTCTTCGCTCAGGCTCTTCCGAAAACCATTCTTTGAACGAGCGTAATGTCCGCAGCCTTGAAGGCAATGGCGGTGGCGGGCGACGGCGCTGCATGGAATAGCAGACTCACAGACCTCCAAACCGCAGCGCAAGGTCAGCCAATCAGCATGGCAACAAAAGCGTTGTACAGCGCGAAGACAGTAGTCCCGACGCGATTGTCATGGATTTCCGCCAGCAGCATTGCCAAAAGGATTAGATTAACGGTGATCAAAAATGGCTTTGCCCAGTTGCGATGACCGGAGACTACAGGTTCGATATCGCCTTCCAACGCTTTCGCCGAACCTGCAATGAGCGCGATATGCGCTTCGGTAAATTCGACCGAGTGACGTATCGCCTCGATGGAAGTGCTGAGCTTGCGTATTTCCTCATCGAGCCCGGGCGTTGCGGCTGCCGGTATCATCGTCGGGCTACGAGCAACTGTTTGGCGCTCCACACGCACGATACGCGAGCCTTCCGGCGAGGTATTGTCCTGCCCGATGTCTCCACGACGCAGCAGTTCGCCGGCGATTGAGTGTACGTCCGAAAGTCTGTTTTCCATGTTAGTCCCCCAATACTCCGTGAGGCATTCTCGATAGGAACGGTCCAGTCACATCAGCTTTCACGCATCGCGTGACGCAGTTGATCGGATAGCGGCTTGATCATGTAGGACAGGATCGTGCGGTTCTCGGTCTGCATGAAGACTTCCGCCGGCATGCCGGGCTTCAGCAACGTATCTCCGACCTTGGCGATCTCGGCTTCCGGGATGCGCAGCCTTGTCAGGTAATAGCTCGCACCGGTCTTTTCGTCGGTGGTCAGATCCGGCGAGATGTCTATGACAAGCGCGCCGAGTTCCGGCGTCACCCGCTGGTTGAGCCCGCTCAGGCGAACGCGGGCATCCTGACCGCCAAAAACCTGATCGACATCGGCTGGCAAAATCATCGCCTCGACGATCAGTTCGTCGTCCTGGGGGATAATGTTCACCAACGTCTCGCCCGGACCAGCAACGCTGCCGATCGTATGAACATTGAGCTGATGCAGGGATCCGGCAATCGGCGCGCGGATTTCGAGCTTTCGCAGTCTGTCGAGGGCGGCCACGCGTTCCTCACTCAGCTTGGCGATTTCTGGACGCTTCTGGTCGAGTTCGGTCAGCACGCTCTCATAAAAAGCTTCGTCCACCTGGATGAGCTTCAGTTCCGCCTGTGTCTTGGCCTGTTGCGTCTCGATGATTTCAGCCGTCAGCGCCGACTGGCTGCCGGTCAGTGAGGCCTTTTCGCGCTGCATCGCGATCAGCTGCGACTGAGTGATCAGGCCACGAGCATTCAGGCTGTCATAACGGCGCAATTGATCATCGACCAGCGCCATATTGGCGTCCACTGCTTTACGCTGCGCCTCGAGCGCCGAGATCTGTTCCGCGAATTGCCCTACCTGTTTCTCCAGCTGAGCCTTCTGGCTGCTCCTCGTCATCTGGCGGGCCAGCTTGAGCATGATCTGCGCTTCGGTCAGCAGGGTACGCCGGTCGGCCGGCACGAATGAGAGTTCGGCCGGAAGATCAATGCCTGTGCGCCCCGCCTGTTCTGCAAGAAGACGTGCTTCCTGCACCATGAGCTGCGCAAGCTGGCCTTCGATGATGCCGAGATTGGCGCGAGCGGTCGTCCCGTCAAGGCGGAAAAGCAAGGCGCCGGCCTCGACGCGATCTCCCTCGTTGACGACGATTTCCGAGATGATGCCGCCATCGGCATGTTCGACCTGCTTGGCGCGGCCAAGAACGATGATCTTGCCGGCGGCCATCACGGCGCCGCTGATTTCGGCATAGGCCGCAGCGGTGCACACGCCTCCGAGGAAAAGCCCTCCGACACCGATTGCCAGGAACAGTTGCTTGCGGATGGCACTGGTGATGGTTTTGTCGAGTGTGTCATGGCGCATTGGCGACCACCTTTCCGGGCTGCTGCGAGCTGCTTAGCATCGAGACATTGGAGAGAATCTGTTCCTTGTCCCCAAACGCGACCTGCTGACCGTTCTGGATGATAAGGACCTTGTTAACGGCAGCCAGTGCGCTTGCGCGATGCGCGACCACTACGACGATGCCGCCACGTTCTCGGATATCCATCATTGCGCGGGAAAGCGCCTGTTCACCCTCGACATCGAGGTTGGAATTGGGTTCATCGAGAACGACAAGAAACGGGTTGCCGAACAGTGCACGGGCGAGACCGACACGTTGCCGCTGGCCGGCGGAAAGGCGCGCGCCGCCCTCACCGATCATCGTGTTATAGCCTTCCGGCAAGCCAGCGATCAGATTGTGGATCCCGGCCATCTTGGCGGCAGTGACGATCGCCACGACATCGGCGTCCTTGTCGAAGCGAGCGATGTTTTCCGCAACCGTTCCCTCGAACAGTTCGACATCCTGCGGCAGGTAACCGATAAAGCGGCCGCGATCCTGATCGCTCCACTGGTCGATCGTCGAACCGTCGAGGCGAATGGCCCCTTTGAGCACGGGCCACACGCCGACCAATGCACGGGCAAAGCTCGTCTTGCCGGATCCTGAGCCGCCGATGATGCCGAGCCCGTCACCGGCCTGAAGAGAGAACTCGACACCCTGGAGGAGCACGATAGGTTCGCCGGGCGCACTCGTCGCGGTATCCTGAACGGTCAGTTCCTGCTTCGGCAGCGGCAGACCTTCCAGCCCCTTGTCGACATCGCATTGAAGCAGAACCTGGTTGAGACGTCCGGCTGCCTGCCGGCAGGCGATGAAGGATGGCCATTGACCGACAGCCTGTTCGATCGGCGCGATGGCGCGGGCCATGATGATCGACGAGGCGATCATCACCCCGCCGGAGATTTCCTGCTTGATCGCAAGATAGGCGCCAAGCGCCAGCATTGCCGATTGCAGGATCATGCGCAGGAGCTTGATGACCGACGAGTAGAAATTGCTTCGGTCGGTCGCCATCTGCTGGGAGAAATAATAGGGCTCGACCATTTCCGAAAACCGGTCTGACAGCCGCCCCAGCATGCCCATGGCGTTGACGACTTCTGAATTACGCCGTGCGCTGTCCATGATTTTCGATTGCGCGGCGGTGCGCATACCCACTTCCTTGGTCGGGCTGCGAGAGGCGAATTCGTTGCAGATGACCAGCACGAAGATGAGAGCGCCGCCGGCAAGCGCGAGATAGCCGAGCGCGCTGTGCATGATGAAGACAAGCGCGAAATAGAGCGGCATGAAGGGAAGGTCGAAGATCGAGGCAGGGCCTTGCGAGCCGAGGAAGCGACGGATCGTATCGAGATCACGCCCGGGATGAACGCCCGACCCTTTCGAGCCGAGCAGCACCGGAAGCCTGATATTGGCACGCAGCGATGGATTGCAGAGCCGCGTATAGACCCGCATGCTGATCCGCAGCAGCGCCTTGGAGCGCAGGATGTCGAGCATGCCGCTGAAGAGATAAAGCGATAGCGTGATTACAGACAGAACGACCAGCGTCGGCACACTGCTGCTCGACAGAACCCGGTCATAGACCTGCAGCATGAAGATCGGCCCGGTCAGCATCAGGATGTTGAGCACGGCACTGATGATGAAAATGCCCCAGAATGCCGAACGGCAGGTCCTGATTGCGTCGGCGACCGACAGATTGCGATTACGTTTCAACATGAACTCGCCCCAGTATCCGGCCGGTCCTTGATGCCGGCCATTCCCCTTGATTGGCGACGGCGCCCTTTGGCGGGCGCCGCCATCCATTCACGTCAGATGACGATGTCGTAGCCCTGCAGGTGGTTCTGTTCCTGCTCATCGAGCGGCGTCGTGCCGAGATCAGCGATCTCCGGCGCAGGCGGTGTGTCGTCGATGGCCGAAGTTTCTGTATCCAGCCCGAGACTCGCCAGCGTCATCGCGGATGCACCGGCCGGTTCGAGCGTGAAGGACGAGAAGTCCTGCGAGCCGCCATTGAAGGTCAGCCGCACGACTGTCGTGCCGGCGTCGAGCGTGACACTCACCGTTTCCGTATCCTGGAAGTTCGACCAGGTTCCGGTTCTCGGTGTCGCGACCGTCACGGTATCAACTGCCGAGCCGTTGGTGAACGTAGCCGTGACGCTGCGGTTAGGTCCGCCGGTTTCGCCAAGCGACATCAACAGGTTGAAATCGTAGGTGCCTGCCTCAGTGACATTGATCGTGTATTCCAGCCATTCGCCATTGGCGATCCAGCCGACGTCGCCGCTGCCCGTTATCTCTACCGACGAACCTGCGCGGCCACCATTGGTACCGCCCTGAAGGCCGGCGGCATCGTTGTAAGCGACACCCTGACCACCAGTGTCATAGTCGATACCGTCGATAACGAGACCCGCATCACCAAGCGCTGGGGCAACACCGCCGAAAGGTTGCTGGCCGGCCGGAGCCGTCAGTGTGAAGGATGCGAGATCCAGCACATAGCCGTTGGAGGCAAGCGGGCCGTTGAAGGTCAACCGCAGTGTTTGGACGCCGGCCCCGAGATTGATCGAGATCGGCGCACTCTGAGCAAATGCGGCGCTGTCGAAATTGGACCCGCCCGCATGGCCGTCGGCAAGGGTAACCGTGCCGAGTTGGGTCTGGCCGTTGAGAGACACCCCGATCGTAGCACCGGCCACCGGCGTCTTGGCGTTGGCCGAGAATGTGTAGGTTCCGGCAGTCAGCACGTTGATCGTGTATTCCACCCACTCACCCGGCTTAACATGGCCGATATCGAGACCCGAGCCGACCAGTTCGACACCGCGCCCCGGCCGGAAGGTCGGGTTGCTCGTCGGATTGTCGAGACCCGCATTGTCGTTCCAGGAAATGCCCTGGCCGCCATTGTCAAAGTTCGTCGCATCGACGGTGAGCACACCGTTGGTGAAGGTCGGGGCGGCACCCGGATATGGTGTCTGCTGGTTGACCGGCGCCGTCAGCTTGAAGGACGCCAGATCCAGGACATAACCGTTCGATGCGAGCGGACCGTTGAAGGTCAGTCGCAGCGTCTGGACGCCTGCACCAAGGTTGAGCGAAATCGGCGCGCTGTCGGCAAAAGCCGCATTGCCGAAGTTTGATCCGCCAGCATGGCCATCCGCCAGCGTGACGACACCGAGTTGCGTCTGGCCGTTGAGCGAGACCGAGATGGTGGCGCCGGTCACCGGTGTCTTGGCATTGGCCGAGAACGTGTAGGTCCCGGCGGTCGGCACGTTGATCGTGTATTCCACCCATTCGCCCGGTTTCACATGGCCGATATCGAGGCCCGAGCCGACCAGTTCGACATCACGGCCCGGCCGGAAAGTCTGGTTGCTTGTCGGGTTGTCCAGGCCGGCGTTGTCGTTCCAGGAAATGCCCTGGCCGCCGTTGTCAAAGTTCGTCGCATCGACGGTCAACACGCCATTGGTGAAGGTCGGAGCTGTGCCGCCATAGGGCGTCTGCGGTCCGGTCGGCGGCGGCGTGGTCGTATCGAAGAAATTGACCGTGCCGTCATTATCCGCATCGAGCCGCAGCGCATCGTTGATGCCGTCGCCATTGGCATCGTTGGCTGCCGTCAAGACATGAGGCTTGACGTTCTTGATGATGAACATGTGGTCGTTGTAGTCGTAGTTGCCGGCACCGGGATAATCCTGGATAGCGATATAGGTGCCGGGAATGACGTTGCCGTCTGCATCGAGAGCCTCGAAGAAGCGGATCAGGTGACCCTGGTCCTCGCCGACAAGCTGACTGAAATTGGGATCTATCTTGTTGGCTTCCGGATCGGTCCAGGACGAGTAGGTCGGGCGACCATCAACCGAGATGAACAGGCCGAACGGCGTGTTCTGGTTGATGACGCCGCGGGCGACCGAGGCACCTGCCCCCGTTCCCGTCACCAACTGATCGGGCAGAACCGTCTGGCCCTGCTGATCGTCATTGGCGAAGAGATTGGTAACCGCACTCGTACCGACCTGATGATAGCCAAGACGAGCGACATTGCCTTGCTGCAGGAAGGCAGCCATCTGGATGATTTCGACGCCCTTCGACGGATCGAGCTTTTCCAGATAAGGCATCAGGACTTCGTCCCCGACGGTTTCCACCTTGCCGCCATTGGCAAGGTGGCCCTGCGCCATATCAGTCGAATAACCGAAGGCTTCTACGATCTGTTCGACGGTTGGCTCTGAATTGTTTTCGGAGAATTCCTGCGCCAGACCGGCCAGCTGGATGATCTGCGCTCCATCATAATCGTTGGAGTTGATCGTCAATGTCGCATTATAGAGATCCGCACCGGCGGTATTGCCGGCATGGGTGCCCTTGAAGCGGACCGTCACCTGAACGGAGGCACCGGCAGCAACGCTCGTCGGAACCGCGCCGACAAACTCGAAGGCCGAAGTATCTGAAAGAACCAAGCTCGTCAGCGTCAACGCGGTAAAGCCATCATTGGTAATGGTGAATGTCGCTTCGTTGCGGAAGGTCTGCGCGGCATTCACCGGCTGATCGATATTGGTGAACACCAGACGGTCGTCTGCCGCCGCATCGTCGAGACCGGAAATGACCATATCCGCACCGAAACCGACCGGCTGGACACCCTCGATGACGAAGAGGTTGTCGTTATAATCGTAGTTGATGCCGGTATAGTCCATGATACCGAGATAGACGTTCGGGATCACGTTGCCGTTGGCATCGAGCGCCTGGAACATCTTCACCGTATGCCCCTGCTGCGCACCGGGGACGATGACGCCGCCGGTTGGGTTGAGGCGCGGGTCGGTCGAAAGGCCGGCCACGGTAATGCCGAAGATTTCGTTGCCCGCCCAGCCGTCAGGGATATCGTTGTTGGTGAAGTTGCGGGTGGCAAAGGTGTTGTCATTGCCGGCATTCGGCAGAAGGCGCTGGTTGTCGTTGCCTTCGTGGTTCCAGAAGTTAGTGCCCTGCCCTTTATTGCCAGGATTGTGGATGCCGATCGTGGCGCCGCCGGGGCCGTGGAATGCCGCGATCTGGGTGATCTTCGCGGATGTCACCCCATCGGCAAGCTTCCAGTAAGGAGACAACACTTCCGTTTCGTCCGTCTTGGCGAAAACGTCGTTGGTGGAGAGAACCGAGTTCTCGCCGCCTCCCTGCAATCTCAACCCTTCGATCACGTTGCCGAAGCCGAAGATCTTCCAGATCTCGTTGACGTTCGGCTCCTGACCGCCCTCGTCGCGTGCCTGCCAGAAGCCGGCAAGTTTTATGTTTGCGACCGGGCTGTCCTGGTCGTTGGTGATGAGCTTCAACTGGCCTTCGAAGACGGTCGAGGTCGCATCGACATTGGTTGTCGGCGGCGTATAGGCCGCACGATTGAAGACGACCGTGACGTCAAGGAAGGAACCGGGCGCGATCGTAGCGCCATTCAGCGCATTCGGGTTCTGCAACACGAACGGGCCGGTGAGTTGGTAGGTGCTGATCGTCAGTGGCTCGGTGCCGGTATTGGTGAGGCGCACCGTACCAGTGTCTTTGAAGTCGCGCGGCGCACCAGGTTCGACTGCATCCGGGTTCTCGATATAGGAGAAATGCAGCCGGTCGTCGAAATAGGCGGCATCAAGGCTCTGCACTGCGATATCGGCATTGGGATTACCCGGTGCCGGCTGGATATCGAGATAGTCGAGACCATTGGCACCCGGAGCGTTCGAGACGATGCGCAGCTGATAGTTCTCACCGGCTTCGAGCGTCAGATAGACGGACTCCTCCCCTGCCGTTCCGGCACCCGGAAAGGCGCCGATATCAACCTCGACGCCGTTGAGGAACCACTTCAGCGACTGACCATTGGCGGCGTTGGCATTGGCCGCAACGTCCAGCTTGTATGTGCCATCCGCATCGACCGTGAAGTAGAAGTCGACCGTGCTGCCGTTGACGGTATGAGCCGAGCCATCGGTCGCTTCAAGCTCGATGCGACCGGATCCATCGATCTCGGCGTAATCCGGCTCGAAGACCGCAATCGCATCCTTGGTGACACGGATGTAGTCGATATTGGGGCCGTTGCCGCCGGGTGCCGTCAGGGTGATGACGTTGGTGCCGGCTGACAGGTCGAGTGTGACCGACTGCGGACCCCAGACAGTTTCCCCGGCATTCGAGTTTGAAGCAAATGGCAGGACCTGCACGGCCACACCATTGACCGAGATGGTCATCGGGCGCGCTGCCTTGCCGGAACCGAGCGCATAGAGGATATCGAGGCCGTAACTTCCGCTGGCGCCTGTCGAGATCGTCCAGCTTACCGACTGGTCGGCCGTGCCGACATAGTCGACGAAGGCGCCGCCGGACTGATTGCGATTTTCGGTGATGATCGCAGCCCCACCGAGATCGGCCTTTTCCGCCTCGTATTTGACGTAGGTCGTGCCGTCGACGACCATTTCACCGTCGTTGGGAACGGAATTGCCTTCGCTCGCCACCAGCACTTCCAGCTGGTCGATATTCGGGCCGGTGTTGGAGACTGAACGCAGGGTCACCGTATTGGCGCCTGCCGTCAGCACGACCGGGATCTCGATCGTCTGCCAGTTGTTCCAGGGGTCGGAACCATCGGTAACCGAGGTTGGCGTAAAGGACTGGACCTTGATGATCGTGCCGTTGATTTCGAGCTGCAACGGCCTGTCCGTCGTGCCGCCATTGGCGTAGCGGAAGCGCAGGATGGCATTGCCGGCCTGATCCGACGGAACAGAGAAGTTGAAGCTGATGAAATCGGCATTTGTGGAGCCGAAATCTGCATAACCACCCGGAATTCCATCATTGCTGTTTGTATTCCCGTCCGTGCCGTAAGCACCCGGGCGCAGCCCGTTCACCGTGCCGGCAACATTGCCGGGCTCGATATTGGAAGCATCGCGGATCTGAATCTGCGGCGCTGTCCCGGTCGGCACGACAACGGAGGTGCCATCATTCGGCGTCTTGTCTTCCGCCTGGATGGTGGTGAGGAGCACGAAGTCCTCACCGGAAGGTTCCTCACCAGGCACGAAATTCAGGCTCACAGTCTTGCTGTTCAGTGCATCGTCCGTAACTTCCAGGCTGGCGGTCACCGGCCCGGAGGTTGTTCCGAGATCGATGGTGAACTGTTTCTGCGCATTGACGGTGATCGTCTGCTTCGGCCCGCCATTGAAGGAAATGCGGATCGCCGTAATGTCATCATCGAGACCGTCGATGCGGAAAACCGCAGTTTCAGGATCGCTGACGTCGACGGCGACGAGGGCGAGATTGTTGCCCTCGTCGGCCGTCAGATCCTGCGTAACGCCACCGGGCGCCGGGGTAAGCAGGATCAGCTGGCTCGCACCCGTGCTGCGATTCAGCGTCATCAGGTAAAGCTGGCCGGTAACGGGGTTTTCTATGATGTCGAGCGGATCGATATAGTCATCGATGACGGAACCATCGGGACGGCGCAGAACATCATCATCGATGATGTTGCCCTGTGCGTCGACACGAATGTAGCGAACGTTGTCGCCGGTCGAGAACTGGGCGAAGAGGACGGCTCCCTTGAGGTTGGAGCCGAAGGCCCCGCCGGTATATTCAATCGCACCGTTCGGCGACTGGTTGTAGCCGAGATTGTAGACGCCATCGAGATCGTAGTCCGGATCGGGCTGAACGCCGGTCTGGTATCCATCCGTATTGCTGTTGCCGTCATTGCCGCCGACAACCTCGTTCGGGTCCCGGCCACCCGTCGGGTTGCCACCATTGAGGATATATTGGTCGCGCAGCACGTTGGGATGGCCGTAATAACCGCCCTCATCGATAGTGAAGAAGTAGTCGTACTGTTTCGGTGAGTTGGCGATCGTCGTATCGAGACCCGGCTGGGTCGGATCGGTCGGCGTCTTGCCACCAGAGGCCGTGCCGTTGGTCGGCACGTAGAGATTGCCGTTCGAATGCCAGACAAGGTCGTAGGCATTGCGCACGCCGGTAGCATAGATGCTCAGAACTGCATCAGGGGCGAACGGATTGTAGAATGTCGAATGGGTGCCGTTTGCATTGAAGCTCGCGGCCGGTGACTGAAAGCTCGGGTTTCCAGCGACACTCGGCTCGGTCTGTACGTTGAACCCGCCCGTCGGCGCATCGCGGGTCGGGTCGATCTCTAGGATCGCGGCATTCAGCAGGCGTTCTGGACGGTTCCCCCAAGCGCCGTCGGCAGCACCGGCAGCGGAGTTGGATCCCTGGCTGAGATAAAGGAGATATTCCGGCTCGCCGTTCGCCGCGGTGTAATCGGGGTTGCGGCGGAATTCGAGGCTGTTGGTCAGATGGTCGCCGCCGGACCGCGGCAGGCCGGTGATATATGTCTCCGCCGTCGAATTCTCGAAGACTTCGCTGAGCGTGACCTTGCTGACCCGGCCGGAAAATTCCGGTGTGTCGAAAGCCTTGGATTCACGCGGGATCGGTGCGTTGTCGGAAATCCAGATCGTATTCGAATCTTCCGGATCGAAGACGAAGCCGACAATGCCGCGGCGTTCGCCGCCCGGTGCTTCCAGATAGCTGAGTGACAGCGTTTCCTGCGAGGCCTTGTCGATCGTGCCGTTGGCGTTGACATCCCAGCGATGGATTTCACCGGTGATGGTGGCGACATAGAGCTTGCCGTCCGGGCCGAATTCGATTGTCGTATAACCAAAGGCGCCATCGGCAAAGCCGTTGAGAATGACGTCGGTCGAGAAAGCGACCTCGCGCGGAACATCTTCGGGCGCCGTGCCAGTGACGAAAGTCGTCGTCAGGTCCTGGAACTGGCGCAGTGCGCCGTTCGGATCGGTGATCGAACCGAGGTCCATCACGTCCTGAACCTTCAGCGTATAGCTGGTATTCTCCTTCAGGTCCTGAAGCGGACGGATGTTGAGCGTATCGGCGCCACCACTGATCTGGATCGCAACCGGTACTTCGATGCCGGTCAGCGTCTCGATCAGCTTGATATTATCGGTATAGGCGATATTCGGGCCACGGTTACCTTCGGCTTGAAGGTTGATGCCGACGACGAAGGTCGAGGTCGGGTCAATGCCGGTCGGCAATTCACCATCCGGGCCGATCGCGATAGACACCTGCCCGTCCTCCAGCGAGGCAGCCACGGGTGCGACGAAGAAGGAGAAGTCCTGGTCGGCGCTGCGGCCGTCGCCGGGCGTCAGGTCGGGAATGCGCTCCACTTCGAGATACTGGATTTCGGTATTGACGCCGCCGATGGAGTCCATCGTCAACTTGCCGTCGGTCACCGTCACCACCGCCGTGACCAGCGTCGAGCGGAAACCGCCGCCGTTCTGGCTGCCGTTGATCGGGTTTGCCGGTGTCCACTCGGGCATGACGTTCACGCCCTCGAGGTTGATGATGTAGTTGGAATCGAAGGCTCCCGCCGTGTCGCCAACCGACATCGTCACCTGATAGGTGCCGTTTTCGAGTGCCATTTCCCAGGCCCGCGCACCGGCAACTCCCGCACCCGGATATTCGAAATGCGCGTAGGTCTTCTGCAGGTTGGACGCACCGGAAACGGTATCCTTGTACCAATGCGCATTTGCCGGCTGGGCGGAAGCGATCGTGCCATTGGCGGTTCCGTCGGCAACACTCGCTTCCGTCACCCAACCATAAGAGAAGCCATTGCCTCGGTTACCGTATGCGGCACCGGTATCGGCAAGATAACCCGTCGGGGTCTGGTAGCCTGTCGGCAAGCCCTGCGTTATCTGACCCGGCGCAGGTTCAAAGTTGATCTTCACCACCGGCTCGAAACGGATGAGATCGCGGGTTTCCCCTAGCCCCTCGTCCCCCTCGCGGCTGATCGTGACATTGTCGATGTTCGGACCGTTAGTGGTCGTATTGGCCAGCGAAATGGCGTTGGAGCCGGCGGTCAGTTCGACATCGAACGTCACTTCTACCCAATTCGCCCAGCCTTGGTCGGCGGTGCCGCCGGTCGGGATGGTCGAGTTCATCGAGATCGTCTGGTTCTCGCCATTGACGGAAAGCGACATCGGGCGGTCCGTCGTGCCGCCATTGGCGTAGCGGATCGTCAGCTGGTAGGTGCCCGCCTGATCGACGGTGACGTTGAAACCGGCCTTGTCGCCAACTTCGCCACCCATATCGAGATAACCGGTGCCCTCGTAGCCGGGGCGCAGGCCGTTGCTGTCATAGGTCAGGCCGGGCCCACTATTGCCAACATTGGCTCCACCTTCCTTGTTAGTGGGCGTGCGATAAACGGTGTCGGCTGGCGTCGAGGCGTTCGCCTCGATATCCGTGATCGTGAAAGTTTCGCCCTCGATAGTGACCGAGAACGGCTCGGTCGGGTTCTGCGGGCCTTCGCCATCCAGATATTCGAAAGTTGCCTGGTCGATATTGGGACCGCCGACCGCACCGGCCGGAATTTCGAGGCGAATAGTATTCGCCCCTGCCGTCAGCGTCACCTCGACGCTCTTCTCGATCCAGGACGTCCAGCCCGTTGCGCTGGCGCCGGTGCCGGTGATCGGGCCTGGAACGAAGGAAACGGACCCTTCGCTTGCACCGTTGACAGCCAAAACAAGCGGACGATCCGTCGTGGCTCCGTTGGCATAGCGGAATGTAACGAGGTAGGTGCCTGCCGCCGGCGCATTCACGTTGAAAGTGATCGCATCGCCCGGATTTGAGCCGAAGTCGATATAGGCATCGCCATTCGCGCCGGCACGGTAGTTGCCCGTTGCATCAAGGCGGGTAGCATTGACCTCACGAGTTAGAGACGTGTCGCTGTCGCCTGTTCCTGTATCATTGACGGTTACTTTCGTTTCGTCTTCCGCCTGGATGGTGAACGGGGCAACGACAACCGGACCGGCAATCGTGATGTTCATCTGCGACTGCGCCACGTTTCCGGCAGCATCGGTGACATAGGCGATCGCCGCGTAATTGCCTGCTGCCAGCGCCGAACCATCGATCGCATAGTCACCGTCGGCGTCGGGATTGACTAGGACACGGGTTGCGCCGCCATCGAAGCTCATCTCTACCTTGACGATATCGTCATCGATACCGGCGAGATTGAAGTTGATGGAATCAGCACCGGCGCCACTCAAAGGTCCCTGCGGACCGGAAAGGAACAGCGGTATCTCGTCGGCATCAGCAGACGTGTCGCCGGTGGAGGGCACATTGCCCGATATCTGGATGGAGTCGATGTTCGGGCCGGTTGTGGCACCGGGCGGGATGGCGAGCGAGAACGTGTTGGCGCCCGCCTGCAGGTTCACGGTTACCGTCTGGAAAGACCAGTTGTTGAAACCTTCCGCGGGGCCGGACGTGTTGGTACCAGTGGCGACGAAGGGCAGAGACTCTGCCGTGCCGCCATTCACGACGAGATTAAGCGGGCGTGCGCTGTTGCTGGCATAGCGGATGCTGAACGTGTAGGTGCCGGCAGCCGGCACATCGACACTGTAGTTCAGGCGATCGCCCGCCGTGTCGCCGTAATCGACATAACCGGTTCCGGAGAAGCCTGGACGCAAGCCATTGACGAGGCCCACGGTACCGGCGGATTCCTGGTTGCTTGGGTCGCGAATGGTTGTGATCGTCGTGTTCGCGCCGTTGTCGAACGAGGTGATCGTGCCGGCTTCTGCCTGAATGGTGGTCGAGAACGGCACGAGGATCACCGGCTCGCCGACAGTGACCGAGAAGGTCACCGGTGTACTCGACAGTTCACCGTCGGTAGCGGCAACCGAAATGGCATAGGTACCGGCGGCCACGTTCGCCGCGACGGTCAGCACGCCACCGGCAATGCTGATACCGGTCGGCAGCGCCGAACCGTTGGCAAGTGTCGCGACATAACTGACGCTGTCGCCCGCATCCGGATCGGTAGCACCTAACGCCGTGGCGAGATTGATCGCTGTCCCCTCGCCGGCATCCAGCACGACATCGGCAATATCGGCGCCCGCTTGGAGCTTCGGGGCTTCGTTAACGTCACCGACATTGATCGTCAGGTTCGTCGTGGTCGAAAGACCCTGCGTGTCGGTTGCCTTGACGGAGACGGTAATGGTCTCCTGCGTCTCGTGATCGAGGCTCACACCGTCGGCGAGGCGGATCGTGTTGCCTTCGATGGTGAACCGCGCGTCCGTCGTCGTGTAGACGATCGCGGCGCTACTACCGTCCGGATCGGTAGCCGAAAGCGTACCGATGATGCCTGCCACGACATTTTCGTTGATCGAGCCGCCCGTCAGGGTCACAGCGCCCGGCGCCTGCTGCAGCGGTCCTGTCGTCGGGGTGAGGGTCAGTTTGTCGATGCGCAGGTGCTCGCCGCTATCCGACTGGCCGGAAAGCTGCGCAATGGTTGCGCCATTGATGAAGACCGGGCTGGTGAAAGTGATCGTCTTCAGGTTGCCGGCCTGCGCAGCGTTTCCACGCGTCGCCGACGGATTGTCGAAAGTGCCGTTGTTGTCGAAGCTCAGATTGGTGGCCAGAACCGTGTCACCGATCTTCAGGGAGAATGTGGCGCTGCCGTCGGTCTCGTCGAAGACGCTGATGGTCACCGTATACCAGCCTTCCGTTACGCCGTTCTGTGACAGAACGGTCGTGACATTGGCCGACTGGTTGGCATTGGTGCGGATCAACTGGCCACCCGAAGCAGCCGGTGCGGCCGAGAGGTAGAAGCCGGTTGCCGAGCCGAGGCCGGTAAAGGCCTCCGCTTCAACGATGAAGCTTGCCTCGCCCGTGGGCTCACCGCCGATAAGGAACGGAACCTGGATTTCCGCCCGAAGACCGGAAGGATCAGTCGCGACAACGGTAAAGAAGCCCTCACCGGGTTGCGTCGGCGTGCCGACAATGACGCCCTGCGCATTGAGGCTGAGGCCGGCCGGCAAATCCTCGACCGAGAAGGTCAGTTCGTCACCATCGGCGTCGGAAAAAGCATCACTGAAGGACGATAGGTCGATTGAGACCTCGTCTCCCGTCATCGCTTCCATCGGCTCAAACTGGATCGACATGTCGGCGACCGGGGCATCGTTGACGTCGGCCACCGTCAGGACGAAATCGCTGCTGGTCGTGCCGCCACGGCCATCGGTCGCGACCACGGTAACCGTATAGCTTCCCGGCAATGCCGCGATCGGGCCTGAAAGAACTCCATCTTCGAAGACGAGGCCGGCAAAGCCCTGGGCAGCGGTACCCTGCGCAGTCTTGACATCCAGCGTATAGGTCAGCGTATCACCATCGGCATCGACGAAGGGAAGGTCGACTTCGAGCATGCCGCGTTCGTTGACGCTCATGTCGGCAAAACCGCCGCCGACCACGCCGGGTGCCGTATTTTCCGGCTCGATCTCCGCAAGCTGCACGTTGGAGAAGCTGACCGAGCCGAGGCCATTGCTGGCCTGATCATCGTCGGCGATGAAGACTAGCGAACTGATCGTTTTGCCGGCATGGGCCGAAAGATCGATGGTGACGGTCATCACCTGGCCAGGTGTTCCGGCCGAGCCGTTGCGCAGGTCAATAAAGGAAGACTGGCTGTGGTTGCCGGCGATCTGATAGATCGACTTGTCGCTTGCTTCGAAAGGCAGTTCGTCGTCGTCAAAGCCGATGGCTATGATTTCCGACAGGGAACTTCCGATTGTGACCTTCAAGGTCAACTGGGTGTTTTCGGTGATCGTATAGCTTTCGCCAAGCGAAGCGCGTTTCCAGAAATTGCCGTTAAGGGTGAGCGTGTTGCCGCCATCGGCAATGACTCCGCCGGGACCGCTGTCTTGAGTGCTGTAAGGCGTCAGGCCGGCTTGGCTGAAGACGATCAACTGCGGATCTACCGGTTCGACCGGCGTATCCGGCACCTCGGTCACGCTGAAGGTGAAGGCCTGCGTGGTCGTGAGCACACCATCCGTGGCGCTGACGACGATCTGGACAGACGGTTCTGCGACAAAGTCGAAGCTGGCGCCCGGTGCGACCACCAGCTGGCCGGCATTGATCGAGAAACGGGCATCGCTGACCACATAGGAAAGCACGTCGCCATCCGGGTCGGAGCCGACGACCGTGCCTAGCACGGTGCCCTGAGCCACGTTTTCCGCAAATGTGTTTGCGCCCGTAAACGAAATACTTGTCGGCGCTTCGTTGATATCGGCGATCGTGACGGTGATGGCCTGCGCCGTACTGGTCTGTCCGTCGCTGACGGTCACGGTCGCTGAATAGACTCCATCGCCATCCGCGTCGTTCGGGCTTTCGAAATCGGCCGCTGCGATCAGCGACAGTTTGCCATTGGTATCGATGGTGAACCTGTTTGCATCGGCTCCGGAGAGCGCATATTGCAGCAGGTCTCCATCGTCGTCAGAGGCGGTGATCTGGCCGACAGCCAGACTGTTCTCGTTGATGACAAAGCCCGGTTCGCTGGAGATTTCAGGCGCCGCATTGGTGGGATCGACAGGGTCGACCGGCTCGATCGGCTCGGCAGTGACGGTGATGGTGACCGTGATCGGGGCAGAACTGAGCGTCCCGTCAGAACCGGCAATCTCCACCGAGTAAGAGCCCGGATCGACATTTGCCGCAATCGCGAGTTTGCCCGCAACGATTGAAAAGCCGTCCGGCAGGTCTTCGGCATTGGCGATGATGAGCAGGACATCGTCACCGTCCACATCATCGGTGGTCAGTGGCAAGTCGATGGCATGTGCGCTGCCTGCAACGACATTCTGTGGACCGACGCTGCCAAACAGCAACGGCGCGTCATTGACCGATTCGACAGTGACGGTGACGGTTGATGTATCGCTCAGGCCGTCCTGATCGGTCACCGTGTAGCTGATCGATGCGATGCCGTGGAAATCCGCGGCAGGGGTGAAGGTGATGACGGTGCCGAGGACGGAGACTGTGCCCTGCCCTGCCGGCACAGTTGCGGTGATGGTGAGTGCATCGTCTTCGGCGTCGGAAATCAATTCGGCGACGTCGATCGTGATCTGATTGTCCTCTACCCCCTCAACCGTCAGGTCGAGCGCGATAGGAGCCGTATTTTCGACAGGCGCCGGATCCGCTTCCAGGAGCTTGATGACGAACTTGTCGATGTTAGGACCGGTCGTGACGCCGGCACCACTGAGGATCAGTGTATTGGAGCCGGCCTCAAGATGCACAGTCACGGTTTCGACTGACCAGCCTTCCCAGCCCTGACCGATACCGGTAGCGCCGGCCGGGGCTGTCTGGACATTGGTGGGAAGATCGGTCGGGCGCGTCCTCACCGCATTGGCCTGTGTGGAGGCGAAGTTGAGCGTGTGCAGCGGATCGCCTGCGACCGCGTCACTATAAAGTTTCAACGGCCGGTTTGTAGTGCCGCCATTGGCATAGGTGACCATGAATGAATAGGTGCCTGAAACCGGAACGTCGAATGTCATCGAAACCTGTGCCGCGGCACTCTGCGCCCAGTCGAGATAGGATTCGCCTTCGGCACCAAATCGGAAAATTTCACTCGCAGGCGTGTTCGACAGATTGATCGGCCGATTTATAGCGCCGTTCGAATTGTTACCGACCTGGGCGACAAGGCTTTCCGCCTGGATCACGATCATGTTCGGATCGGCATTGCGGATTTCCAGATAGTCGATATTCGGCCCCGAAAAGCCGTTTGCGGTCAGGCGGATCGTGTTTTCTCCGGCCTGCAGCAGAACACGGGTGCCGCTTTCCGAATAGGTGGCGTTATTGGCAGTGCCGTTGAAGTCGAAGACGCGATCCCAGAGCTGACCGTTCACGTCGAGACGCATCGGACGGGTGGTAACAGTCGAGGAAAACGCATAACCGAAACCAATGTCGTAGAAACCCGCCTGGCCTACCGAGAATGTCCATTCGATATACTGGCCGTTGCCGATATTGTTATTGGTCCCGACGCCGGCAAAATCCACATAGGCGTCGCCATCGGCCGCATCCGCATTGGGGATGTCGCCTGTGCCGGCGGTGTCCTTATGAATGATATTCGGATTAGTCGTGACGTTGCCACCGGAATTGCCGAGCGTGGCGACTTCGGCCTGAATACGCAAGGGCATGGCGGTAACGGCTGGCGGCTCGGCCACCGGTTCGACTGGCGGCTCCATCGCTTCCTCAGCCTCATCTACCGAAGGTTCTTCTGCAACCAAAACAGGGCTGTCTACCGAAGGCTCGACAGTGGCCAGCGCAGCTATGGAGCGGGTTGCAGCCTGTCCTCCGATCTCGGTCGGCGCAAAATACGAAACGGGACCGCCCTCGCGGCCGGAAGACGAAATATCACCGGCGCCGATAAAGCGGAAATCGCGCCCGCTCGTTTCCGGTATTGCAGCGGAAGCCATATCAACCGGCGCATCTTGCGGTACGGTGCCGGTCGTCAGGTCCGCCTTGCCATCCGGTATTGCAGACGCCTCTTTCTGGGCTTCGTTCGATGAGTTGGCGGTGGCAGACAAAGGGGGCGCTGCAAGACTTGCAACCTCTTCGGCACGCGGAGCAGGCGGCGTATCGTCAGGGGTCGCAGTAGCCCTCGGCTTTTCTTCCGTCGCGTGCTGGACACTGGGGCTCAGCGCCAGCGCAACCGCGCCGACGGCGGCAATGTTCAACCCGGCAAGGGCAGCCGACGTCAGGAGCGAACGGCCGGACTTGCCGCCACTGGCAGGACCGAGATTGCTAACGCTGGCAATTTCCGCACCGGCATCGTTGAGTGACGAAAAAGTCAGGACATGCATCCCCTCCGCAAGATCGATATGAAGGACCCTGTTGGAGAAGGTCGTCCAAGAGCCGGTCGGCTCAAACTCGACGACTTCCGGCACCTGACCACCAATGGACAAAGTCGATCGAAGAGGCTCGTTGCGACCGTTGGAAAAGGCAATCAGGATTTCCTGTAACCCACCGACAGACACTTCGAGAAGGAAGCCCTTGGCGCCAGCCACCTTACCGACCACACCACCCAAAGGGGATGTCAATTCGGCGACAGAAGTCACGATGATTTTGCCGGATTTGCTTTCGTTATCCATGATCGCTCCCAAAAGGAAGAGCGCTGATCTCGCGCTCGAAGTGCTCCGACAGCCCGTGATTTTTCGGGCTTGTCCCCACCCCGCAGTGTGCTTGAAGCGATTGCGATCACAAACCTCCCAAAAGGCCGAAGCGCTTGGTCAATTGAGGTAAACGAATAGTTAACGACTAAACAAAACGCACACCGCCCTACACGAAACGCTAGTTTGTGAATGAAACCCGGCAAAGCGCCACTGGCAGTCGCAGGGGGGGCGGAAGAGAGCATTTATGGAGTAGAGGCGGCAGGCTCGCCGAGGCTGGGGCTATCGAGAGCCGACTCTTGAGATGCCGCAGGCGCGGAACGGAAGCGGACTGCAAGAGCAAGATCCTGTTCACGTCTTGAATTCGAACGGCGATAATCCAAAAGGGATAAGACAGACGGGATGGTTTTCCCGTAATCAAGCCGAGCGGCGCAGGAAAAGCATGCTCAGGCGATAATCGAAGCCTGGAGCAGGAACGTTTCGGTGAATTCGGGCATGTATGTTCGTAGATTGACTGCAACAAAGCCGCAAATAGCCGACATCACGGTTGTTGCCGGCCGGAAGAGATCCGAGCCGACCTGCATGCCCTTGTGACCCACAGCATAAAGCGCCGCCTGGGTGCGGTTCTGCATTCCGAGCTTTTTCAGGATGGCCCGAACATGGACACGAACGGTGCTCTCTGTAATATCCAGTTTTCGGCCGATAACCTTGTTGCTCGCACCCTTCGAAATCAGTCCGAGCACAGCATGTTCACGATCTGTAAAAGAGCATCCCTCAAGAGCCCGGGCACTCATGTCGTCGTTAACGCCGGAATGTCCCAGGCCCGCAACGGCAACCGTCGGCAATAGCGTGATCCCGTGGCGAACGATGCGCGCAGCAAGCGCTATTTCCTGCAACGAGGCACCATCAGGCAGCAACGCGCCCACTTTGCCGATGATTGATCGATACTCGTCGACACTCTGGTTTGCCCGCATCAAGACGATAATGTGCGACGTGTCTACGGCGTCGTTGTTACGATTGAGTTGCGCAACTAGCTCTTTGGGATTGACTGCATCGATGATGACGACAGTATCGTCCCAGTCGATTACCAGCTCTGCCACGCTTGAAAAGGAAGGAGAGTGTGAGACCTGCGTAAATTCAGTTCTTATGGCTTGCGCCATGGCACAAGCAACGATCGTACTGTCACTCACAAGAAATACTGAAACGCGCATATTTCTTCTCCCCAAAGACACTAATAAAGGAAATAAAAAAATAATCTACACTTTAATTTCCATGCGTCGAAAAAGGTTAGTTCGGGAAAGCGCGGGACATCTATACTTCATCGATTATTCAAGCGTTGACGGCATGATATTCATGAACAGAGGGCGTGAGTGCCTTACTCTCTAGTGAGCTGTTTATGGTAAACAAGTATCAATCAGCAGGCACCGCTTTCGGTACCTCACATAGAAGGTCGGATTCTGTAAAATTATCTGTCGATACGGGCCACGTGGGTTCCGTTCTGCTCCTATGAGACCCTTATCCGTATTCGTTGAGAGGGGTTAGTAACCGGCGGTCCGATCAACTTGACCTTCCGGAACCTCGCAGCGCTTGATAGCTTCGATCGCGCGCAGAACATGCGCCGTACCGGCGACGGGATCGACCCAACTGGCAATGTGCGGCGTCACAGTAACCCTCTCTTCGCCCCAAAGAGGGTGGTCTGCAGCCAATGGCTCCTTGCAGAAGACGTCCAGCATGGCGCCACAGATCTGGCCGCTGCGCAACGCGCTCAGCAGGTCCTCCTCGACCAATTGTTCGCCACGCCCGGCATTTATGATGTAGGCACCTTGCCTCAACGCTGCGAATGTTTCCCGATTCAGAATGCCAATTGTTTCTTCGGTATGTGGAAGAAGGCTGATCAGGATATCGGTCTCAGCCAGGAAGGGCTTTAGCCCCCCCGCCCCGCCAAAAACTTCTAGTCCTTCGACCGGCCGCCCGCTTCGGTTCCAGCCGCGAACCCTGTATCCCATCGCCGCCAGCGCCCGGGCGCTAGCCTTGCCGAGGCCGCCCATGCCCATGATGCCGATCTGCGGATTTGAGAGATCGAGTTTCTGCCAGATCTTTTCAGCCTGGTTCGCGCGCATCTCATTCATGCGGCGATGATGGTTGAGCACCGCCATGACGACGTATTGCACCATGCCATCTGTGATCGACTTGTCGACCATGCGTACGATCGGCAGATGTAGCGGGATTGTGTCGTCGCCTAGGAGATGATCGACGCCTGCCCCCAGCGAGAACACCGCCTTTAGATTGGGGTAACGCGCAATCTCCCCGGCGCCCGGTGCCCAGCAGAGCACATAGTCAACCTCCTCCAGCGGCCCCGTTTCGGGCCAGGCATGGACGGCAAGATCGGGTGCCTGATTGGCAAATGCCTGCTGCCAGGGAGCCGTCGGGGCGTTTTTTCTGATGATGACGAGGCTCATGCGGCACTCCACGGGCGCATTCAAAGAAGACGCCGGAAAGCGCCATCGGGATGTAAAGCTCCCGCAAAGCTTTCCGGCGACATGAAGGTCAGGGCGAACGGCTTATTGTTCGATCATCTTGTTCCAGCGGCTGTTCCATTCGGCGCGCTTGGCATTGATTGCATCCCAGTCGAGAACAACGGCGGTCTTCATGTAGGTCTGGAATGCGTCAAGTTTCACCTTGCCTTCCGGCGTAGACGCAACCGCCTTCGGGTTGGACGGGTAGACATCGCCCGCATCCAGCGCCGCGGACTGCGCGTCGGCCGACAGCAGATAGGCTGCGAGCTTCTGCGTCAGCTCCGGCTCGCTGTTCTTGGCGATAGTGCAGGCCGTGTACATCAGCACCACGGAGCCTTCCTTTGGCTGTGCGTATTCAACCGGGATGTTCTGCGCCTTGAGCGTGCTGACAGCAGTCGGGGTCAGCGGGAAAATTGCTGCTTCGCCTGCCTGGGTCATCTCGGAGATCTTCGCCGAGCTCGGAATATATTCGAGCACGTTCTTGCCGATCGTCTCGCCGAACTTCGTGAAGCCCGGCTCGACATTGGTTTCGTCACCGCCCTGGATGCGGTTGAACATCAGGAAGGCATGCAGGCCGAAGGACGAGGCGGAGGCTGACTGAAAGACTACCTTGTCGGCAAATTTAGGATCGGCGAAATCCATCCAGGAGGTCGGGGCGGCCCAGCCGTTATCAGCAAACAGCTTGGTGTTATAGGCGATACCCGTCATGCCCATGTTAACGCCGACGGCCATGTCGTCCTTCATCCGGGCTGCCTTGTCGACTTCGGCAAGTTCGGGGCTGTCCTTGAGTTTTTCGCAAAGGCCGAGGCCGATGGCGCGATACATGATGCCATCGTCGAGGAACATCAGGTTCATCTGCGGCGCATCCTTTGCAGCGGTCGCCTTGGCGAGAATATCGCTGGATGTGCCCGGCACGACGACGATCTTCACGTCGTTTGCCTTTTCGAAGGCCGGGAAGACCGCCTGGGTGAAGGTGCGTTCCAGATTGCCGCCGTTCATCCCGACATAAAGGGTTTTGGTTTCGGCATGGGCCGAACCGGCAACGGTCAGGCATGCGATGCTGGCGGCGAGTGCCGCATGGATGGATTTCATCATTCACGTCCCCTTGATTGAGGGCTCTGCGGTGGAGCGCCGGCGCCCGAGCCCTTGGCGGCGTCGACGAAGAAGCGAGTGATCGAGAAGGCATCGATCGGTGTAGTGGCCTCACCCGTAGTGATCAGCTCGGCGATGACCTCTCCAACTCCCGGCGCGATCTGGAAACCGGCGCCTGAAAAGCCGAATGCATGGATCAGGCCGGATGTGGTGCTGCTTTGACCGATCACCGGGTTCTTGTCCGGCATCGCCCCCTCCGTTCCCGACCAGAAACGGATTGCGTGGGCATTTTTCAGCGACGGAAAAAGCCGCACTGCGCGTTGCATCACTGTCGTGACGCCGACATCCGTCGGCCGCGAGAAATCGGCATCGTCTGCGCGCGCAGCACCGCGCTGGCCGCCGATGATGCAATTGCCGCGCTCCACCTGCCGGGCATAGACCTCACCGCCTTCGACGCCGGTATTGACGGTCATGAACACTTTCATCGGCTCGGTGACGATCATCGACGGATAGATGCGGCCGAGCGGCACGCCCTCGCCAAAAGCATCTGCAAACGGCCCTGCCCAGGCGCCGGCGGCATTGACCAGATGTGCGGCGCGGATCGCCGGCACACCTTGCGTGTCAACGAGAAACCCTTCGGCTTCCTTCGAGACGCCAAGCACGGGTGTCTGCTCGTAAATCTCGACACCCGCCCGCCTCGCGGCGGCGGCAAAACCAGCAGACACGAGACGCGGATTGGCCTGCCCGTCATCGGCAGAGAAGGAGGCACCGACCGCGATTTCGCGATCAATCCACGGGAAGCGCTCGGCAAGCGCATTGGCGCCAAGCAGTTCAAGCTTCAGGTCGGTCGATGCGGCGCCCCTGGCATAGGCTTCGAGCGAGGCCATCTCCGCCTCGTTGCGGGCAAGTTTCAGCTGCCCGGTGCGGCGAAACTCGCCATCGATGCCTATCAACTGCCTGAGCTTCGGCCAGATAGCATGGGCGCGCTGCGCCAGCGGCAATTGCTCGATCGGCCGGCCCTGGCGGCGCACGCCGCCGTAGTTGACGCCGCTCGCTTGCGCGCCGCAGAAGCCGCGTTCCAGCAATGCTACCGACAGGCCCGTCTGCCTCAAGGCCAGCGCTGCAGAACACCCGACCAGACCGCCACCGATGATCGCGACATCGACCTTCATTCCGCAGCCTCCCCGGTGACGGCGGGCGCGATCGCGGCGTAAGACATGGGCAGCGGCTTTACCGGCGCCTGTCCGCGCAGGCGACCGACGGCCGAAATCGGCTGGCCGGTCGAGGCGGCGAGCAGTTCGGCTGCGGCCGAACCGCAGACCCGCCCCTGGCAACGGCCCATGCCGACCCGGCTCACCGCTTTCAGCCGGTTCATCTCGACAATGCCGAAATGATCGGCGGCATCACGAATGGCCGAGACATCGATTTCCTCGCAACGACAGACCATCGTGTCGCCCGGCAGGTCGGCGATCCATTGTGACGGGAAAGGAAAGGACTGTTCGAGGACATTGCGGAAGGCAAAAATCTTGCGAAGTTCTTTTTCAAGCTTGCCTGCCCGACCCGGATCGACGGCAAGGCCGCGATCCTCGATCAGCGACAGGGCAGCTCTTTCACCGGACATTTCCGCCGCGTCTGCGCCGGCAATGCCGGATCCGTCTCCGGCAAGGTAGACACCGGTGACACTGGAGCGGCGAGCGGCATCCGTTTGCGGTAGAAAAACACGATCCCGTTCGTTGAAGGTGAACCGACAGCCGGCAAGGTCGGCAAGTTGCGTTTCCGGCTTCAGCCCGAGCCCGAAGCCCGCGCCGTCACAGGCCAGATGCCGGCGTTTGCCGCGCACTTCGAAGGACACGCCCTCGATCCGGCTCGTTCCCTCGAAGCGAAGCTTGTTGATCCCGTAATGGAAGGCGACGCCCTTCATCATCATCTCGGCAACGAAACGCGTGCCGCGCAGCACGATGGCGGGGAAGCCCGGCAAGGCCTTCATCATCGCCATCTGGGCGGCGAGTGGTGCAGCATCCAAAACAGCTGCCACCTTCACACCCGCCTTCATATATTGCCAGGCGACTAGGTAAAGCAGCGGCCCCGTGCCGGCGAAGACGACACGCGAACCGATGACGCAGCCCTGTGCCTTCAGGGCGATCTGCGAACCGCCAAGTGAAAATACGCCGGGCAAGGTCCAGCCCGGAACGGGTAGAATGCGGTCCATCGCTCCGGTGGCGAGGATCAGTCCATCATGGGCAAGCCTTCGATGCCCGCCATTCGCCGCCACGTCGGCAATGCCGTCCGAGAGGTTCCAGACCAGCGTATTGGGCAGATAGTCGAGCTTGCCTTGCAGCCCTGCAAACTCTTTATGAAGCCGTTCGGCCTTGGGCGCTTCCGAACCATAGCGCGCCCTGGCATCGCGGCCATCCGGCACGAAAGGCTGACGATAGATCTGCCCGCCGCAGGCCGGCGCCTCGTCGACGACGATCGGCCGAAGCCCGGCTGCAACAAGCGTGGCGGCGGCACGGATTCCGGCCGGACCGGCTCCGACGATGAGAGGCTGAGCCCGATCTTTTGCGGCATCACTCATGCAGGCTCTCCCGCACTGTTGGCCGCCCGAGTAATCACCTGCATGCCTTCCACGAGCGGGGTGGAACAGGCACGCACCCGCTCACCGCTTGTGAGTGTGACCCAGCAATCCTGGCAAGCCGACATCTGGCAGAAACCTGCCCGCGGCTCATGGCTGAAATCGCTGGGCCTGAGCCGTTCATCGATGGTGAGGATGGCGCTGAGCAGCGTGTCGCCGCGGCGTCCCTCGCAGGGTTTGCCGTTCAGCGAGAAACCGATCGGAACTTCATTCTGTCGCGCAACGCGATGCAGGAGTGGCATTTTCGTTCACTTCTGCCCGACAAGAATACGGTCCAGTCCGAACGCCCGGTCGAGCACGAGCATGGCGATACCGGTCAGGGCGATCATCAACGCGGAAACGGCCGCCATCATCGGATCGATGGATTCCGTCGCGTACATGTACATCCTGACCGGCAGCGTGACGGTCTGGGGTGAGGTAACGAAGATCGACATGGTCAATTCGTCGAAACTATTGATGAAGGCGAGCAGCCAGCCGCCGGTAATGCCGGGCAGGATCATAGGCACGGTAATCCGCCGAAATACGGTAAGCGGCCCCGCACCGAGCGTTAGTGCCGCCTGTTCGGCATTGCGATCGATGCCGGTCAAGGCCGCCATCACGAGCCGCAGCACATAGGGCGTGACGACAACGACGTGGCTTGCCACCAGCCATCCGAAGCTGCCTGTTGCGCCGATCAGCGTGAACAGCCTCAGAAGAGCGACGCCGAGAACCAGATGCGGGATGATCAGCGGCGACAGGAACAAGCCATTGAGAAAACCGCGGCCCGGAAACTCGTAGCGCGAGATCGCAATGCCGGCCGGAAGCGAGATCAGCACGGCAATCGTTGCCGCAAGCGTCGCCAGCCACAGGCTGTTGTAGAAGGATGCCATGAAGTCCGGATGGACGAACACGGCCTTGAACCAGCGCAGCGAGAACTCGGTCGTCGGGATGGTGAGCGTGCTATCTGGCGTGAACGCCACCAGACAGATGATCACCAGGGGCGCCAGCATGAAGCAGACGACGAGCGTGTGAAAGACGAGGGCGATTGGTCCATTGCGATCCATGTCCTACCCCCTCAGCCCAGAACCTTGCGCGCCTTGGCCTCGATCATCCGGTTATAGGCCAGCATGATCAGGAGGTTGGCGACAAGAACGATAAAAGCGATGGCGGCGCCGAGCGGCCAGTTCAACTCGTGCATGTATTCGTCATAGACGACAGTCGCGGCCATCTTCAGCCGCCGCCCGCCGAGAAGGCCGGGAATGGCGAAAGAGCTTGCCGAAAGACCGAAAACGATCAGGCTGCCGGAAAGAACGCCGAGCGAGATCTGCGGCAGGATGATCCGCCGCACTGCGGTGAAGCGTGAGGCGCCGAGCGACCATGCGGCCGGCTCAAGCCCCGGGTCGAGCTTCTGGATTGCCGTCCAGACCGGTATGATCATGAACGGCAGCATCACATGCACCAGCGCGATCACGATCGCCGCCTCGCTGTAGAGAATGCGGACCGGGCCGAGACCGAGCATGATGCTGGCCTTGGAGATCAATCCCGTCGAGCCGAGCAGCATGCTCCAGCCGAAGGAACGCACGACGACCGAAACGAGCAGCGGGCCGATGATGACGAGAAGGAAGATCGACCGCCACGGGTTCCACATCCGAGACAGAATATAGGCTTCCGGCACGCCGATAACGACGCACAGAACCGTGGTGATTAAGGCGATCCTCAACGTTCGCCAGAAGATCGAAAGAAAATAGGGGTCGGAAAGAACCGTCGTGTAGTTCGACAGCGTGTAACTGTCGAGCACACCTATATTGAAGTCATAAGCATGAAAGGAAAGCACTGCGGTCAGCGTCAGCGGCAGAACCACCATGCCGAGGAAGAAAATCAGGCCGGGGAGAGACAGAAACCACGGCGTCGAAGATGTCCGCGCCGTCATGCGTCAATCCTCGAAGTCTCCTGCGTCCTGGCCGAGACACGCGCGCTTTCCGGCAACCAAGAGAGTCCGACGGGCTGCCCCTGGGATGCAGGCAATGACCCGTCCGTATTCGGCCAGGAGACGATGATCTGGCCGACCGCCGTATCGACGTTGAACAGCCAGTGGCTGCCGAAAAAGAACCTTGCGCTGACAACCCCATGCAGATGGCCCTGGCCCGTCGGTACGATGGTAATCCGTTCGGGGCGAAGCGACAGGACAGCCGACTCGCCCTCTGTGGCGGGACAGTCGGTTGCCGGCAGGATGACACCATGTGCCCGGATGCCGAGCTTGAGCGCGATACCGGGAATGTTGTTCATCTTGCCGATGAAGGAGGAGATGAACTCCGTCGCCGGATGATCGTAGACGGCCGCCGGCACATCCGCCTGCGTCATCCTTCCGTGTTCCATGACGACCACCCGGTCGCTGATCGACAGCGCCTCGCCCTGATCGTGAGTAACCATGATTGTAGTCGTGCCGACCGTCTGCTGGATGCGTCGAAGCTCGAACTGCATCTCCTCGCGCAGCTTGGCATCCAGATTTGAGAGCGGCTCGTCGAGCAGCAGCACCGGCGGTTCGATGACGAGGGCACGGGCGATTGCGACGCGCTGCCGCTGGCCGCCGGAAAGCTGGCGCGGATAACGATCGGCAAACCGGTCGAGCTTGACCAGCGCCAGCGCTTCGGCCACCCGCCGATCGCGCTCGGCCCTGCCGACCTTGCGCATTTCCAGCCCGAAGCTGACATTCTGCGCCACCGTCATATGCGGGAAGAGTGCATAGGTCTGGAATACGATGCCGAGCCCGCGGCGGTTCGGTTTCTCGTGAGTGATATCGCGGCCGTCGAGCGTGACCGTGCCGGCCGATGGTTCGGCGAGACCCGCAATCATCTGCAGCGTCGTGGTCTTGCCGCAGCCTGAAGGCCCCAGAAGCGAAACGAATTCGCCCTTGCTGACCTCCAGATCGACCGCATCGACGGCGGTGAAATTGCCATAGATTTTCGATAGCGAATTGAGCGTCAGAAAGCTCATGTCCACTCCAGTTGCGCCAATTTTCGCGCTCTTTTCTAATTTCGTTCCCGAGGAGAAAGAGACAGTAGAAAACTGCCTATGGTCAATGAAAAATTCCAATTACAAAAATTATGATTGAAATATTTCATTATATGAAATTTATGTGAGAATAGCTCGATCTGGATTACATTTAATGGATGAAGATACTCGCCAGATATCAAGTGCAAGGCGCACGCTGATCATCCTCAAGGCGCTTGGCGCGGCGGATGCCGCGGGCATGCGGCTGATCGATGTGGCAAAGGAAGTGGGCTGCAACCAGCCGACAGCCCATCGCACAATGCAGGATCTGGTCGCCGAGGGGTTTGTCGAACAGGTGTCCGGCGGTAAACGCTACCGCCTCAGTCTCGAATTTTTCGTGATGGCAGCCCGGGCCGGACGCTCCGACGGATTGCGCGAGCTGGCCAGGCCGGCACTTCTTCGCCTATCGTCAACCCTGACGGACACGATCTTCCTGCTTGTGCGAAGCGGTTATGATGCGGTCTGCGTCGAAGGCCCCTTCCCGATCCGTTCCTTCACCGGCGACATCGGCGGCAAGGTGCCGCTCGGTATCGGCCAAGGCAGCACCGCCATCCTCGCCAACCTGCCGGAAGCGGAGAGGGAAGCCGTTATCCGGTTCAACATGCCACGCCTGCTCGATCGCAGCCATCTCGACGAAGCAAGCTTCCGACTTCTTCTCGCCAACGCTCGCGAGCAGGGTTTCGTCAGCTTTAATGCGGGTCTCATTCCGGGCATGGCCGGCGTCGCCGTTGCCGTCTGCGATGCGAACGGTACGGCGGTCGCGGCCTTGAGCGTCGGCACGCTTGCCGAACGTGCCGAAGGCGAGAGATTGCAGGCGATGGTGGATATTCTCTCGGCCGAGGCTCGCGAGCTCGGGCGCCGGATCAATCCATTCGACCCGGCCTTGCGCTCACCGTCACGTAGCCTCAGCTATGTCCAGGCGCAGAACCGACTTCGTTAGTTGGACTTGTTCCACGACATTGCCCCTGGCGATAAAGTTTTCGCGGCTGCGGAAGATCGGCACAGCTGAGTCCAAGGGAGCGTGGTCCTCAGAGGAGACCATGCGCACCGGAAACAAGACGATCATCAGCGGGGACGGCGACACACGAAACCGCTTCTGCTTCAAATCCTGAGCTCGCTCGTCGATGCCAGATTCTACAAGAGATATCCCACGCGGCCGATATCCTTTCCTCGCCCACAACAGGACGAGGCACGCTGATGGACTATTGCCAGAACCTCAAGGTTACACGAGAACCGTCCGCCATGGCCGTGTTGATCGCAGATCCATTTGTTGAGCGATCGGCATCACTCGCCTCGAATCTGGTAGCGCTCGGCTACGAAGTTGTCAGATGTTCCACGCTTAACGCCTCGATGTCGGCGTGTCTCGAGGCACGACCATCTCACGTGCTCACCGAGCTGCCGTTCCCAGATGGCTGCGGTATGGATCTAGTCCGTTTGATAACGGCTCACCTCCCTTCAACGAGAACCGTCGTTCATACATGGTTTGCCGATATCCCGACCGCGGTAGCCGCCGCCAAGGCTGGGGCATATGATTTGGTGCCCAAACCAACCGACGAGGAATTCCTGCTCAACATCTTGCTGTCCGATACCGATCGGGTTCCCGCCGAGTGCAAAATACGGTCGGCCGGCTGGGTACGGCAGGAGCATATCGAACAGATCATGAGGATCACCAGTTCGAACATCTCGGCTGCCGCCCGTAAACTCCAGCTCGACCGACGTTCCCTGCAGCGAATGCTCAAGCGTTATGAGGATCAGGCCAGATCACAGATAGGCATCGATGGATAAGGGTCGGACCAAGCTCCATTTTCTTTAGGCCTTCTGACCTCGTCGACAAGTTATACCGTAGACCGGAATTGCACTGTTCGCCGCCGGCGACCGCCGACGGGCGGCCATCGACAGGGCCGCTTAGGCTGACTTGGTATGCTGGGCCGCCCGCTCCGCTCGAACATGAAGGGTTAAGGTGAACGGCACAATCGCTCTGTCTGCGGCAACCGTCCAAACTGCGGAGCCTGCTACATCTCTACGATGGCAGCAGCCCAGCGACTTCGCGGAATACAAGCTCCATAAGAATCCCACTCGGAGTTCGGACGAATAGGCGACGTTCACCTAATTCTGGCAGGTCCATCGTCGAATACGGTATGCCTTTCAACTCCAGCCCCTCACGGAACTTGAGGTACCCATCAAGACGAAACGCGACATGGTCGATGCCTTCTGCGTTCCGGGCGGCAGTACTGCCGTCGCCCGGAATGAGATGCACGATTGGCTGATCGCCGTTGTAAAGCCAATATCCTGGAAACCCGAATGAGGGGCGATATCCAATCTTGAGGCCTAGAATGCCTTCCAGAAATTCCCTCGTCCCTTCAAGGTCGGATGTCCTTAGGGTTACGTGATCGAGCTGCATCAGTTCAACCTATCACGCCGCCGCCATCGACCCGAACGTTCGACCCCGTCGCAAAAGGCGTCGTCATTAGAAAGAGCACTGCGTTCGCAATATCGCCTGGTTGTCCGATAGTCTTGGCCGGAAGGCTCGCAGCCACACGTTCGAACATCGATTTGCGGCTTTCGTCCTCCATCTTCGACCACAACGGAGTGTCTACAAGACCCGGCGAAACCGAGTTGACCCTTACAGGCGACAATTCGAGGGCTAGGCCACGGCCAAGGGACTCGAGGGCGGCGTTGATCGCGCCCTGAAGGACCGACGACGCAGATGGACGTTCGCTGAGGAAGCCCGAAATGAAGGTGAGCGATCCACGCTCACTGAAACGGGCGGCGCGTGCGACCCGGTAGGCTCCCCAGAACTTGCTCTCCATCGCTTTTTTCGCGTCATCAAGCGATAGCTTGCGGACAGGGCCGCTCGGTGTCTGCGCGGCCGAGATGACGATGTGGTCCCACGGGTCATTTTCCTGGAAAAAGGCCTCGATACCGATCTCGTCGGCGGTGTCGATGATCGCCGATTTGACCGTCCCGAGGGACCGGGAGGCCGCGGCAAGTTTTTCAGCCGAACGCGAAGCGATCGTTACCTCCGCCCCCGCCAGTACGGCGGACTGCGCGACGGCAAATCCGATCCCCGAACTGCCGCCTACGACAAGTACACGTTGATTGCTGAGAGATGGCATTGCTGTTCTCCTTTACTAACCGTGTGCCGCAGTGATCGGCACAACGAGTAGATAGCTGCTTGCGACAGTCGCAAGAATGGACATTGTCGTCGACTGTCTCATGCGATATTCGCAAGAATATGAGTGATGGTTTCCTCGACATGCTTGTCTTCGTTCGGGTCACGGAAGCCGGGAGCCTTTCTCGCGCCGCCCGCGAACTCGGCTTTTCGCTTACCGTTGTCAGCCGCAAGCTGTCCCGCCTCGAGGAACGGTTGGGAGTCCGTCTCATCAACCGAACGACGCGGTCCCTCACCCTGACGGAAGAAGGCTCCCGGTTCTATGACAGAAGCGTACGCATACTCGCGGAAATAGAGGATGCGGAAACGGAAGCCGCGAGCGGAAGGGACTCCGCTATTGGAACGTTGAAGGTGACCGCAACTTTCGCCTTTGGGGTACGATGGCTAGCGCCACTACTCGCCGAATTCCAGCAATCCCATCCAATGCTGAATGTCCGCCTGGACACGACGGACGGCCTGATCAACATCGTGGAAGATGGCTATGATCTCGCGATCAGGTTTGGTGACCTCGCTGATTCTAGCCTCATCGCACGACAGCTCGCGCCCAACAGGCGGGTTATATGTGCCGCCCCCGCTTATCTTGATCGAAGTGGCCGCCCGTCGTCGATCGAAGACCTCGTCAATTACGACGTGGTGTCCTTCGGCGACCCTCCGAACATGCACTGGACTTTCGAAGACGGCCGCTCGGTCAATGTCCGGAGCCGCCTTGGCTCGAACAATGGCGAGCTCGCCCATCGCTGGGCGTTACAGGGACGTGGCCTTATCCTGAAATCCATATGGGACGTCGAGGACGATGTCGCTTCAGGAAAGCTGGAGATTGTCCTGCCGGATCAAAGGCTGCCCGCCGCCCCAATACACGCTGTATTCCCGCACAATAGATTGGCCGCCGCCAAAGTTAGGCTCTGCGTCGACTTCCTGGCTGCACGACTTAAACGCGCCGCCGCAAGAGCCGTGTAGAGACCAGACGGCTGCTCTCGGTGATCTCGGGTCGTGGCATTGGCGCGGATCCGGAAGCCTCCACGCGTCAAAACTCGGGAGCTTCAAGTGGCAGAGTGAACTCGAAGCGGCATCCCGGCGATACACCCATAACGAGCCGCATCTGCCCTCCGTGGTTTTCGACGATCGTGCGGCAGATCGAAAGGCCCATTCCCATTCCATTCTCCTTGGAGGTCTCGAACGGGCGGAAGATGTTCTCGACACGCTCATCGGCGATACCGGGGCCGTTGTCGGTGACCCCGACCGTAATGAACTCTTCGTCTTGACCGATATCGATCGCAAGCGTTCTGTCGCGGTCGGTAGTCTCCCTCAGCGCTTCGATGGCATTCAATATGAGATTAACGAACACCTGTTGGAGCTGAACGCGGTCGACAGGGACAGGTGGAAGGCCGTCAGGTATGTCGAGCTTGAACGCGACCTTGGTTTTTTGGAGTTCTCCGCGGGTGAGGATGGTGACGTCCGAAATGAGCTCTCTCATGGCAATCGGCTCTACCGTCGTCATATCCTTACGGAACATCTTCCGAATTCTGGTGACGATATCGCTGGCGCGCCGCCCGTCGTCGATTACGTTTTTAAGGCTAACCATAGCCCGACTGACGTCGGGATTAGGCCTAGAAAGCCATCGGAGTGCCGCCCCACCGCTTGCGACAATCCCTGTAAGCGGCTGGTTCACTTCATGTGCAATCGAGGCTGCGAGCTCACCCATGCTGGTCGCCCGGGCTACATGCTCCAGTTCAGCCTGAACCTCTCTAAGGTGGGCAGCACTGCGCAGCAGCTCACCCTCCACCCGTTTGCGCTCCGTCACATCCATTGTGATGCCGACATACTGCAGCAACTCGCCACTATCGCCCAATACCGGACGAGCGGTGGAAAGCAGCTGCTTGACTGAACCGTCTGGCAGGGTGGCCTGGTATTCGAACTGCAGATCCTTTTTTTCTTCGAGCGCAATTTTCATTGCGTCCTCAACAAAGGCCCGTTCGTCCGGCTGCATCCGATCGAACATGTCACGGAGCCTTCCTCCGACATCCGCAACGCGATAGCCGAAGATATTGTCATGCTCCGCAGACCACTCCAGGCGGTCGCTCTGAATATGCCACACCCAACTGCCGGTGTGGCTGATCCGCTGCCCCTCCGCCAAGAGCGCCTCGCTCTTCATGAGCGCTTCCTCGGAGTTCTTCCGTTCCATGACAAAGCTGGCGAGCTGTGTGAAGCGGTCTATAGCCTGTCGCTCTCGTTCGCCCATCGTCCTGCGCCTGTCGGAATAAACCGCGATGGTGCCAAAGACGGTTCCCCGCGCCGACATGATCGGCGTAGACCAGCAGGTCTTGATCTTGAACCTCGCGGCGATGTGCCGGACATCCACCCAGAGCGGGTCGGTCTCGACGTCATCCACCAGCACGGGCTGCTGGCGATAGGCCGCGGTGCCGCAAGAACCCGCTTGCGGACCAAGCGGAATTCCGCCCACCGCCTCATTGAATCCTTCGGGTAACCTGTGCCCTCCCGCGGGCCGCAGCGTCCCGCCATCTTCGTCCATGAGCATGATGGAGACGAAGGCGCCGTCGCTGAGAACGGTGAGCGTCTGGCAAAGAGAGTCAAGGATCGTGCCGAGCGGCTCACCGGATGCGATCATCTCGAAAGACCTCTTTTCCCCGGCCAGAAGGATTTCCGCCCGCTTGAGGTCGTCGATGTCGCTCTCAGATCCGTAGCAGCGAACGATGCGCCCGGTGGAATCGCACAGCGGCTTGGCGCGGACCATGAACCAGCGGTACTCACCGTCGTGTCGCCTAAGGCGGGCCTCGAGGCCGCTCATCTCCCTCGTCGTGACGATACGGTACCAGGTCGCCGCGGACTCAGCCCGGTCATCCGGGTGGAAAACGTACTTCCAGCCGCCATTGCAGGCTTCTTGTGGCGTGAGGCCCGTGTATTCGTACCACTCCTTGTTAAACCACTCGTCGCCGCCATTGGCGTCAGCGCTCCAGTTCATTGACGGCATAGTATCGTTCGCCATCCTGAACTCTTGCTCGCTTTCGGCGAGGAGCGCTTTTGCATCGTTTAATTCGGCGAATGCCCGGGCATTTTCGAGCGCGATCGCCGCCTGTGGCGCGACGGCCTGCAGAATCGCGATAGCCTCGGCGTCGAACGGCGGACTATCAGCGGGCCGACGAAGGAATAGCACTCCAGTGAGCCGCGATCTCTTGACCAGCGGAAGATAGAGCGCTGTGGCCACCGACGTCGACACGCCGCCCTCAGGTCCGACTTGTTGTTTCGCCGCCCCGTCGGTCAATATGGCTTTGAGAGTTCGCGCCGCTTCTACCACGGTGGTGTTCGACAGGTAACTTTCCTGCGCTGGGGTTCGTGCCAAATCGACTGTCGTAACTTTTGCGATCCGACTCGCCCTCGCCCCTATCCAGACCTCTCCGTCCAGAAGTTCGAGAAGAAGAGCCTCATGTGCTCCCGAAATATCCAACGCGTTCTTGAGGAGCGTTTCCGCAAGATGTCCTAAGTCAATCGTGGCGGAGAGAGACTGTGATATCTCGAGAACGGCGGCCATCCATGATCCGCTCGCCTGTGGCAGAGATGCTTCTGACCCAGTGGTCGCCGTCGGATTGAAATATTCTGGATATGCTCCCTCCAACTGGGCGACTTTCCCTGTCGCACCCCACCGGAGATAACAATCGCATGCGCTTGTTAAATGGTCTTTTGCGGACTGAAACGCGCCGCGCCTGCGATAGAAACGGCCGGCGATCTCGCAAGCCAGGGCCTCGTCAGCGAGGAGACCGTATCTCGCGGAGAGTTCAATGGACCGCTCGTAAAGCCGCTCAGCCTTCTTGAACTGACCGTCTATGCGAGCTACTTCGGCCAGCCCCAGCAAATATTTGCCTTGAAACGTCTCGGGGCATGTGGCGGCCCATCGAGCGAGCCAATCCACATTGCCGACGATTGTCACGTAGCCCTTGTCGGTGCGGCTTTCGCAGATGGCCGCGGACGCTAGTGCTGAGATGAAATGGAAGTCCGCGACTTGGATGTGGCCTATACAGGCCCAGGTTAATCCCGAGGCCTGCTCCATCGCGAGCACGGCGTTCTCGAAGTCGCCATAGATGAAATAGGCTTGCGCCTTGAGTATCCAGTAGTAGCAAATGTAGGTTGGAGTTTGCGCCGGAACGAACTTGCCTTCGAAGTCCTTGGCGACGAAACCATCGCCGTCCAAGATATCATCGACGCCGCAGCCGCACCGCAATGTCTCCACAAACCTTCTTTGTCCGGTGAGCGGTAGCAAATTAGCTACGAAATCGGCCTTGACGACAAATTCGGTGGATTGATCGATCTCGGCGGAGATTTCCTCAATACGGTCACCACGCGCCAGTCGATGCGTGACGATCCTGACATATGCGTAGCAGAGATATGGAATGTCATGGCTGCGGTTGCGTGCAGCGATACATTGCCTGGTCAGCTCGATGACCTCACCAATCGGGCGGGTCCAAATAGCCACCATTTCCAGCGAGGTGATCGCCTTGGCCTCGTGCTCCCAAAATCCATAACGACTCACAAGGCCGCGTGCGAGTTCGCAGAACTTCAAGCCGTCCTTGTAGCGGCCGAAATGATGGCTGATGAAGAAGCCGAAGAGCGCGAACGTAAGAACGGCCTGTTCGGTTACCCCGTATTGGAGCGTCAGGTTCGTCATGTGGCACAGGGTGACGCCGAGAAGCTTTTCGTCCGTTAGAAACGCCGAATTGCTCATCGCCCCGAGGACGCTCATGATCGCTCTCGTCTCAACGTCCTCCATCATCGGAAGGTCGATGAGGTTTTCAACCGGACGTCCGTCAAGCTTTGCCCAGACTGCGATCGCCTGGGCCTCGAGTTCAAGTTGGTCCGGGCGCTCTGGTATGACGATCCCGAATTCCCTTAGGCAGGTAAGCGCGACGGCAATGCTTTCGGGTACCTCCGATCGACGAAGGTGCAGCTCGATCTGCAGGCAGCAGGCGGCCGCTCTGTCGATCCGGTTCTCCGCCAGTTCCCAGAGATTGGTGATGTGCCCCTCTGTCAAGGAGAGATTGGCGGAGGACATGCTCGCCTTCGCAGCGTGGAGGGCTTTGGTGAAGCTTTTACCGCCCGTAGTATTGGCGTTGGATGCCGCAGGATTGTTCAGCTGCTGACTAATTCCCTGTTCGGATGACATCCATTAACTCTGTGATCTCGCCCTATAGGCATTCTTCCAATGATAGTCTTTTCGCATCTCCGGGGCCAATTGAAAACAGCACGTGAGCATCTCGTCGAAAATAGCCGCAAGGTTTCAATGGCTACAGTCGTTCGATGCAATTCCGGGCGACAGGACCTTCGCCAGCCTCTACCAGCGTGTCCCATCAGTGGCATGAGAGACCGGACGGTAAAGAGGTGACGAGGCCCACGCGACGCACGCGACTGGCCGCAGGATCGTCAAAGACCATCGTCCGACGCCGGGATAGGGTCAAAACTCCAAAATGCGGGCCTTACCGATGATGAGGGGACCGATGACGTCCCGCTCTGGATCTGGCTTTCCAATCTCTATAGGGCGGACATGGGCGTTGTAGCATCGTATCTCTACCGTGACGGCAACCGCGTTGAGCAGGTTCCACTCTCTCAGATCCGGTATGAAGCCCGTCCTGGCGAGTTCGCATGGATTGGCTTGTCGGCCCCCACCCAGGGTGAGCTTGCTTCCCTCAAGGAGATGTTCGGGCTGCATCCCCTTGCCGTGGAGGACGCCCTTACCGGACGACAGGTCCCCAAAATCGACGTGTATGGCGACCAGCTTTTCGTCGTGGTCAGAACTGCGCACCTCGAAGGAGACAAGATCGCCTATGGCGAGACGTGTATTTTCGTGGGAAAAGGCCACCTGATTTCTGTCCGCCACGGACCGGCGCGATCCCATCGATCGCTGAGGGAACACCTTGAACGGTCGCCGCAGCTTCTGTCGCTGGGCCCAGACTATGTACTGCACGGCATCATAGACTTTGTGGTCGATGGCTACCTTCCAATAGTGGAGACGATCGAGGACCGGGTTCTGGAATTCGAGAAACACATCCTCTCGTCCTTCCTCGATCCCGAACAAATCAGGCGGATCTTCCGGATGCGTCGTCAGGTGCTCAGGTTCCAAAGGGTGCTCGGACCTATGGGCGAAGTCGTCGGCAAACTCACCCACCTTGATCTGCCATGCGTCAACATTAACGCACGTCCGTTCTTCGGTGACGTGCACGATCACGTCCGCCGTGTGGAGGCGCTTGTTGGCGGACTGAGGGAAATCATGACTTCGGTTTTTGAGGCATCCAGCCTGCTGGAGCAACAGCGCCAGGGTACGATAACCCGGCAACTGGCGTCTTGGGCGGCGATACTCGCTGTGCCGACGGCAATCGCAGGTATCTACGGGATGAACTTCCGGAACATGCCGGAGCTGAAAACCGAAAACGGATACTATGTCGTGCTCGGTGTCGTCGCCGCTCTATGCACGCTGCTCTACGCCCGCTTCCGGAGAAGCGGCTGGCTTTGATAGCGGGCTAGTCGGCCTGGCTACCGCTCTTGGCCTCATGTTCCTTGCCGATGACCTTCCCTTGTACATCGAGGAACCTCCTTGTTCCCGGCCGCAGATCGGCGAGTGTCGAGATTTACAATAAGCCAGTTTTCCATGGGCCTACACCAGCGCAAGCACCGGACTTGCCGACAATCGACGGCCGCATCCGGTTGTCGCCCCACAACCGCTCCACCGGAGAACACCATGACCGAGAAAAGCCTCACGACCGCCGCCGGAGCTCCCGTAGTCGACAACTTCAATATCGAGACGGCGGGACGCCGTGGCCCTGCCCTGTTGCAGGACGTCTGGCTGATCGAGAAGCTCGCCCACTTTGATCGCGAGGTTATTCCGGAGCGCCGGATGCATGCCAAGGGTGCCGGGGCTCACGGCACCTTCACCGTCACCCACGACATCACTCGATACACAAAGGCCGCTATTTTCTCCGAGATCGGAAAGCAGACTCCGATGTTCGTCAGGTTCTCGACGGTCGCTGGCGAACGCGGCGCGGCCGACGCCGAGCGCGACATCCGCGGTTTCGCGATGAAGTTCTACACCGAACAGGGCAACTGGGATCTCGTCGGAAACAACACCCCGGTCTTCTTCTTCCGTGATCCTCTCCGCTTTCCAGACCTTAACCACGCCGTCAAGCGAGATCCCCGCACCGGGATGCGCAGCGCCGAGAACAACTGGGACTTTTGGACGCTCCTCCCCGAGGCCCTCCACCAGGTCACGACCGTCATGTCGGAGCGTGGCATTCCGAAAAGCTTCCGGCACATGCACGGTTTCGGCTCGCACACCTACAGTTTCATCAACGCCGAAAACGAGCGGACCTGGGTGAAGTTCACCTTCAAAACCCAGCAGTCCATCCAGAACCTCTCAGACGATGAAGCGACGTCACTCATCGGAAACGACCGCGAAAGCCATCAGCGCGATCTGTTCGAGAGCATCGAACGCGGCGAGTTCCCGCGCTGGAGGATGTTCATCCAGGTGATGACCGGGAAAGCCGCCGCGACGCATCGGCATAATCCGTTCGACCTGACAAAGGTCTGGCCGCACGCGGACTATCCTTTGCAGGAAGTCGGCTATTTCGAGCTCAACCGCAACCCCGAGAACTTCTTTGCCGAGGTCGAACAGGCCTCCTTCACCCCGGCCAACATCGTGCCTGGGATCGGCTTCTCGCCGGACAAGATGCTTCAGGCGCGCCTCTTTTCGTACGGTGACGCGGCGCGTTACCGTCTCGGGGTAAACCACCACCAGATCCCGGTGAACGCTCCGAAATGTCCGTTTCATTCCTACCATCGTGACGGCGCAATGCGGATTGACGGCAACCACGGCGCAACGACGTCCTACGTGCCCAACTCAGCAGGCCAGTGGGCTGAACAGCCGGACTTCCGCGAGCCGCCGCTGGCACTGGAAGGTTCAGCCGCCCACTGGGATCACCGGGTCGACGAGGACCATTACGAGCAGCCCGGCAATCTCTTCCGGGCGATGTCCGCCGGGCAGAAGCGCGCTTTGTTCGAAAACACTGCGCGCGCAATGGCGGGCACTTCCGTGAAGGTTCAGGAGCGTCACATCGAGAACTGCACCAAGGCCGACTGCGAATATGGCGCTGGTGTCGCCCGGGCTCTCGGCTTCGCCGTCGACCATGCCGCTGAATAACCACTCCGAACACTCTTGAAAGGAGACAGAAATGACGACCAAAATCGAACAGCACTCGGCACGCTTCAACGTGCTGGAAATCGTCAAGCAGTTCCCCGAGACTGCGCAAACGCTGCTTGTCGACCAGTATCTGACGAGCACGGAAGCCGCGAGCGCACGTGTCTTCCGGGTCTACAAAGGAACGCCGCCTCACTACCACGTCGGTTGCGACGAGTACCTTTTCGTTCTGTCCGGGCGCGGAACGTTCTGGATGGAAGACGCGTCCACACAGGCCGAGTTCGGCCCAGGCCAGCTGTTGTATTTCAAGAAGGGAACGGTCCACGCTCTGCCTGACATCCTTGAGGAACCCGTCGTGTTCCTTTCCGTGGATACGCCGCGACGCGAACCGACCGATATCGTGTTCGTCAATCCGGAAGACGGCACTCCGGCGACTTTCATGGCGAGGAACGCCAGCGCTTGATTGGCAGGACGCCTTCGAACTTCGAGAGCTGACGCGCACGAACTGCCGTCAGCTCTCCATCGCGCCTATCGTCGATCCTCGTGAGCCGTCCTTCCCGGGGGTGGCCATGACTTCCGTCTTGAAACGGTCGTAGTCGAGCCATTCCGGATCGACGGTATCTCCGTTTTCCCCTGCCCATTTGAGAATTCCGAGGTGCTGCCGGAAAAGCGGCGCCCCGGCGTCGGAATGCCTGCTGCGTTTTAGGGCCTTGACGGGCAATGGCTTGTTTTGTCTGAAGCGGCTTTCGACGACGTGCTCGGGAAGCCCGGTCTCGCGAGACATGACACGACGCATGGAAGCGATAGACCTGAAACGCCTTCCATCCCACTCAACCGATCTGCCCACCGGTCCTGGTGTTCAATCCATTGGGATGTAGACTATCGAGGTCCTTCATCCATTCGCCGAATGGGCATAGGCGCACCTCGAAAATCGGTCTAACCCGATTTTCGTCCGTGGGCCTCGTCGAGGGACAAGGACGGGTTCCGGCTCTTGGACGTCAGGTATTGCACAAGATCGCGAGCATGAACTGGTAGCGCGGAAAAGCTACGAGCACAGACGAGAAGATGGCGCAGCGCCCACTCGTCTGAAAGCGCAACCATCTTGAATGCCATTTCGGTCTGGTATCTGAGTGCGTAGACCTCGGGCACGATTGAAAGCCCGATACCGCTACTCGTCATCGCGCAGATATCCTCGAAACTGTCGAGTCGAATGCGCAATTTGAACGGCTTTCCTTCACGTGCCGCATGTATCGCTAGGTGCCCCTGGAGCGCGCTGTCAGCGGGTAGACCGACGAAGGGCTCGTCCAGGACTTCGCTGAACCTGACATGTTCACGTTGCTCGAACCGATGACCGTCTGGCACGACGACCACGAGATGATCGGTTTCGAAAGGTCTGGTCTCCAGCGTCCCGGCATCGGTGGTGTCCGCGGCTATGCCGAGGTCAGCGTGGCCACCCGCCACCGCTGCGACCACATCGACGCTTTGTCTCTCCTCCAAGTCTATGTCGATGGTGGGGTGGTCGGCCAGATATCCGCGTAGGATTTCGGGAAGATGGGCCATGGCGGCGCGACCGGAAAACACTCGTATTTTTCCTCGAAGTCCGCGCGCGTAGAGTTGCAAATCTCCCCGCATTTGCTCCATCTGTCCGAGAACGATGCGAGCATGATGGGCGAGCGCCTCTCCGGCGGCGGTCGGCCGAACTCCGCGCGCTCCCCGATCGAGAAGCAGAACCCCGCTGGTCTCCTCCATCCCCCGAACCCTGGCGCTTGCTGAAGGCAAGGCCATCCCTGCTCTTTCAGCGCCCCGGGTGATACTCTCCGCCTCAACGACATGGAGGAAGAGGCGCAGGTCGGTCAAATCAAAGCGCATCTTTCCTCCACTGTTTCGACCCTTCGGATTTACCTAAGGGTCCCGTTGTATCTCCCGCATTGTTGAAAGTCGCCTGTTCGAGAATGCTGTCGCCAACTTTTCTTAGGGAGGAACGATGGATGGACGCTTCCGAAGCACTTTTGCGGGCGATTGCGTGGAGACTGGCGCTGCTCGTGATCGCGGTATTTGTCGCGAGAACGGTCCCAGATGGCAGGGCTGCCGAATTGCAGGCTTCGGATTCGCGAGAAGTCTCCTCTGGCTCGACGCTCAGCCAGCACGTTACAGGGCCTGAGCTACCTCAAGCTAACCCTTGGCGTATTTCTCAACAATCCGAATTGCCTCATCACACGCATCCTTGAGTTCATCCGGGCTTGGCGTCTCATCGTAGTAAGTGCCATGCGAGAGATTGTTGATCAGGACGCTCTTGATCTCGAAGCCCTCTTCGCCAGCCAGATAACTGATGTAGTTTGAAAGGCTGTCGCATTTGTCAGGATGGCAGAAATGGCCGACTGCCTCGAGAACGCACCGAATGGCATGCCCGGTCTTATGGCTCGGCTCAGCCCCACTATGCACACCAACGATTTCACGAAGATGCTCCTCGAACGGCGCAATGTACTTCTTGAGCTTGGATATTTGGTGCGTCTGACCCGCCTTGTGGAGAAGAAAGCACCTTCATCCTTCACGACCTAATTGGTGACGCAGATGCACGCCCCGTCCTTTGTAGAAAGCCTGCATTAGGCAGAAAAACGGCGGCAGGTAGATACCAGCCGCCGTCCTGTTTGAAGTTTCGTTCTCGCTTTAAGCCGCGAGACCTTCAGCTAGCCAGCGACACCGCACGGGACGCAGATGCCTGGGTAAGCCGATCGACGGCCTCCTCCGTCGTCCAGAGCGCGTTCGCGAACCAGCGGAAGTTCACAAGCGCCGCGAGATAGGCATCACCCTCCGGCAGCTTGCTCCCCGCGGTGGCGTCACGGACCACAGCGACCTCGAATCCCTTCTCGACAAAGTCCCGCAGATGGGATTCGACGCAGAAATTGGCGGCCATGCCCGCCAGAATTACCTTGTCGATGCGCTTCTTTCGCAACTGAAAGACCACGTCGTTGGTCTGGGGGCCTGCGATCTTGTGCGGCGAGCACACGATGGTCTTCCCGTCTTCGATGTACTGCTTGTATTCGGGCATCCAGTCCGCACCAGAGTTTTCAAACCCTTCCAGCGACAGCGGATCGCGGCGGTCGAACATCCGGAGCTTGTGCATCAGCGTCTCGCCCGTTGCGGCGAAATCCCAGCGGTGGTCGAAGGGGTAGTAGTAGTGAGGCGAGATGACGACCTCGATCCCGGCCTTCTTCGATGCCTCGAAGAGCTTGCCGATGTTCTCGACGGTATTGTGTTCGGTGATGCTTTCACCGAATGCTCCCCAGCCTGCACCCTTGGGGCTCAGGAAGTCGATCTGGGGATCGGTAATTACCAGCGCCGTCCGCGGGATGTCGATCTCGACGTCGGTTTTGGGAAGAGCGGGGTTCTGAGGGTCACGGTAGGCAAGCGGAATGACTTTGTCCGTCATGGAGGTTTCCTCTTTGGGCGGTTTTACCGGGCGACGATCGCTCATCCTCGCGATCGCGGGGGCAGTTGATTGAATTCTGGAATCCGTATCCCTCGATTTGGGCTCGCCACCCGATGTGTAGGGCGCGAACTTCGATCTCGATGGGTACGGGTAATAGATTGCGGCCAACCGGAGCGCCATGATTGTAACATTCAGTCACTTTGCGGCGGATCAGCGTGCCATTCGGACAATTTCAGTGACCGGGGGTTAATCTCGCCGAGAGGGCAGACTCCGCCCGTGATCATCCGTCCTCGTATTCACGCGCACTTAAAGCGAACGATCGAAGCTCAATCGTCCCCGCCGGGTATTTGCCTCAACCGAGACAGCATTATCAACTCGCCAGCGGCAACACGGGCCGACGCATGGGAACGGGATACTGTCGATCGCCAGATTTCAAGGCTTTGCGAACAGCGCAACGCCGACGACTGGCCAGGTCAGGATGAGTGATCGGGTATACTCTCGATAGCCCGAACGCCAAATTGTTGTCCAGGTTCTCGAGCACGCATCATTAATATCGATGCAGGTCAGACGCGCTCAAGACAATTCCCGCTGACGATCCCAGGCAACTGCGGTGAGTTTAGCGGCGGGGTTGCTCTTGGCCTCCGAGTTCCGTTCCGCGTCGAACATATAGTCGCGGGCAAGAGGAAGGGTCGATACGTCCTTTGTCAGCTGCAGCTGCCAGTTCATGTGGCCCATCCGACGGAACGCCAGTTCGGAACCGATCAGGTAGAATTCGAACATCCGGCAGAAGCGCTCATCGTATAGTTCGGCAAGCTTGCTCCTGTTGTCAGTGAAGCGGTGATGCCATTGCTCCAACGTCTTCGCGTAATGCAGACGCAGGACCTCGATATCCGTGGCCCACAGTCCTGACTTCTCTACCACCGACATGACCTCGGAAATCGCCGGAGAGTAGCCGCCAGGAAAAATGTACTTGGCGATCCAAGGATTGGTACTGCCCGGACCATCCGCGCGGCCGATGGCATGGATCAGGGCTACGCCGTCATCGGTGAGTATCGATTTGATCCTGTCGAAATAGGTCCGGAAGTGGTTGACGCCTACGTGTTCGAACATCCCGACAGATACCACCCGATCGACCTTACGTGTCCAGTTCCGGTAGTCCATGAGCTCGAACGTGACCTTGTCGTCGAGCTTCGCCTCCTTGGCGCGAATGCGGGCTTCCTTGAGCTGTTCCTCGGAAAGCGTCAATCCCGTCACCCGGGCACCGAACTCCCTAGCGAGATAGAGCGCCATCCCTCCCCAGCCGCACCCGATATCGAGAACCTCAAGCCCCGGACGGTCAAGCCTGAGTTTCGAGGCGATGTGCCGCTTCTTCTTGAGCTGGGCTTCCTCGAGCGTCTCATCACCTTCCGGAAAATAGGCGCAGGAATACTGGCGATCCTCGTCCAGCATCAGTGAATAGAGGCGTCCGTCGAGATCATAGTGGTGGGCGACGTTTCTCTTGGATCGCCCGGTAAAGTTCAACTGGTCGAGGTTGCGACGGAACCAACGGACCTTCTCCATGAACTTGTCGAGGGGATGACTGCCGCCCTCCATGGAATTCATCGCCAGGAAATCGAGTGTTTGGAAAAGGCCGCGAGGCCCTGGTTCCACTTCGCCGTCCATATAAAGCTCCCCGAGCGCGAGGGCCGGATTGAGCAACAGACGGCGTTTCGCCCGCTCAGTTTTGATAGCGATCGCGGCTCGGGGCTCCCCGCCCGTGCCGAAGGTGTGAGAGGTTCCGTCGGGAAATCTTACGCTGAGGGTGCCAATCTTGATCAGACGGGAAAGTGCGGCTTCTAGCAACATCGGGACAACCATTCTTAGGCCCGGCCGGGCCGAATTCGTTGAAGTATCCGAGGGATGTTAGGAGGCCTTTCGCGATGCTTATTGCAAAATCCACTTCCGGCGGCCTCGTCCACGAAATAGCAGAGACAGCTACCGCATCAAGTTGGTGGTGATGCCGGAGGAGCGGTCCCGGCCTCAGGTATCGTAAAACTGAAAACCGCTCCGCTCGGATGGTTGGGCCTGTACGCGAGACTTCCGCCATGCGTTTCTATGATGGTCCTGCTGATCGCCAATCCCATTCCCATCCCATCGGGTTTGGTCGAATTGAACGCTTCGAATACCGAGGTAACCATTTCCGGGGCAACTCCGGGGCCATTGTCGCGGATATCGACATAGGCGGTTCCCGCGGTCCCGCGCCCGACCGTGATCAGAAGGTTTCCACCTGAAATACCTGCCCCGGTTATCGCCTCCATTCCATTGATGACAAGATTGAGGATGACTTGCTGAATCTGAACCCGGTCCGCCGCGATCTGGACGTCGGCCTCAAGCGCGTCCATGCGGATCGCAATTCCGTTGGCTCGCACCTCTACGCCGACATAGCTTATTGTCTCGGACACAAGGTCGCACAGCGAAAAAACTTGGCTCTGCGGTGATGACTTTCGCACCAAAGCTCTGGTCCTGTTCAAGACTTCCCCGGCGCGATGCCCCTCGCTCACCATCCTCTCAAGAGCACTTCTGGCGGCTGCTAGGTTTGGCGGATCACGATCCAGCCATCGAAGGCCGGCGGCACCACTCGTCACGATGCTGAGAAGCGGTTGCTTGACGTCGTGCGAGATCGCCGCCGACAGCTGGCCGACTGTGGCGACCCGGTTCGCGTGAGCCATCTCCGACTGGAGCGTGCGATATCTCAGGTCGCTCGCCCGGATGTTCTCCTCGGCGCGCTTCCTCTCTGTGAGATCGAGGATGTAGGCGACACCCCCTTCGGTTTCGGAAGCGTCGAACGCGGCAGCGCCTATGAGGACAGGCACGCTGTGACCGTCTTTATGGATGAATACCTTCTCCCACGGTCGCGCTCTTCCCGTCGCCTTGATCTCCTCTACTACCAAGGAATCCGAGGCCCAGTCCTCTTTCGGAGTAAGATCCGTCCAGCGCAGGCCTCCCTTCAAAAAATCATCCCGGCTGAACCCCAGCATCGCGAGGAGGGTGTTGTTGGCATCAGTGATGTCGCCCTCGTAGTTCCACATAAAGACACCGATGATATCGGCATCAACAAGGCGTCTGATTTTGGCCTCACGTCGCTCGAGATCCCGGTAAAGCCTGGTGTTCTCGAGCGCAATGGCCGCGTGTGAAGCAATCAATTTGAGTATCGAGAGCCTCTCTCGCGTGAATACCCCCGCCGCAAGGCTATTTTCGAGATGAAGCGCGCCGATCGTTTTTCCCTGGTTGACCAAGGGCAGTACAAGGAGCGAGCGGACCCGCCGCGAATGGACATACGCATCATGAGCGAAACGCGATGCGGTGGACGCGTTGTCCTCAATCACCGTCTCGCCTGTCCGCATTGCGTCAACCAGTATCTCGTTGGGATATTCGAACCGCCTCGTCTCGGCCTCGCCTAGAACGACTACGACGCCTCCGTCAGAGGTGGTTGCGACGGCTTCGATGACATGAATTGCGTCTGTTCCGAGCGCGAGCACGGCACGACTTGCTCCGGCATGTTCGAGGACCGTGCGCATCAAGCCATCAATGAGCTTCTCCAGGACGATTTCGCCTGAAACCGTCTGCGCGACCTTGATGACCGTCGAGAGATCGAATTGTTCGACGGCGACCGTCGCTGTTGTCAACGCGGACGCTATTGGCTGCTGGGTCTTTGGCAGGAACGGATAAAGCCTCTCGAGTTGCCGGACCTTTGCGGATGCACCCCATTTCTGGAACGCCGTTCGGGCCTCTGTGATGTACATCCGCGAGATTTGATCCAGCCCAAGGCGACCATAGAAACGGGAGGCGGCTTCGCTTGCAACGGCCTCATCCTGCACGAATCCGTTGTCTCTCGCCCGCATCACGCTCGCAGCGTAGAGTTGCTGAGCCTCCATATGTCGTCCGTCGAGGTCAGCGATCTCCGCGGAAATCAGCAGATGTTTTGCCGCGAAAGTCTCGGAACCCGTGCCTGCTGCCCATTCGCCAAGTTGCCGAAAATGATGGTCAAGTTGTTCGCGGTCGGCCTTGTCGGATACACCGTCGCCCTGTCGCGAACGTCCGCAAAGTGCGAGAGCGCCGTAGAAATGATAGTCGACATGCTGGACCTGGACAATTTCGATCCACGGCGTCGGGTAGACGTTCGAGGCGGCGGTGATCGCGCCCGTGAAGTCCTCAGCCAGATACCGAAGCATCGTCTTGCGCGTCCAGTAGAAACAAACAGCAACGCTACCCGGAGATCGCCAAAGGCGCTCCTCGAAATCCTGTTCGTTGAACGAATTGTCGCTCAAGGTCGCCAGCCCATTCGTCAGACCGGAGAGAGCTGCGATCGCCCGCTCGAAGACCGCGATCTGGTCGACAGCGTCCTGGAAGCCCACGTCCCGTGTAAAGGACAGCGCCTGTCGGCTGAAGGAGCCGACCTTATCGAGGTGCTCGCCCCCGATGAAGCGGTACTGGACAGACTGTGAGAGCGCGTAACAGGCGTAATAAATATCGCCGGATTCCCGCCCGACCTGATCGGCTGCCTCGAATATTTCCAGGGCTTCTGCGAGAGGCCTCGTCCATGTCGCCGTCAAGCCCAATGCCACGCCTGTCCTCGCGAGATCGAGACGATTGTCGCCGCTGATAGCTATCTTTTGAGCGAATCTTGCAACCTCGAGCCCCTCCTCGAAGCGGCCGAACAGGGGGCCGAGAAGCCAGCCAAACCATGCCAACCCCTGGGTAGAAGCGCTTGCTCTTCCATGCGTGAGGCTAAGATTGACCATCTTGCAGGTAACGATCGCGCAGAGATGGAAGTCGGTGAAATAAGCTGGAGGCCACATCTCCGTTAGAATGCGCATCACCGCCAAAGTCTCCGCGTCTGTCATAAGCGGAAGGTCCGCAAAGCTCGTCAGCGGTCTACCACCGAGATTTTCCCAGATAGCAGCGTATTCAGTATCGACGCTGTTCTGTGCGGGATGTGCGGTGAGGTCTATGCCGAAAAGCCGTAACGCAACGAGTGCTGCGTCGACGGCTGCATCGTTATCTGAGTGGACGATCAACAATTCGACCTTGAGGCGATGGGCAGCAGCGAGCTCGACTTTCGTACCGCCGCGACCGAGCAGCTCCTCTATCAACGCCCCCGTCTTGGCAAAGTCACCGTTCAAGAAGACGCATTCCGCCTCTTCCAAGGCAACTGAAAACGCGAGGCTGGGTCTCTTCGACCACACGTCCTCACCAAGCTGTTCCATCGCGATGGCGAGGTATCTGCACGCTGCGCCATAGGCTGCCGAACCGCGCGCCTTGCGAGCAGCACGCAGGTTCAAGGAAGCACGGTCTTCAAGTTCGTTCTCGGTGAGATCTTCGGTACCGCCACGGTTGAGCTGATCCGCGATCTCGAAAAGGCTTGCCTCGCTCTCGCTTTCGTTCGAGGACAGCAACATCCGCTTTCCGAGGAACCGATGCGAGGCCGCCCTCTCCTTATCGTCGAGAAGCAGGTAGGCGGCCTCGTGCACTCTGTCGTGCGCGAAGAAGAGGGAGCCTCCCATTTGGAAGAGCAGACCGCTGTCCAGAACATCCCTCAGAAGTCCGTCGAGCTCGTCGGTCGATATGTCGAGAATATCGGAATAGACGTCGAGTTTGACTGTGTTGCCAAAGCAGGCAAGCTGCTTGACGAGTTCGCCCGATGCGGCCGGAAGGTGCCTTAGTCGTTGCATCATCAGGTCAACGACATTGTCGCTGACATTCACACTGTTGATCCGCTCTAATTCCCACTGCCATCCTTGCGCCGCCGGATCGTAATGAAGCAGGCCACGATCTACCAAAGACGCGACGAATTGCGTTGTGAAGAAGGGGTTTCCACCAGCCTTTTCGTACACGAGTTCGCTGAGCGGAAGCACCCGCCGCGACCTGTCGCCAAGGGCGTCCGAGATCATGAGTGCAATATCTTCGCGCCGGACACCGCCAAGCGAGACGTCTTCTATAGTCACACCCGCGGCACTTAGTGACGTTAATCTCCGGTTCAACGGGTGGTCGGGGCTGACTTCGTTGTCGCGGAAAGCACCAACAAGTAACAGGGTCAGATCGCTGCCATGGAGAGCTAGGTCCTCGAATACATCCAGCGTGGCACCATCTAGCCACTGCAGGTCGTCGAGGAAAAGCACGAGCGGATGTTCCGGCCTTGCAAAGACGCTGACAAACTGGCGGAAGGCTTGCCGGAAACGGTTTTGTGCCTCTCCGCCTGTCAGTTCCGCGAGCGGCGGTTGTGGCCCGATAACGAGTTCGAGGTCTGGCACAAGGTTCACCATCACTTGGCCATTAATCCCGAGTGCCTCTCCGATGGCACGCCTCCAAACGGCAAGACTTTCTTCGTCCTGGGATAGAAGGTGGCTCACCAGGCTACCGAAGGCCTGGGCAAGCGTGGCATAGGGAATTCCGCGCTTGTACTGGTCGAACTTCCCGGCGGCAAAGATACCGCGCGGTGGAACGAGGAAACGGTGCAGTTCGTTGATGACAGACGACTTGCCGATGCCGGAATATCCGGAAACTAGCACGACTTCCGTCTTGCCCGTATTTGCCACTCGGTCGAACGCAGCGACGAGTTGCCCGAACTCCCGTTCCCGGCCATACAGTTTCTCCCGGAAGAGAAGCTTCTGCGGCGCGTCGTCTGCCCCGAGCGCGAACTGGGACCCCTCGCCCCGGGTGGCGCTTTCGCGAAAGCATCTCTCCAGGTCGGCCCGCAAGCCGGTGGCGCTTAGGTACCGATCCTCAGCCTCCTTCGAGAGAAGCTTCATCACGATGTCGCAAAACGGCAGAGGTATCTCGCCGTTCCTGATGTGGACTGGTGTTGGAGTTCTTGCGACGTGACAATGGATCCACTCCATCGCGTCCCCCGCGACGAAAGGAAGCTCCCCGGTCGCCATTTGGTATAGGGTTATACCGAGTGAATACAGATCGCTGCGCGTATCGATCGACCGGTTCATCCGCCCGGTCTGTTCGGGTGCCATGTAGGCGAAGGTTCCTGCGATGAAATCCGGAGGTGCTGGAGCCTGGCGTTCCCTGGGAAGCCGGGTTGCGATACCGAAACCCGTCAGGCGAGCCACTCCCGTGGAGACATCGAACAGGATGTTGGCAGGTTTGATGTCCTTGTGAACTATGCCGATACCGTGCATGCGCTCTATGGCCCGCACCATCGCTATAGCCGTCAGGAGAAGCTCATCGGTTTTGAACCGCCGACCTATGAGCTGTGACAGGGGTATTCCATCCGCATCGTCGAGCACGAGACCCGTAAGGTTTGCCTCGTTCAAGATCGACCGTGGCACGACAGCCCAGTCGCTATCGAGGTACGGGGCCATCCGCATTTCGTTGGCCGCCCTCTGATCAAAATCCCTCGAATAGGCTTTGGATCTCGGACCTGCCAGAAGGATGCCATCCGGGAAGCAGATACCGCTCTTCAGGCCGCGTGCCAGGAAGTAATCGTCCCCTATATATAGGGCTACGAAGGGCCGGCCGTCGTAACCCGACAGGCGCGCTACTAGGTCTTCACCGACATTCTCCCCAGAGTGGGAGAGGATAGCATTTTCTGACCTATCCATCATCGCATCATTTCCCACCGAGGCTCCTGGAAATGTCGGATATCGCTAGTGTCAAAGCAAGCATTTTGACAGTCAGCTCTCCCTAGCCCATCGTCTCACCCTCTCGGTGGAGCGCGACAATCCTCCTCAAGCGCAACGACCACCACCATCGTCGCCATTGAACCCTAAGGGGCCCCCGAGGCTCCACGGGTCTGCGCATCTATCACGCAGCGCACGAGTTCGTCGGCGTCTATCGGCTTGTTGAGGAAATGGACCGCTCCGCTGTCGAGCGCCTTGGCCCTTGTGACGTCATCGTCCTGGGACGTCACAAAAACGATGGGAAGCGCACAATGCTGCCGCTTTAACTGGGCCTGAAGCTCAAGCCCACTCAGCCCCGGCAGTCGCTGATCCAATATCAGACACTCGACTTCATTCTGGCAATTTGAGGCGACGAAATCTTCTGCGGAGCCAAAAGCCCGCACCTCGTAACCATAAGACGACATCAGGTCCGCGTAGGCAACCCGTACCCCGTCGTCATCCTCCACTATGGCGATCGTCAGCAAATCATATGGCTCCGATGGCCTATCTTGGAAAAGCCATGCCGGCTCTTCGGTATAGGTGTGACACAAAGCATTTCGGATTTTTCCATCAGAACTGATTTGCTCACAATGTCATTCAAGCGAAACAAGCCTCCTGATCCCAGCGCGGCTTTCGCCGAAACCTCAGCACGTTCGGAGCCATATTCCGGTAGTCTGGCCCCAAGCATCCATCCTGTCGCAGGATCACGAACTCATGCGACCTTATCAGACGGCAACCTCCCGTCCACCTACCTCTAGGTATAGAGCCGGACAAAAAACCGTTGTCGTGCGCGATGATACAATAACGGAATCCTCTAACGTCATAGCGTGCTCCAGAACGCAAACTTCACCGGGGCAGAGTGCCTTACGGAATGGCGGTTGCCACCGACGGTGCCATAAAACCGGAGCCAGACATGACAGAGAACTTGAGAGCCACCGCATCGGCATCGGGCACATTCAAAATCGGAGATTTCGTCATCAATCGCCTCGGCTTTGGCTCGATGCGATTGACCGGACGCGGAATCTGGGGGCCGCCGACAGACCGCGAGCAGGCGCTGGCGACACTTCGCCGCGCGCCCGAACTGGGTGTCAATTTCATAGACACCGCGGACTCGTACGGCCCGGATGTCGCTGAGGAACTCATCGGCGAGGCTCTGACTGGCCGCCACGACGTGCTGATCGCCACCAAGGCTGGACTTCGGCGTCCCGGTCCCGATCAATGGATGCCACACGGTCGACCGGAGTACCTCGTCGAGCGCGCCAAGGGCAGCCTCAAGAAGCTCGGCGTCGAGCAGATTGGACTCTGGCAGCTGCATCGCATCGATCCGCATGTCCCTATGCAGGATCAGTTCGGCGCGATCCGTCAGCTTCTCGACGAAGGCGTGATCGCCAACGCGGGCTTGAGCGAGGTCTCGATTTCCGAGATCGAAGTCGCATCGCAGTATTTCAAAGTCGCGACGGTGCAGAACCGCTACAATCTGGTTGATCGCGGGAGCGAGGACGTTCTCGACTATTGCGAACGGAACGGGATCGGCTTCATTCCGTGGTTCCCCCTCGCTGCAGGTGACCTCGCGCGACCAGGCGGCGTTCTCGATTCGCTCGCCAAGCGACACGCCGCGACGCCCGGCCAGATCGCTTTGGCGTGGATGCTCAAGCGCAGCCCGGTCCTGCTGCCCATCCCCGGCACATCAAAGGTAGGCCACCTCGAGCAAAATGCCGCGGCCGCGCTCATCCGTCTGTCGGACGACGAATTCCAGGAACTGGACCGAAGCGTCCGCTGACGGCCGCCGGTCGAATCCGCCGCTATGAGCCAAGCGGCGGAGACCTCACCCAACTCTCCGATACAGGTGTATTATGACGATCGACTCAACCGGGTATCAACCTAAGCCGCAGGAGGTTCACACGAGCTGGATCGCGGGTATCGCTGCCAGAACCCCGGCCGCCTATTTCGGGATGGTCCTCGGCCTAGCAGGGCTTGGAAATGCATGGCGTGCTGCCGAGCAAACGTGGCACATCGGTATCGCGGTGTCGGAGTATGTCCTCGCGCTCGCCGCGGCGGTCTGGGCGATATTGGTATTGCTGTTTGTGGCCAAGGCGGTACTGGCTTCCGACAAGCTGAAGGCCGAGATCAATCATCCGGTCCAGTGTTGTTTCATCGGATTGATCGGCGTGGCGACGATGTTGATCGCCGGAGCAGTCGAACCCTATTCCTATGCGGCCGGTGCGATGCTTTTCCTGGTCGGCTTCGCTTTCACCGCAATCTTCGCAGCTTGGCGGACGGGGGGCCTTTGGCACGGTGAACGCGACCCGGCTACCACCACAGCCGTGCTTTATCTGCCGACTGTCGCCGGAAGTTTCGTCACGGCCACGATCGCGTCATCGCTCGGATTTCAGGACTGGGGTCAGCTTGCATTCGGTGCGGGGATTTTCTCCTGGCTCGCGATCGAGTCCGTTTTGCTTCATCGCCTGTTGACCGGACCCATGACGCCCCCAGCATTGAGGCCAACCCTCGGCGTCCAGCTCGCCCCCGCTCCGGTTGGTGCGGTAGCCTACATTTCCGTCAGCGGCGGCGCGCCCGACATCTTTGTCCACGCCATGATCGGATATGGCATCCTCCAACTTGTCGTCCTCCTGCGTCTTTCGCCGTGGCTGCGTGAAGCCGGAGCTGTCATGGGCTTCTGGGCTTTCAGCTTCGGAGCAACATCCATCGCTACGGCTCCCGTGAGGCTCCTTGGCCACGGTGACACCTCAGCCATCTCAGTGGTCGCCCCGATCACTTTTGCCCTTGCGAACGTCTTTGTCTTCGGGCTCACGCTGATGACAGTATGGCTGCTTATTTCAGGCAGAATGTACGGCCAGCCCGCTCCAGGGAAATAGTACCCGCGTCTCACAGTAGAGACGCCTCCCACACCAATTCCGTTCACCTAAGCGACCGCGCCGGGCATGCGTCGCACCGACACCCGCTGGCCTGTTCCTGGATGAAACCTCTGCAAGGCCATCGATTTACAGATCAGTTAGGAACCGTGATGACCGCCACCCTCGAAACCGCAACAACTGAATACATCGACGTCCCCGGAGCGAAGCTCGCCTATCGCCGGATCGGGCATCGGTCTGCAAGGAAACTCCTGCTTCTCCAACATTTCACCGGAACCATTGACGCATGGGATCCGGCTGTCGTGAACGCTCTCGCGGAGGTTAGCGAGGTGTTTGTGCTGGATAACGCAGGCGTCGGGGCTTCAAGCGGCACTACGCCTGACAACGTTGATGAAATGGCGACATACGCGGAGGCATTTATCGCCGCCCTCGGCCTCGGTGAAGTTGATCTCCTCGGTTTTTCTCTCGGTGGCTTTGTCGCCCAGGTAATGGCCGCGCGGCGGCGAGTCGCGATCCGTCGGATGGTAATCGCGGGTAGCGCGCCGTTGGGCGGAGAAGAACACCTCCTCGAGGTCGTCGGCTCAGCATTTGCGAAAAATGCCCCGGACGTCCGCCTTCCATTGTTCTTCACGCCGTCGGACAAAAGCCAGGCCGCAGGCATGGCCTTCATCAAAAGGGCTCTTAGCCGCACCAGTGAGCGAGACCCCGACAACGGTAATTCCGTCAGCGACCCTCAGGCAAAGGCCATCATCGACTGGTGCGCCCGATCGGATCCCGGTCACCAATCGCTGAAAGCCATCAAGACGACCACGCTTATCGTGCATGGAAGCGATGACACGATGTTCCCGGCTGACAACGCGTACGTGATGTTCAAGAACATGCCCGACGCTACGCTTATTCTTTATCCGGATTCCGGCCACGGCGCGCTTTTCCAGCAGCCCGAGACATTCGTGGCTCACGTCAAGACCTTCCTTGAACTCTGAACCTCCAACCAAAAGGATGATGAAATGAATTCGCTCGTGAGCAAGATCATTGATGCCCATGGTGGCCTCGAAAGGTGGAAGCAATTCTCCCTCCTCAAGGCGCGCCTAGTCCAGGGTGGAGCACTGTGGACGCTAAAGGGTCACCCGGCAACACTTGCCGAGACCACCGTCACCGTGAATCTGTTGAAGGAGTGGGCGTCTCATTCGCCCTTCGGCCCGGAAGCAAAGATATCCACTTTCGAACCCGGCAGGGTCGCTTTGAACGATGCCCAGGGCAAGATTATCGAGGAACTGCGCGATCCACGTTCCTCGTACGCGGGCCATACGCTGGAAACATCCTGGAGCGAACTCCAGTTGGCCTATTTCGCGGGTATCGCGATGTGGACATACCTCAACATGCCGTTCTTGCTCGCCCACGAGGGCGTGGTGGTCGACGAACTTCCGGATTGGTCCGAGAAAGGCGAAACCTGGCACAGGCTCAAAGTCACGTTCCCCGCTGACATCGCGACCCACAGCACAGTTCAGACGATCTATTTCGGCGACGACGGCCTCCTCAAGCGCCATGATTACGACGTCGAGATCGCGGGCAACACACCGGGTGCTCACTATATCGATGGATACATCGATGTTCAGGGTATCAAGATCCCGACAAGCCGCCGTATCTTCCCAAGACAGCCTGACGGTCAGCCGATGGCCGAGCCTCTGGTCGTCTCGATTGATCTCCACGACATCAAGCTCTCGTAGTCGGACGTGCTCCCCGGCAGCGAACAGCCGCTGCCGGGGAGTTCACTCTCTGTCCGGCGATTGGCGAATACCCGATCTTACAAGAACCGATGCTAGCCAACTGCGAAAAGTGCCACATTAGATCGCAAACCAGGCCACGGAACACGACATGACCGACAACACCGAAAGCTATCTCGCCGTGCAAGCGGTATCGCCCGGAAAGCTCGAGCTCACCAGAAAGCAGATGCAGGCCCCTCGCCCCGGTTATGTCCGCATCAAGGTCGAGGCCTGCGGGGTTTGTCACTCCGACGCCGCCACGGTCGAGGGTGCATTCCCGATCGCCTGGCCGAGGGTTCCGGGTCACGAAGTTGTCGGAAAGATCGATTGGATCGGAGAAGGCGTAGAGGGCTGGAGCGTTGGCCAGCGCGTCGGCGTGGGATTCCTCGCGGGCAGCTGCGGACATTGCGCAGAATGCCGCTCCGGCCATCTCGTCAACTGCACCAACCAGGAATTCACGGGCGTGCACCACGACGGCGGGTACGCCGAGTGGATGATCGCCAAGGCGTCGGGCTTGATGTCCATTCCCGACGACCTCACCGACGTCGAAGCCGCTCCGCTCCTATGCGCAGGCCTAACGACTTTCAGCGCACTCAGGAATTCCGGCGTCAAAGCCGGGGATCTCGTCGCCGTCGTTGGGATCGGTGGCCTCGGACATCTCGCCGTACAATACGCACGGAGCATGGGATACGAGGTCGCAGCCATCGGACGCGGAGCGGCGGTGGGAGAGCTGGCAACGCAGCTCGGTGCTCACCATTACATTGACAGCACCATTGAGCCTGTCGACCAAGCACTTCAGAAGATCGGAGGTGCGGACCTAGTTCTTGCCACCGCCTCTGGCGGCAAGGGTGTTGCGGACACCGTAAAGGGTCTCAAACCCCGCGGTAAGACGATCGTTCTCGGCGCGACGCCGGAGCCGATCGAGCTTGCGTCCGGTGACCTTTTCTTCAAGGAACGATCGGTAGCCGGAGCGCTCACCGGAGATCCGGCCACCGGGGACACGACCCTTCGCTTCAGCTCGCTATTCGGCATCTCGGCGATGATCGAGGAATTTCCGCTCGAACGAGCGGTCGAAGCGTATCAAAAGATGATGCACGGCAAACCGAGGTTCCGCATCGTTCTGAAGATGTAGCCGGGGCTTGCTTTTGTTCGACCGCCATCCAGGGGCAACCTTGGCTGGCGGCCCAGATGCGCGATTTGATGGGTCAAGCGCTCGGAAACTGCCCCCCGCGCTCGCAGCTTAACGGGCTCAACCATCACTGTGCCGGCCCAAGCAAGCCAAGCGGACAAACCGGAGTTTGCCATGACTGAAAGCCTGACAATTCAGGAAGCCATAGCCGACAGCTTGATTGCCCTCGTAAATGCGGCCGACGGCATAGACCAGCGCTCGTTTGCGAAGTTGCTCGAGGCGGAGTCCCTACGTCTGGCAAAAGGATCGCGGAGTGGGCCACAAGCACACCGATCGTCAATGGACCCCGACAGCCAACTTCAGTTCACCTTGAACCCGATCAGGCATCCAACTTCTTTCCCCTCAGCCACAGACACCGTTTCGATGTCTACGACGTGAACCTAAGTCCAATCTTGAGAACGATGGAGTGACCGTCGAGTAAGTCGCGCGCCCGCTACTTGCGTCTGCGTCTTTGATCAGGCGCGCTACTACAAACTCTGCTGACCTGTCTCTTGGGATAGGTCGGGCCAAACCACAGTACAATTGTTCCCAACCGCCAGTCGTATATCCATTGCATAGGGCAAAGCATAAGCCGTTGCCCTAGTTTTTGTCACAGGATCGACCGCAGCCTCGAGCGCGGAGAGATCCGCAAAGCGGTTGCAGGTGGACGATGACGGTGCTGCAATTTGACGAATTCGAAATGGATACCCAGAGCCGGAGCCTCAAGAGAAGTGGCGGTGAAGTCCGACTGGGATCACGTGCCTTCGATCTTCTCGCGGCGCTGGCTTCGCGCCCCGGCGAGGTGCTGTCCAAGGCAGAGCTCATGGAGGCCGCCTGGCCGGACACACATGTAGAGGAAAGCTCGCTTCGCGTTAACATCGTCGCATTGCGCAAGGCACTCGACGACGGAACGCGTTTGAAGATGATCGAAAACGTCGCAGGTCGGGGCTACACCTTCACTATGCCCGTGAAGAAACTCGGCGGTCATCGTCACCAGCCCACGGCGTCGAAGGCCGATCCCCTTCCCGGGGCATATTCCCGGCTTATCGGCCGCGAGCAACTCGTCGACAGATGGGCCTCCCAGATGGACTTTGGTATCTCGACTATCGTGGGGCAAGGCGGCATCGGGAAGACCTGCGTTGCCATACAAATAGCCCGAGAGATACAGGGTTCCTACGATGCAGTTTATTACGTCGATATCTCCGCCCGCCCACATGGCCCTCTTTCGCCGTTGTCAGCCGCGCTGAAATCGGGAGATGTCACGCCCAATACAATCCAGAAAGCCATCGATAGTCTTTTTGGGAAGACCATTTTGGTCGTTCTCGACGGATGCGAAAGCTCGATTGATCAGGCCGCCGTGGTGGCTGAGGCCATTGCGTACCACAATCCAAATGTCGCTATCCTCGCTACTAGCCGCGAACCGCTTGGGATCATTGGGGAAAATGTGCTCCATCTTTCCGGCCTGACGATACCCGCCGAAAACGAGCGCGTGTCAGATGTAAATTCGTTTGCCGGGATCGAGCTCTTCGCTGACCGTGTGTCATTGGTCGCTGAGGAGTTTGCCATCGAAAGTCCCCGGGGCTTAGAACTCGCCGCCGAAATCGTGCGCAAAACAGACGGAAATCCGCTTGCAATCGAACTGGCCGCGTCTCGCGTTGCGGACCTTGGGTTGGAAAATCTGGTGTTGTCCCTCGACCGCCCGCTACGGGCCCTCCGTCGCGGCAATCGGACCTCCCATCCCAGGCAGCAGACGTTGAGGGCAAATTTCGATTGGAGTTTCGATCTCCTTGACGGGACAATGAAGACCGTTTTCGCAAAGCTTTCGATCTTCGAGGGAGAATTCACGCGCGACATGGCCTTGGAGCTCACAGGCTGCGAAATGGAGTTCTGGGAATTCGAGGAAGCGATCGACGGTCTAGTCGTGAAATCGTTGCTTTGCGGGCAGCTCAACTCAGGACTGTATTCGCTTCCGAGACTCGTCCGTGAATACGCCAAAGAAAAACTTACCTCTTCTGCAATGATCGAACGAGATTTCGCTATCTTGTCAGACGCCTCGGTCCGTCGCGAGAACGGGTACCAGAAAAGGCAAAACACGGCGATCGTCCCTTCGCGTGCGTCGCAAGCAGTGTTCACGCCGGTCGGCAGAGCCGCCTGAACAAGTAGCCTCACATCACTTCTGAGCCAGAAGCTCTGCTTTCTTAACAAGGTCGGCCACCGACCTGACGCGCATTTTCTTCATAACGTTCGACCGATGAAGCTTTACGGTGACCATGCTGATCCCAAGCTGTCCTGCTATCTGCTTGTTCATGAGGCCGTTTACGACCGCGCGCATAACCTCCACCTCTCGCGGAGTAAGGCTTTCCCAGAGCTTTTCGATGTCAGAACGCCCTTGGGATTCGGCCCGAATTACCTCGTCACGCTTGATTGCGCCCGTGACCGCGTCAATGAGATCCTGCTCGCGAAAGGGCTTAGTAAGGAAGTCGACCGCTCCGGCTTTCATCGCCCTCACGCTCATGGGAATATCTCCGTGCCCCGTGACCACAATAATGGGCATTCGGTTTCCGGCCTGCTGTAGATCCGATTGGAAGTCGAGACCGCTGGCTCCCGAAAAGCGTACGTCGAGGACAATGCAGCCGGGTGTATCCAGATCGTCGGCATCAAGAAGGGCGCGTGGCGAGTCGTACGCGATCGCATCGAGATCGATCGATTTAAATAGGTCTACCAATGCTACCCGCACTGACTTGTCGTCATCAACGACACGTATCAGCGGTGATGATGGAGGCTGCTCTTCCACGGATCGTCCTTTGCACACGCAAAGCCGATACCTTTTCGCCCTCGCTAAGGGAAGGAAAGCATCGCCTTTAGTCCAGACAAATTTAGACCGGGAACTTTCGCAAGGCAATTCTGCAGGGCCATACAAGCGGGGGATTTCAATACATTATGACGATTGCATCCTCGGCCTATTACCTGCTCGCGGCGGCACGGTTCCATTTGGTAGATTTTGCGACGGCCGAGCGCACGGCTTCCAGAAAAGTTTCCGGCGGAAAGGGCTTCTCCACGAAGTCGAAAGCGCCGGCCTTCGCCATTTCCACTTGAACAGTAGTCGCCATCAAAGCGGAAATGATGATTACCGGGGTGCCGATCCTGCGAAAGCGGAGCGTCCTGAGAAGGTCGAGCCCACTCGTTTCGGGCATCTGAAAATCACTGACAATGCAATCACACTCGGAAATTTCCGGAGAGCGGAGAAAATCGGCGGCTTTGCCGAAAACCCGCGTTTGATATCCGCCACTTCTGAGGAGGTCTTCGATAGCCGACCTAACGCCTGCATCGTCGTCTATTACAGCAATAGTGGAAGTCTCTATCACGAACCATTCCTTGGTAATCACAGCCCTTTGGAGGACTGTGAATCCATCTGCGCAGGACTATCGACTTGAAAACGTGTGACGCGTGGACTGGTTCCGAGAGGACAGAGAGAGCTCAGCTTGTTTTTGCTGCTGTTTCGGCCGAATGCGCCTGGGAGAAAGCTTGGATTTAACAACATTTCACAAGCGTTAACTCATGTTTTCAGTGAAGCTGCCAGCAGACTCATAAGACCGAAATCTCACAGGCTGGACAATTCGGAGCCTTGTTTGGAAGATCGCGAAGTCAGATGAAACGCACTGCTCAAAGTTCGTCCCGGCATTTGACGGACACCGTACCAAACGGCCTGCGCCTCGACACCGCTCGCCGCTCGACGAGGTGACCTCGGATGAATAGTATGCACACACTGGTCTCCAGGCTTTACGGCTTCAATCGCGAGAAAGCCGTCCCCGCGATCACAGTGACCTTCCTATTTGACGGTCGCGGCGTGTTCCGCCGGATATCCGCTGAAAACGGATATCGCACGGCGAGCGGCCCCGAGATCCTCGGTGCGGTCAGAGCACACCTCCTGCGACCGTCTCCGGTCGCCCACTTGAATTGACTGGAGAGACCCTGCCGATGTCTCTCCTGCAGTTCGACGATTACGAGATAGATATAGAGCAAAGGCGGCTGACCGAAAGCGGACAACCGCTCAGACTAGGCGGTCGGGCCTTCGACATTCTCTCCACACTTGTCTCTCGCGCCGGGGAAGTCATTTCCAAGGAGGAGTTGATCAATCTCGTCTGGCCGACGACTACGGTCGACGAGGGGTCGCTAAGGGTTCATCTTGTGTCTCTCCGGAAGACGTTGGGCGACAGGGCAAAGCACTACATCGAGACCATCCCCGGCCGTGGATACGTGTTCGCCGGGAACGTGCAACCGTTGGCACGTAGTGAGGGGGGGCAGGAACCGGACACCGCCGTCGTGACCGACTTGATGAGCGCCCTCCCCCGCATCCCAAGAAAGCTGGTCGGGAGAGACGAATTTATCGCTTCAACCCTGGAGCTACTCAAGACGGCCCGCCTTTTGACCATTGCAGGACCGGGGGGCATCGGAAAAACTTCAGTAGCAGTGGTTTGCGCACACGCCCTCTCCGCAAGCAGACGGATCGTGTTTGTGGACCTCGCAGCCGTGGCAGACGGAGAAAAGCTACTTCCATCCATCGCCAGCCAGCTCGGTCTTAATACATTCGGCGAAGACATCCTGCCCGGCATTCTGACAGAACTGTCGAAGACACAGACGCTGCTGCTGTTCGACAGCTGCGAGCGCATCGTGGATGCTGCTGCAAATGTCGCGGAGGCGCTGCTGCGCAGTTCTCCCACTACCCAAGTGCTGGCCACCAGTCGCGAGGCGTTAAGAGCATCCATGGAAAGGGTGCGGCAGCTTTCACCATTGGAATATCCAATGGACGGACGAGCCGCTCCAGATCCGGGGGAATACCCAGGCGTCGAACTGTTCATCTCTCTAGCTGCCCTCGCCGGCGACAACATCGACCTGACGGAGCCAGAAAGTATCCAACTCGCCGCAGATATTGTCCGCAGGCTCGACGGAATACCACTTGCCATCGAGCTTGCGGCCGCGCGCTCGTTTGACATGGATCTCGCGACACTTCACCGCTCGGTCGCCGATCCAATAGCGGTGCTGAGACGCGGACGCAGGACCGCACCACCGCGACAGCATACACTTCGCGCGACAATCGACTGGAGCTATTCGACACTCTCCGGCAACGAACGGGAACTTCTCCAGCGCCTTTCCGTCTTTGCTGGGACATTTTCACCGGAAGCCGCAATGGCCGTCGCAGGGAGCGAGGGATATGCTGAGGAGTTCCACGAAGCGTTCGATGGGCTGTTTCTAAAGTCTCTCCTGGTCGTGACTCAACATGGCGGCAAGTTCAGACTGCTCGGAGCGACAAGAGATTACGCCCGTGAGAAGCTCGCGCAGGCTGAATTCGCAACATCGTGCCGCCATTCCCACGCGGTGTACTGCCTTGATCGCACCCGTATTGCTGAACGCGATTGGACGACGGCTGATCCGGCGAAATGGCGATCGCTGAATACCGATCTTGTTCACGATCTACGCGCGGCACTGCTCTGGGCGTTTAGCGACGGCGGCGACGAAGACTTGGGAATACAGCTCACCGCGGCCTCCGATACCATCTGGGTGCAGTTCGGTCTGATCGCCGAACAACTAGCGGTCGCCGAGAGGGCTTTGAGATTGTTCGTAGAACGGGGCTTAGTTGATACAGCCCTCGAAATGAGACTTCGGATGTCCTACGGAAGCGCGCTCTATCACACGAAGTCCATAGAAAGGAACGCGGACGTCATCGCCGAGTACCATAGGGTCCTCGACCTGGCCGTCGCCGAAAAGAATACCGTAAAGCTTATGAGGGCAATTGTTGGGATAGCAGCTATTCAAACGTCAAACGGCGACTATCGAGGGGCCATCGACCTCGTAAACAGGTTCGATGGCGAGCTAGATACCATCGCCCCACAGGCTCGAAGTCGCCTGCTCAACCACAACTACCATTATGTCGGTGATTTCAACAAAGCCATGGAGCACGCATGGATTGCTCTCAGCACGCAATGCAAGAGCATCGGCTCTCAGCCGAATAGCGGTAGTAGCTTCGATCCACGTATCAGCGCACTATGCACAGTGGTGAAGACGCATTGGATCCAAGGACGTTACTCCGCGGCAAGGGCCGCCCTTAGAGATACCTTGGAAGAGACTGTAGCCCGCGATCACGCCATATCGACCTGTCTTTTTCTCGCGGCTTCGGCTTGCCCGACGGCGTTTGGCCTTAGCGACACTGCACTTGGAACCGAGCTACTGGGTATCCTCAAAGAGGTTTCGGCAAAAAACTCGCTTTTGAGATGGCGCGATTGGGCGAGCGGTTATGAAAGCGTTCTGGCGGCGCTACACGCCCAGGACCGGGGTTCATTCCAGCGTTCCTTGAACGGCGTAAAGGGAGCGCCCTTCGAGAATTCCATCGTGATGGCCGGGCGGCTTGCCGACGACACTACCTTGCAAAGGATTGATGCGGTGGGAAGCTGGTGCGGCTCGGAAGCATTGCGCCTTAGGGGCGAGTTGGCGATGCAGCACTCACCCACCCAAGGCCGTGCCTTACTCGTGGCAGCCTACGACCTCGCAGTGAGCCAAGCGGGAACGACATTCGAGCTGCGATGCGCGACCAGTATTCTCAGACACTCTCCTTCCGATCGGCTGGAGAGTGCTAGAAGCAGGCTTCTCAAGGTCATGGATGCCGTAGAATACGACGAACGGGTCGAAGACGTCACGTCCGCCAAAGCCTTGCTCTGAAGAGTGCGCACCTGCTGCGGTTCAGTTTCGGCGGCCGGACTCGAAAAGGAACCACACGCGGCCCTCGGCTTCATCGATCCATCCTTCGATAAGGCTCGTGGATGCAAAATCCCGGTGTTCGGCGGTCAGCTCGTGCACCTCGCGCATGATACGGATCAACTGCTCGTTGTCGCTCTTGAGTTCGGCAAGCATATCCTCAGGGGTGACAAAGTCGGCGTCGTTGTCCGTAAGACGCTGAAGACGGGCGACATGGCCGACCGAGCGCAGTGAAGTACCGCCGACTTTGCGCGCACGCTCAGCAATGGCGTCGGTCATCGCGATCAGTTGGCAACCTTGATCATCGAGCATGTGATGAAAGTCTCGAAAGTGCTGCCCGGAGAGATGCCAATGGAAGTTCTTTGTCTTGAGATACAAGGTGAAGACATCAGCCAGCATGGCGGTGAGCGAGGCGGCGATGTCAGTGCGGGCGTTTCCTCCCAGATCGGTAGGGGTGGTGAGAGGTGCCTTGCGAATGCTCGTGGCGGGAACTTGGTCCATGATATGCTCCATCGGATAGGTGCGGACGGGAAATGCCGTGAAGGATTTCGCCCTATGCTTTGGCGAGATTGCACCCGACTGGCGACGCGTTCTTGGACAATCGCGCCTCCGGGTACCCACACCTTTGTATGACTCGTAAACCTCAGCTGCCCGACTTAGCTCATTGGCAGGTTCAGCGTCTCGAAGGGACGCCTCCGTTTCACGGTAGCCTTCGGACTCTCCTCCGAAGCCGTGAGCCCCTCCGTGGCTCGCCATAGACCGCCCCGCGACATCCGGGGCGGTCTTTTGCATTTTATCAGAAGTCAGCTTTCCCGGAGCCGCGACAGTGAACAGAACGCATCGCTTCAGCCTTCCAGGCAAACTTCGATCCGAACTTCGGATCGTCTTCATCGCACTCGCTGCCGATCTTGTGGTGGCTGCCCTCAAGTTCCTCGCAGCGAGGGAATCCGGCAGCGCTTCCATGTCCAGTGAGGGCGTCCATTCTTTGATCGACGCCAGTACCGAGATCATCCTTCTCTACGGTCTACTCGTCTCCGCAAAAAGGGCTACGCCGGAACATCAGCTTGGCTTTGGGCGCGAAGTCTTTTTCTGGAACTTTGTCGTCGCGGTGTTGATCTTCGCACTGGGCTCTGGAATCGCCCTACTTGACGGCATCCAACAGATGATGTCTCCGCGACCAATCGAGAACGTGGAGCTTAACTACATCGTCCTTTCCCTCTCGGGTGTGGCGGAGCTTGTTGCACTCTGGCTCGCCCTCGGCGGTGCCAACGCGAAAAAGGGCACGCAAAGCCTTTTCCGATCGCTTAGACGACGGCGTGATCCGACCGCCTTGACCATTTTGTTCGGAGGTGCCGCCGCCGTTCTTGGTCTTATCGCAACAGCCGTAGGCCTGTCTCTGTCCGTCGCGTCCGGGGACCCCCGTTACGACGGTGCTACATCCGTCGCCATTGCCCTCATCCTTTCGTTGACCGCGTTCAAACTGGCGGCCGAAAGCAAGTCGTTGTTGATCGGTGTTCCGGCCGACGAAAGCGTCGTCACGGCGATCCTTTCAGACGTGCGTGCCTGGGCCTCCGTCACGACGATAAATGGCATGGTCAGTGTTCACCTAGCTCCGGACCAATTGCTTGTCTCCCTGAGTATTTGGTTCGACGACAGCCTGTCGAAGAAGGGCGTCGAAGCCGAGATCGAAGGCATCGAGGAGGATTTGTACAAGACCTATCCGCAGATCGTCGCTCTTTTCATCAAGCCACAGACCCCCGCGCGGTACGCGGCACTTCACGGCGACGCCCCTTCAATCGCTACGCTCTGGCGGCCGTTGAGGGATGTGGCGCGGGCAAAGGCGGCCCGACTGGAGCAAGCGGGAACAGATTGAATGTATTGGATAGCGGAGATCGAATATGCAGGATGAGCGTCCGGAAGGAATTGAGCGCTACGATGACCCGGCAGGCGGTTGGGGTGCGCTCAAGGCGGTCGCCAAGACCCTCGCCCATCAGCAGGTCGTCGCTCAGGGAACCGCGACGCTCCTCAAGGCAAACCAACCGGAAGGTTTCGATTGCCCGGGCTGCGCCTGGCCGGATCCCAAGCATACCTCGTCATTCGAATTTTGCGAGAACGGTGCAAAGGCCATCACCTGGGAATCCACGGCCAGACGTGTCGGTCCGGACTTCTTCGAAAACAACACCGTTGACGAGCTCTGGACCTGGACCGATCACAAGCTCGAAGACGCCGGAAGGTTAACGTCGCCGCTCCTCTACAACCCAAGCCGCGACCGCTACGAGATCATCGAATGGGAAGACGCGCTCCACCTCATCGCGTCCGAACTCAACAAGCTGCCTGATCCGAATATGGCCGAGTTCTATACCTCCGGCCGGTCCTCGAACGAAGCGGCATTCATGTATCAACTCTTCGTTCGCGCCTTCGGAACCAACAATTTCCCGGACTGCTCGAACATGTGCCACGAGGCTACGAGTGTCGGCTTGCCCAAGTCGATCGGGGTCGGCAAGGGGACGGTGACGCTCGAGGATTTCGATCACTGCGACGCGATCTTCTCCTTCGGCCACAATCCGGGCACCAACCATCCGAGAATGATGACGACCCTGCATGAAGCTTCGCGCCGAGGCGTACCGATCGTCGCATTCAACCCTCTCAAGGAGCGCGCCCTCGAGCGTTTCGCCGCACCTCAGAACCCTGTCGAGATGCTGACGCTGTCGTCGACACCAATAGCGTCTTCCTACAACCAGTTGCGCGTCGGCGGTGACATTGCAGCCCTAAAGGGCCTGATGAAAGCTGTGTTCGAGCGCGACGATGAGGACCTTCGCCGCGGCGGTTCAGGCGTGCTGGACCGCGATTTCATCGCCGAGCATACAGTTGGGTTCGAAGAACTCAGGAAAGAGGTGGAGGCCACATCGTGGGACAGCATCGTGGATGTCTCCGGGCTTTCGATCGAGGCGTTCGAGAGTGCGGCTGACGTTTATATCCATGCCAACAGTGTCATCGTCTGCTACGGAATGGGGCTGACCCAACACGAAAACGGCACGGCGAACGTCCAACAACTCGCGAATTTCATGATGCTACGCGGGAACCTGGGGCGTAAGGGGGCAGGTATCTGCCCGGTTCGCGGACACTCGAACGTCCAGGGCGACCGCACCGTCGGGATCACGGAAATTCCCAACGATGCCCTCCTGGACGGAATGGAAAAGGCATTTGGGTTCCGGCCGTCCGGCGAGAAGGGGCACAATGCCATCGAGACGATCGAGGCGATTGCCGACGGTCGCTCCAAGGCGCTCGTCTGCCTCGGTGGAAATCTCGCCGTCGCCATGGCCGACCCGGGCGCGACATTCGCAGCAATGCGCAAGCTCGATCTAGCCGTACACATAGCGACAAAGCTCAACAGGTCACATCTTCTTGTGGCGAAGACGTCGCTTATCCTGCCGTGCCTCGGCAGGACCGATCTCGATACCCAGGCGTCCGGTCCCCAGTCGGTCACCGTCGAGGACTCAATGTCCATGGTTCACGCGTCCAGGGGTTTTCTCAATCCGCCAGGTCCCCTCCTGCGTTCGGAGCCAGCTATCATTGCAGGGATCGCCAAAGCGACACTCGGCGATCGTCACGGCATCGATTGGGACGTACTTGTCAGCAATTATGATCGTATCCGCGAGAAAATCGAAATCGTCTTTCCGGACTTTCACGACTTCAACCGACGTGTACGCGTGAAGGGCGGCTTCAGGCTCGACGTTCCAGCTTCGTATCGCGTCTGGAAAACAGAGTCCGGGAAAGCCAACTTTCTGCTCTCTCCAAGTCTCGACGGCGATCGTCTTGTCGGGAATCGGCAGGCCCTGATGCTCACGACAATCCGCAGCCACGACCAATACAACACGACCGTCTATGGCCTCGATGATCGGTACCGGGGCGTGTTCGGCCGACGTGACGTCGTCTTCATGAACAAGACAGACCTCGCCGACCGCGGGCTTCGTGACGGCGACCTTATCGACCTGACCGCAACTCTCTCCAGCGAGCCGCGGAAGGCCAGCAAGTTTACGGTGGTGGAGTACAACATCCCTAAGGGATCGGTGGCGGGCTACTATCCGGAACTCAACGTCGTCGTCACGCTCGGTCACCACGATCGCCTCTCAGGGACCCCGTCCTATAAGAGCGTGCCCGTGATCGTCTCCGCCGCGGCCTGAGCTTTTCGAGCGCCTTGTGTTCGCCGGGTTCGCTTCAAGACGAAGGATAGGAAGCCATGCGAATTCTCAGAGATTTGGAGTACAGTCATCGCCAGGCACTGGACGTCTACGTCCCGGACGTTCCCCAAGGGGCTGTTCTTCTGTTACACGGGGGATGGCCGGATGGCGACAAGAGCGACGTAGCTCTACTTTCCGAACACCTATGCAGATCTGGTATCCTGGTCTTTTCCGCGAACTTCGGCCTCGATCGAAGCGGGCCGAGCGGTCGCGCACTTAGCGACGCCATTTCCGCGCTTGGCTGGATCCGCGCATCGGAGTTCGACCTTGATCCAGATCGTGTCGCGGTGATGGGCGTCGGCACCGGGGGCACCGTTGCGATCGAGGTCGGTTTGAAAGAGGGTGTCCCAGTCGTGGGATGGTCTGCGTTGATTGATTTCAAAGGCTTCATGGACAGCTCCGCCACCCTCGGTGACAGCGATCACCTGCGTGACTACTACGGCGTAAACTGGGAGACCATCAAGGAAGCGGGCGAGCAGATACCGTTCCTCAGGGGTGTCATATTGGCGCTTGTGGCGAACAATCTCAGTCTCCTCGCGGCGACGAGCCCTCTGTGCAGGGTCAGTCCGTCCGCCGGGCGGATGCTACTTTTCAACTCGACGGACGAGCTGGTCCCCGCAACAGGTGCGGACATGCTGCTGAGGGCGATGGTTGAGGCGGACGTGCCCTGCACGGTAGACCTTATCGAGGGAAGCGCGCACGGCTCCGAGCACTTCCGGCGACCATACGGTTTCTCACATCAGCGTATATGGACGAAAGTGTCGAGGCGGCGGAACACGCCCACGATGAACAGGACGACTATCTGGTGGAGGCCCTTATGGAGACGTTTCCCGGAAGCGATCCCATTTCGCCCGGACACGTCGCCCACTGACGTCGCCCTGACTAAATCATTTGGGGTCGACACCAGATGTGCGTGGTTTGAGGGTGGCCCTAGCCTAGCCGACGGCGGCCTCCTTGAAAGCCGGGTCCCTGGCATCGAACTCCCGCTGGGAAGCCTCCACCTCTTCGAGGTGTTCCTCCGCCCAGTCGTGGAGGGCCTTGAATGGCTTGCTGAGCGTGTAACCCAGAGGCGTCGTAGAATACTCAACCCCGATGGGAGCGGTATCCAGGATAGTTCGAGCGACCAGGCCGTTACGCTCAAGCTTCCTCAAACAGACGGTGAGCGTCTTCTGGGTCATCCCTTCCACCTCACGGAGGATGGCGTTGAAGCGGGCTTTGCCGCCGCCTGCGCAGAGTGCGCCCAAGACCAGGATAGTCCACTTGTCGGCAACCTGGTCGAGCAGGATCCGGTTCGGATAGATCGGCTTCTCGTTTGGCATAGGTTCCCTCGGCGAAATCTAGTCACCTAATAGTGCGTAATTTACACTAGATATCATTCTGATACCAGTTCGCCAATTGATGATTGTAGGAGATATGGAATGCCCAAAAACAGTAAGATAAACACGGCGAGCGCGGTAAATTGGCAGGTTGGCGAAGCGGTGCTCACCACGCTGTCCGACGGTTATGTCCAGCTCGAACTCGGCACTTTCCTCAAGAATCTTCCCCTGGAAGACGGCATCGCCATCCAACGGAAGGCGCTACGTAGCGCCGACTTCCTGCTCGAGATCAATACGTATCTTGTTCGCAGCGACAAGCACGGACCGATCCTCATAGATTGCGGCCTGGGTTCCGGTGTGATGCCGACCGCCGGGCAGGTGGCTAGGGCGCTATCCCTCGTTAGATTGGAACCCAACGACATCGAAATCGTGCTGCTTACCCATCTCCACGGCGACCACGTCGGTGGGCTGGTGGATATCGACGGCAACGCGGTGTTCGAGAATGCCAAGGTCGTATTTCATCGCGACGAAGCGCGGTATTGGCTTGAGCAGGATATCGATCTCGTGGCGGATCGGCAGGGCGCGGAAGGCGCGAGGCAGGCACTGTTGCCCTACGGAGAACGGATCACCTTGCTTGAAGGCGGCGAGGTCGCCCCAGGCATCGAGATGATCCCCCTCCCCGGGCATACCCCAGGCCATGTCGGCTACCGAGTCGGCAGCGGCACAGAAGCAATACTCATATGGGGGGATGTCGTCGGACTTCCGCATATCCAAGCGCAACGTCCCGAAGCAGGTTTCCTCACCGACTATGACAGCGCGATGGCCGTCGAGACGAGAAAGGCAATCCTCGGGCGGGCGGCCGACGAGGGCCTGACGGTCGCGGGGATGCACATTGAATATCCGGGCGTCGCGAACGTGATTAGGGACGGCAACGGGTTCAGGCTCGTGCCGGCACAGTGGATCGCGCATCAGTAGAGCCTGTCACAGTAGCTTTCGCAGCCGGAACGTCGCGGTCCTGCGTCTTTCCGGCTCCGTCGGGGGCGATATATTGCAATCCGCCTCATCTCTTTTCATGCATTCCTCTTCGGCGAGTTAACTCAGCCGATGAAGAACAGCATGATCCAACAACTCCTATGGAACCCCCTATTCCAGTTCTCGATACTCGTGCTAGCGACGGTCGCAGTCCGCGTCATTCTCGGGCGGAACCCCACGATCAGGTTCATCGTCAGCGTCTGCTTCTTTGCCCTTCTGACCGCCACGCTTCTTTCTCACGGTATCACGCCCTATTCTCCCGATATCGGCGACGATGTGCTGTCCCGGCGGATCACGACCGGAGCGCTCAAGGCAGTATGGTGGATCGGGGGGGCAGCAGTTCTCGTAACGTCGGTCCGGCTATTCCTCATCTTCGAGAACAAGCCGCGTGAGGGGCGTCTCGCTCAGGACCTCGTGGTCGGCGTGATATACCTCGGAGCAGGATTGGCACTGGTAGCCAATGTTTTCAGCCTCCCGATTGGCACCTTGATTGCGACCTCCGGCGCTTTCGCGATTGTGCTCGGCCTGGCGTTGCAAAGCACCCTCAATGACGTGTTCTCCGGTGTTGCTCTCAACCTCGGACGCCCCTACGCGGTCGGTGATTGGATCGTCCTCGAGGGCGGGTTCCAGGGCCGGGTCGTCGAGACCAACTGGAGATCCACCCGTCTCGTCAACGGCACGGAGGATCTCGTCGTCCTTCCCAACAGCACGTTGGCCAAGGCGCGTCGCGTCTCGTGAACCTGACGCGACCGGATGAAACCCATGGGGTCTCCATAACGGTGCGTTTCCTCCCTACCCGCACGCCGGCCGCCATCGAGGAGACGATGCGGACCGTCCTTCTAAGCAGCGTTTCGATCGTCAAGATACCACCGCCATCCGCGCTCGTGGTCGGCATCGACAGCCAGGCCATCGAGATCGAGTTGTCCTTCAGAGTGTCCGGCTTTTCCTTGGCTGGCGCTGCCAAAAGCGAGATCTTCGACCTGATCTACCGCCACGCGAAGGCGACGGGGCTCAAAATGGCGGGGCCGCGTGATGTTGCAATTCCCTATCCGGAGGCGGCAGTCGATGGTCTGCCGGCAAAGCATCCGGGCACCGCTTGGCGTCTGCTGGAATCGATTTCCCTGTTCACCACGCTGACCGACGACGAGAAGGACGCCCTCGCCTCCTCCATGACCAGGCGGACATATCAGAAGAACTCGATAATCGCTTCGCAGGGCAGCAAACTGTCCTCACTCATGATCATGCGGACCAGCGTCGCAGTAGTCGAGCACACCTAGAACGGGGCTCGGTCCGAACTGGCCCGTCTGTCGCCGGGTGATCTTTTCGGTGAGCGCGGTGTCCTCGTCGATGCCGCTGAAGGCGGAGATACAAGGGCGCTCACCTTCGTGGTGATTTACGAGATTTCGAAAGAAGACCTTGCCGCTGTGATGCGTGACCGCCCTGCACTGGCGGAAGAACTCGGCGTGCTGCTCTCGCGCCGGATGGAGGACGAGGAGCACCTGACAAACGCGAACGCCCTCGTCCACGGGCCACATCCCGATACGCTGGCGTCCCGCATACGTCGGCTTTTCGAGATACCGAAGGAGGCGGAATTCATGTAATGGCCGCCGCATCAGCGACGGCCAGGAAGTTGTCATTTCACTTGACGTTCCCGAAGAGCATGTTCAGCCCTTCGGTAATTGTCGGATGGGCAAAAATCCCATCGCGGAGTACGGTAAATGAGAGTTCACCGAGCATTGTCATCTGCACGACGCTCATGACCTCCCCGGCGTTGACCCCGAGCATGCTGAAGCCGAGGATCTTGTCATTATCCTTTGCTACCAGCGCCTTCATGAATCCCTTCCTCTGCGAGAGGGTTCGGGCGCGCGGAACGACGTCCATGGGCAGCCTTGCTGTCCGGTACTCGATCCCGCGGGAACGTGCTTCGCTTTCGTTGAGGCCCACACGCGCGAACTCGGGATCGATGAACACGCAGTACGGGATGATGCGTCCCTGTGTCGTCCGGTTCCCACCCTTGAGTTGGCTCGCGACAATCCGGTAGTCGTCGAGCGAGGCGTGGGTGAACATAGGTGTTCCCGCGACTTCGCCCATGGCCCATACGTCTTGGGCGGTCGTCTTGAGATGTTCGTCGACTTTGATGAACCCCTTGGCGTCGATCTCAACGCCCGCAAAATCAAGGCCAATGCCGTCCGTCCGAGGGCGGCGGCCTGCAGCGACCAGAAGATGTGATCCTTCGAAATGACGCCCGTCCGCTGTCTTGACGCTTACAGATTGACCCGACTTGCCTGTGACAGTTGTTCCGTTGCAGTTGAGGGCAACATTGACACCCTCGCCCTGCAGCACGTCCAGCAGGGCAGAACTTACGTCCTCGTCTTCCCGGGGGGCGAGTCGCTCGCCGCTTTCGATGATCGTGACATCCGCTCCGAGCCGCCTGAAGGCCTGCCCGAGTTCCATGCCGATGTAACCGCCGCCGAGAACGAGGAGATGCGTCGGCATGTCACCGAGTTGAAGCGCCTCGACGTGGGTGATCGGGTCGGCGTTCGCCAAGCCCGGAACATCCGGGACGGCGGCCATGGTGCCGAGATTGATGTAAACCTTGTCGCCCGTCAGCGTTCTGACGCCGTTTCCGGTCTCGACGGCGATCGTTTTGGGCGAGACAAAGCGGCCCCAGCCGATGACGAGTTCGAAACCGCTCGCGTCGAAGCCTGACTGGTTGAATGCGACCATCTCGGCAACGACGCTGGCCGTGCGGTTGCGGACGAGGTCGAGACTGGTACGAACGTTGTCCGCGTGCGTGCCGAATTCCGCCGCCCGTCGGGTCGCGTGGGCGACCTCTGCGCTACGGATAAGCGTCTTGCTCGGAATGCAGGCGATGTTGATACAGGAACCGCCGATAAGCCCGGCCTCCACGACCGCGACGCGCTTTCCTGCTTTCGCCTGGTCCATCGCGAGCGTCTTGCCGGCTTTGCCGCCGCCAAAAACGAGGATGTCGAAGGATTCTACTCGTGCCATTTTTAGTTTCTCCTAGAGGGTTCACTCCTTTCCGAGAAAACCATTCGAAGGAACTATCTGATTGTAAAATCGAGCTTAACGGCTCTCCCTCGTTTCTTTTACATCGCTTTCGCCGACGGCTGACGCGGAGTTACCCCAACTGTTTCGGACGTAGGTCAGGACATCGGCGACCTCCTTGTCGCTCAGACGCCATGCGAGGGCGGGCATGGAGGGCTTTGTCGGTCTGGCGTCCGTCTGCACCCCCTGGCTTCCGAACAGGACCAGATGCGCCGGGGTTTCGGGGCTGCCCTGCTGGACGATCTGATTGCCGGAGAGCGCGGGGAAAAGCGGCATCGCTCCCTTCCCGTCGGCCGAATGGCAGGCAGAGCAGTTGTCCCTGTAAATCGCCTGACCCGCCATCATTCGCGGATCATTCGCCGGCAGCGCGGTGCTGGTTGCCTTGCTTTCGTCCGGCAAGGACTTGAGATAAGTGGCGATCGCGGCCAGATCCGCGTCGTCCATTTTGGAGGTCGAGTTTTCAATCGCTTCGGCCATCGGGCCGGACGCGATGGTTTTCGTGCCTACGCCTGTCTTGAGGTAGGTCACGATCTCTTCGCTTGTCCAGGAACCGATACCCGTATGGTTGCCGCCGGTAATATCAGGCGCATACCATCCCTGTAGCGAACTGCCCTTGAGAAATTGACCTTCCTGATCGGCACCCATGATGCTCTTGGGCGTGTGGCAGGTGGAGCAATGTCCGGCACCGGTCACGAGATAGGCACCCCGGTTCCACTCGTCGGACCGGGACGGGTCCGCCTCATAGGTACCTTCGGTGAAATTGAGGAGATTCCATCCAAAGAGCGAAAAGCGGATATTGAACGGGAACGGCAACTGGTTCGCCTCGACTTCGTTCCTGACCGGTTGCACCGTGGTCAGATACTGCCACAGGTCAGAAACGTCGCGGTCGGACATTTTCGTATAGGCGGGGTATGGCATAGCCGGATAGAGGCGCTTGCCTCCATGACCGATGCCGGTCCGCATCATCGTCTTGAACTCTTCCGCGGTCCACGAGCCGATACCTGTTTCCAGATCCGGCGTAATATTGGGCGGCACGAGCGGGCCGAAAGGTGTCTCGAGCGGCGCACCACCTGCAAGCGGCTGGCCGCCTGGCTTGGTATGACAGGCTGCGCAGTCTCCCAGAATGGCTTGATATTGACCGCGGCTTATCTGGTCTGCCTGATCCGCGGCGCTTGCCGACCACGGGGACAGGACGGCGCACATGGCTGTGGTCACGAGTAATGCCAGGGAGTGTCTCATGCGCTCACCAAAGCCGTTCCGGGGTTGCGTAGATACTGGTTCCTGATGGCGTCCGCGGCCCAGAAGGCCAGCGCGCCGACGGTTCCGGTTGGGTTTTTTCCGGCGTTATGCGCAAAAGCGGAAGCTCCGACGACAAAAACGTTAGGCACGTCCCAGCTCTGCAGATAGCGGTTTACGGCGCTCGTCCGGGGATCGTTGCCCATAACCACGCCGCCCGTATTGTGCGTCGTCTGGTAAGCCAGGGCATCCCACCCTTTCTTGAGCTTGGGCACGACAGTTTCGCGTCCGCCTAGCGCATTGCCGAGTTCGACCATGCGGTCGGAGACATAGTGCGACATCCGCAGGTCGTTGTCCGGGAAGTCGAACGTGATACGCATGAGGGGGCGGCCGAAGCGATCCTTGTAGGTCGGATCGAGATCGAGGTGGTTGTAGCTTGTCGGGTAGCTCGATCCCTGGGAGAAAAGGCTCATAGTGCTCTTGTAAGCGCTGACGGTCGCTTTCTTCCATTGCGATCCCCATCGAGGGGTGCCGGGTGGCACGGGTCGCGTGGCGATCGGCCTTCCGTTGCTCGGAAGACAGTTGATCCCGGCTCCGCCGACGAAATCGAGCGGACCGTGATCGAAAGCGTCGCCATTGAAGTCGTCTACCGTCTGGCCGAGCGCGCCGGCGGCGATGAAAGGGTTGAAGTTCTTGTCGTCGAAGAAGAATTGGGCACCCGAGACGGTCTGATAAGCGTAGTTGCGTCCGATGGTGCCTTCCCCGGTCTGGGGGTCGTAGATCTTCCCGATCCCCGAGAGCATCATAAGCCGGGTGTTGTGCAAGCCGAAGGCACACACGAGTACCATGTCTGCGGGCTGGTAGAACTCGACTCCGGAAGAGTCGACATAAGTGACGCCGCGCGCCATCTTGCCAGACTTGTCGAGGTCTATATGCAGGACTTCGCTGTCGGTCCGCAGCTCGAAATTTTTCTTCTTCATGAGAACCGGGAGGATGGTCGTCTGGGCGCTGGCCTTGGAATAATTGGCGCACCCGAAACGTTCGCAGAAGCCGCAGAAGGTGCATTGGCCCATAGCGACCCCGAGCGGGTTAACGTACGCTTCGGAAAGGTTCGCCGAGGGGGTCGGAAACGGATGCCATCCGATAGACCGCGCGCCTTCGGCGAACAGCGTCGGGGCATAGGTCATCTGCATCGGGGGCAGCGGATAGTCTCTCGACCGCGACGACTCGAAGGGGTTGCCGCCACTCTGGATCTTGCCGTTGATGTTCCCGGCCTTGCCGGATATCCCCGCCAGATATTCGAAACGGTCGTAGTAGGGTTCGATCTCCGCGCCCGTAATGCCCCAGTCCTGAAGCTGAAGGCCTTCGAGACGGGCCGCGCTGTAGCGTTCAGTCAATTTCGAGTGGATTTCGAAATCGGAATCCCAGAAGCGCCAGGTGTGTCCGTTCCAGTGGACGCCAGCGCCCCCGACGCCGTTGCCAGGAAGGAAGGAACCGTAGTCACGGATCGGCAATGCCGTCTGGGAGACATTGTTCCTCATTGTCATGGCCTCGACGGCAGGCTGAAGGAAGAGGTCGCGCCTGATCCCGTAACGCAGCTCGTCCTGTACGTAGCCGATGTTGAAATCGGTTCCGGTGTCTCGCCACGGGCCACGTTCTATGGCCAGCACATCGAGACCCTCGTCCGCGAGTTCGTTCGCCAGAATCGAGCCCGTCCATCCGAGGCCTATGATCACGACGTCTTTTCGGGGAAGGATATTCGTCATTGCCTGGCTTTCTATTTCGACGCCCAGTCCATCGCGCCCAGAATCGATACCGGGGGATGGGGATAGGGTTCGTTGTGTTTGGAAACGTGGTCGCGATAGTCGTAGCGCGCGCCCGGAAAGCCGAGCATCTTCCAGGAAACCATGTCCTTGTTGCCGCCGTACACGGGGTCTGCAAAGAAGCCTTCCATGGTGTTATTCAAGACAAAGCCGAAAAACTCCTTGCCACCCACGCCGTCCGGCAATTCGATATGATCAGCCTCGAGCTCGGTGAGGAAACTGTCCTGCTGCTCGGGCGAAAGATCGCCGAAAGCCTTCCCGTCGTACTTTTCGAAGACGTATCGGGTGATCGCCGCCAGACCGCGGCGATACAGCTCGCTCGGATTGAGTTGCCCTTGGTATCCCTGTTGCGGGATGCCCTTGAGGAACGGCCCTTTCGTGTAAAGCCTGCTCGACGAGCCGTAGTCTCCCGCAAGCTGTCGGTCGATGTATACCGCGCACCCGGCGTCGTTCCCGCTAACGCTCAGATCGTCTGCGGGAATAAGCCGATCCACGATCGCGCTGACAAGCCGCCCCTCCCCTTCGGTGAAGAACCGCCAGCCCCCCGGGGAAATCGGCACGGGCGGATCGGCCGACGCCGCCTTCCACGGCAGGCTTCCGGAAAAGGTGCGCCCGAACGCGCTGCCCGCGGTGCCGACGAGCATCGTCGCCGCCACCGACGATAGAAACCACCGTCGGCTCGCCTGGAATTTACCTGATTCTGACATTTCGGATTTCTCAGTTTGAAGGATGAAGCTGCAGGAAGAGACTACTTCGATCCGGCGGCAATCGAGGGAGCGCCGTCCGCCCAGTCCTGGCGAGCAGGTGCGAAGAAGTCGATGTCGATCGTGTCTTCCGTGCAATGGAACTCGTGCGGGACATTCGGCGGGATCACGAGAACAGTACCCGCAGTCAAAATGAACTGCTTACCCTGCGAGAACACTTCGCAACGGCCCTCGGTGATCCAGGTGATTTGTTCATTTGCATGATGGTGGAGCGGGAAAACTCCGCCCTTCTTGACCGTCCACTTGACGATAGTGGATTGTACACCGCTCAGGTACTGCCGCTGGACAAGTGGAGAAATCTGCTCTTTGGGCTGGGCTTCCAGGTCATAGAGCTGCGGCACAGCCGCCGTATGCATACTGACGGACGGGATTATGCCCTGCCCGGGCGCATCCTTGACGGCACCATCAGACGTAACGGTTGGGGCAGGCCTATCCTGCGCATTGGCGTTAGAACAGATGCCCATCAGGGCGACGGCCAGGACCATCCTCAGCATTTTTGCTCCAGTTCGGGTTGGAGATCACCAAGTGATCGCTCGATTGGGTTGTCGAATTGTCAGTGCCGAATGTGCTTGTTCGGTCATCGCGGTTCTTGGAAAATCCGGGCGTGGCGGATGAATCTACGTCGTTTCAGAGCCTGTGCCGCCAAGAGGAGCGTCGGCGCGGACATCCCACCTTCCGGTTCGAGAACGGGGGCCAGGGCGGCGCTATGCGACAGGCAGTATCGCATAGAACAAAAGTCCTGTTGGCGTGATACGCTGGATCATCTTTCCGCGCAGTTGGCCCTCTATGATCATGCGCATGAGTTTTGAACCCTGGTTCGGCGCGGCTCCGCAGTCGACCTCGGGGCCACCGATTTCCCTCCACGAGAAGCCAAGCTCGCCATCATACACTGTCCACTGAACCAGAATTCGGCCTGTATTTACCGACAGCGACCCGTGTTTGAGTGCGTTCGTCGCGAGTTCGTTCGCCAGCAGCCCCAGCGCGGCGGCCATGTGCGAGCTGACCTCAATGTCGGGGCCCTCGACCATCACCCTCGGCTGGGTCGTGTCGTGATAGGGTGACAACACCGCTGCAAGCACCTCGCCGAGAGGTATCCCAAATTTCCCATCATTTTCGCCGTCGAGAAAATGATGAACCTCTGCAAGGGTTCGCAAACGGTCTGCGAACTCCTTGGAGTGCTCTTTCGGCAATGAGAGATTGGCGAGGCCTATCGCTGAAGCGTAGACGTTCTTCAGACGATGACGCACCTCGTCGCGCTCCAACTCCAGGCGAGCGCTCGCGCTAGCCAATGCGGCCAGGTTTACGCACCGGGAAATAGCCGCGGACGCCGCTCTCGCAAGCGTCTGTGCGGCGATGATTTCGGCCATTGTGTTGTGACTGTCGTAGTAGTCCCGATAGTCGGTCGAAACGACGCTGAATAACGCTGGAAGCTGCTCCACGGACTTCGCGCACCGTCTCACAGAATTTTCCGTGGTTGCGGCCTCGATTGCCTGTGTTCCGGCCACTGCGGGGACATAGCCTAACGTAATCGCTGCGGCCGGCGCGGTTATGGCAAGCCCTTCTGAAAACGTCGACCAAACAGGCAATCCGACCTCGCCTCCAGCTTTGATCATCGCGATGGCCTCGACAGAGAGAATACTCCGGACGGCGTTCCGTGCGATATCGGAGATCTGATCACGGTCGTTTGAAGCGGCAATCTGAGCGAGCGCTTCGATGAGGATGGGATAGGGCTGAGGCATCTTAGGCACCAAATCTTCGGGCTAGGCTGCTTGGGTACGGGATGCCTCAATGGCTATTTGTTGCACCTCGTCGGGAATAGGACGATTCAGCCCTGCGGGACGATCTAGGTGGCGATTTTCGCGGGAGCTAGGCCGTAGCATGCCCCCAGACGCCGACACGGGCGGACCTGACGGCGCAACCCGATTCGCCAATATCGATGGGTCGGCTGTCGCTATTGCTTCGCCATTTGGCAAATTCGGCAGCGAGGCATGATATGACATTACAAACGCTACAGAAAATCAGGAATCTCGGTACGTTCGAGCATCTTTTTGCCGCTTACGGAGAGGCAGGGGCGATGGTCTTTTCTGTCGCCGTGCGCGTGGGAAGTGTGGTGCCGGAGACAGCTCTCGTGAAGGCGCTGTCGACGGTGCAAGCAAGGCAACCGCTCCTCCGAGCATCGGTCGGGTGGGATGAGGATCGCGTTCACGCGTTCCTGTTTTCGGAAAATCCTATTCCGCTGACGATGATTGCCAGTCATAAAATGCAATGGCACCATGTGGCTCAAGACGAAGTGAACCGACCCTTTTCATCGGACGCGGGTCCCTTGGTTCGCGTGGTAGCATTAACTGGTGCCTCAGAGACCACCATCGTCCTTACGTTTCATCATAGTGTAGCCGATGGCATGGCGGCCCTTTTCGTCATGCACGAGGTTCTGGTAGCCTTGAGCGGTGGAAATTTGAACGACCCACCATCCGCAGACCTCCTAGAGGAACGGTTGGGAATGTCACTTCCCCAGTTTTTGCGAAACACGCCTCGCGGCGATGACAGCCGCTCCGCTGCTTCATCCACTCCGTCGCAGGCAGACCTGCCGAGAGCCGCGGTTAAAGCCATCGAACTTAAACAGGATCTCACCGAACGGCTCATACTTGTAGCCAAGTCCCAAGGCGTGACTGTCAATTCGATGCTAACGGCGGCAGTGGGACGGGCGCAATTGTCGCTGGAAGAGCGAGACCCTGCGGGTGATGTCTCCGATAGACTTCAAGGGAGTTTTGTCGATCCCCGATCAAGTTGGCCTGTTTCTCTCGATCGCGATTACTCCATTCGAACAGGGCGATCGCGAGTTCTGGGCTGAGGCGCTTCGCGTCGGACAACAGATCGATAAATTTCGTAGCAAGGAGATGGCGAGCCGGATAATCGGCGACCTCGCGAAACGCTTCGCGGACGATGCAAGTTATGACGCCAGCCGCGAAAGAATAGTCCGCCAGATTCCATACGATACCGTGATGACGAATTTCGGCCTTGTCCGACTTCCAACCAGCTATGGTGACCTCGTGGTGGAGAGAGTATGGGCTCCGGTTCTCCGATCCGTTCCGGGACAAAATGTCGTCGCAGCGGCCAGTTTCGGCGGCGTTCTCAGCCTGGTTCATACGAGCGTCGGCGGTACGGAAGGTCTTCTGGACAGGACGGTCGAGATTCTCCAAGGTCTTTGAAGCAAGCGAAATGCTCGCGATAACGGGCGGCAGCGGCCGCCCGTAACGGAATTCAATTCACAGACTGGAGCTTGCAAGCCGCCGGCGCGTAATCGCCCAGACTTTCGAAGAGGCTCCCTCTAGGCGAGAGGTTCTGCTCACTATACAGCGCCCTGCGAAAGCGGGAGCGATCTTATCCGTCGTCCCGTGGCGGAGAAAATGGCGTTGGCCAACGCCCCCGCGGCCGCGGCCGTTCCGGCCTCACCTACGCCGCCCGGCTTCTCGCCGCTCTCGACCTGATACACCTCGACCTTGGGTGCCTCGTTAATGCGTAGGATGCGGTAGGTGTCGAAATTGGTCTGGTCCACCTTGCCGTCCGTGAAGGTCACCTCGTTGAACATCGCGGTTCCCAGTCCGAAAAGCACTCCGCCTTCCATCTGGGCCCGGACGGTGTCCGGATTGATGACGATACCGCAATCGACCGCGAGAATGGACCGGACGAGTTTGATCTGCTTTCTCGATGTGATCTCGATGTCGAGGATGTGGGCAAGGTAGCTACCGAAAGCGACCTGCAGGCTTATTCCTCGTCCTCTACCAGGCGGCAGCTTCTCACCCCAGCCCGCCTTTTCGGCAGCGAGATTGAGCACTGCGAGGCCTCGTGGATTTTTCATCAGCATCCGGCGGCGAAACTCGAGCGGGTCTTGGCCCGTTGCATGTGCCATCTCGTCGACGAAGCTCTCCACCACGAACAGGTTGTGGGTCGCCCCTACCCCCCGCCACCAGCTCGTCGTAACCCCGGCGGGTTCGTGACGCACGTAGTCCGCGAGGACCGCGTCCTCGTCATAAGGTGTTTCCGCGGCGCAATCGACGGCATCCGGGTCCACGCCGTTGATGAAGGCCTCCGGGGCCCAGCGCGCAAAGACCGAAGACCCGGTCACACGATGGGTCCGACCAACGAGGCGACCGCTGTCGTCAAGGCCTGCGGCGACGCGGTCATAGTAATATGGACGGTAGAAATCGTGCGTCATGTCCTGCTCGCGCGTCCAGACTACCTTGACCGGATAGCGGATATCCTTGAGCAGCCGCGCCGCGATCTCGATCGAGTCGATGTCGAGACGCCGTCCGAACGCTCCGCCCATCAGCTGGTTGTTCACGGTGACCTTTTCGGGGGAGAGTCCGGTGGCGTCGGCGACTGCCTTTTGCGCGCGCACAGGAACCTGCGTCCCGACCCAGAGCTCGGCCTTATCGTTCTCGATATGCAGTGTGCAGTTCAATGGCTCGAGGGGCGAGTGGGAAAGAAACGGCGAATGATAGATGGCATCGAGCTTTGTCGCTGCCTTGTCGATGACGGATCTTGCGTCGTTCTGATCTCGAACAACAACACCCTGCTTCATCGACACTTCGTCCATTTCGGTAACGATGGAGGCATTGGTGACCGAGGAGTTCGGGCCGTGGTCCCACTCAACGCCAAGAGCATCGACACCTTGCTTCGCGGCCCACATGTGGTCGCCGATGACGGCAACCGCGTCATCCGTCCGGACGATGTCGCGGACGCCACGTACGGCCTTAGCAGCCACCTCGTCCATCCTAGCGATCCGCCCGCCTTTAACGGGTGCCATCACCAGGGTCGCGTATCCCATGCCCGGAAATCGGGTATCAATCCCGTAGACCAGCGAGCCGTTGACCTTGGCGGGCGTGTCTATCCGTTTGGCCTTCGTCCCGATAAGCCGGAACTGCGATGGCTCCTTGAGCTTGATCTCCTTGGGCACCTGACGCGAGGCCGCGCGGGGAGCGATGTCGACGTAGGTGACCGTTTTTCCCGAAGTGTCATGGTAGATGACCCCTTGTGCCACACGACACTCGCCGGGTGGCACGCCCCAGCCTTCGGCTGCCGCTTCGACCAGCATGATCCTCGCCGCTGCTCCGGCCTCGCGTAAACGCATCCAGTCAGAGCGGGTGGAGGTAGATCCACCCGTAGCTTGGTCATAGAGGATCGGATCCATGTATTTGGAGATGTCCGGCGGCGCGGCCTCGACCTTTACCTGGTCAAGGTCGAGTTCAAGCTCCTCGGCCATGAGCATCGCGCTGGAGGTATAGATACCCTGTCCTACCTCTGTGTGCGGCATGATCAGCGTGATGCCATCGCCATCGATCTTGACGAATGCATTCGGCACGAAGCTTTGTTGATCTCCCGCAGCGGCCACTGCACGGCGGACGCCGTCGGGAAGTTGCACGGCCAGGACAAGGCCAGCGGTCGCAAGTGCGGTACCCTTGAGGAAATTTCTACGGGATACGAGGTTCTCGATCACTGCGGCATCCTCACACTGCAATCGAATGGATAGCTTCACGGATTCGCACATACGTGCCGCAGCGGCAGATATTGCCAGCCATCGCATCGTCGATGTCGGTATCGGTCGGGTTTGGGTTCTCGTTGAGGAGCGCTGCCGCGGACATGATCTGCCCCGACTGACAGTACCCGCACTGCACGACTTCTTTTTCGAGCCAGGCAGCCTGAACCTTGGCACCAACGGGAGTGTCGCCGACACCCTCGATCGTGGTGACGGGCTGACCGTAGACCGAATCCATCGTCGTCTGACAGGACCTCACCGCCACGCCGTCGAGATGGACAGTGCATGCACCGCATTGGGCGATCCCACATCCATACTTGGTTCCCGTCATCCCGAGCACATCTCGGAGCACCCAAAGCAGGGGCATATCGTCCGGCACATCGATGTCGTGGACATTCCCGTTGATTGTAACCTGTTTCATGGCTCACCGTTCTCCGTCACCTGATGTCGAACGCAGAACCGGCCGCCCGGTCGCGCGTTATCTGATCCGCGAGTGCCCGGGTGCATTCGCTGGATGCGGAAAAATCCACCGTGCCACGTGCGCCGGACACTCGCAGCGTCATTGGGTATCTTACTGGAGGTGGACTCTGGAAAATTGGACGATTCCGCACTGGAGCGTGGGAACCCAGGCGGACGCGGTAGGACAATACAGGAGGCAAAGGTGACCGCATCGCTTATCTGCGCCTAGCTCCTTAATTGCCGTTCATTCAGAGAGCGGCAAGGGGCTGGTCGAGGTGGCCACTTCCTTGGCGTGTTCCCACAGTCAGGTAATCCCACTGCGTCGATTGCGCGACAGAAGCGCTCTTACGCCATTTGAGGGGCGTCGTTCCGACGAGGCGTTTGAACACCTTGGAGAGGTGAGCCTGGTCACTCAGCCCGCAAGCGTGCGCGATCTGGCTCAACGGTTCGTCCGTCGAAGCGATCAGGTACTTCGCGGCCTCGATACGTCTGGATAGAACGTAATCATAGGGCGGCCGTCCGAAAGTGACGTTGAAGCCCTTGGAAAACCTGCTGACGCTCAGGCGCACCTGGTCGCTGAGATCGGATACTCGCAGCTTGGAATCGACGTTCCCGTCAACGTAGCGGATGATTTTCTTGCGCTGCCACTCGCTCAGGCCAGCGGTAGCCTTCTCTTTGGCCTCAACAGATGTCGCGATCCGCTTGTCAGCAAGGCTCTGTCTTTCGATCAAACCCTTGATGGCGCGGTAGTCTGCCTTCAGGCTCCAGGTCTTGGAGCCATTCGCTTCGTCCTGGAGCGGGATGAATGAGATCGTCTTGTTCATCACGATGTCCTCGCTGTTTCGATGCAGTGAGGTTGCCGTGTTGAGAGGCGTGAAATCGAGTTATGAGATGTAAAAAGAAGTTATGGCTCTTAATGCCAGCGTTAACATTCACCGGGACCGAATTTTACAATACCGACATTGCGCAACCGCGTAGTTGCGAGCGTATTACCCGCTAAAAATCAGATGGTTAGCGAGGTTCCATTGGCCAATGCAAGTTTGATGAGGCTTCCGTGAACATTGTGGAACAGAATTCGGATCGAGCCTCAATTTGCCGCGTGGCTCTTGTTACACAGGCCGATAGCGGTATTGGCCTAGCAACCGTTCAAGCGCTCGCCGAATGGGGGGCTGATTTGGCGCTTGCGCTCGAAAACGAGCCGGAGGCTCACTTCCTCGAGACGCTCCGATCATACGGAGGGCGCGTTGTCTGTTTCCCGACGAGCAGCCGACCAAATACGGTTGAGGCGACCCAGCTGGTGCGCGCGGTGATGGCAGCTTTCGGCCGTCTGGATGTGCTGGTCGCGAACAATGTCCGCCGGGTAGAAGGGCAGATCGATGACGAGCACGTCGATGAGGACGCTCTCGAAGAGCAGTTGTCGATGAATGTCAGAGGCGCATTCGCTTTGATTAAGGCCGCTTCGAAGTTCATGAACGATGGAGGGCGTGTGATCGCGTTAGGCTCGAGCATAGCTGACCGCGTAGGCACCCCCGGTTTGGCCGAATTCGCCGCGACAAGAGCGGCGATAGCTGCATTCTGCAAAGGAGCTGCGCACGATCTCGGTCCTCGGGGCATAACCGTCAATGTCGTGCAGGTCGGGGCGGTGGAAAGTGATGTCGATGGAGCGCATTCGCAGGAAACGCTCGCGGCAGAGCGGGAGGCGAACGTGCTCAAGAGACTGGGTCGGCCATCTGAGGTGGCTCATGCGATCATGTTTCTGGCAGGTCCTGGAGCGACGTTTATCACTGGTAGCACCCTGAACGTCGATGGCGGATATAACGCCTGACGACTACGCCTTCATCAACAACGTACGACGCCGCAAAGATCGGGTTCGCGACGATCGAAACCCATGCGCGTTACGGAGAGCTCCCGCGGCGGATGATCGGCTAAGGCCGGGAGACAGCCCCGACCGCGTCCGGCTCGTTGAACCTTCAGCTTTCCAGGATACTTCCTCGCTCGGTGATCAATTGACAGTTATTCGCTTCGAAACCTTCGAAATGGACATTAATTCGAGGCGGCTTCTCGATGGTGGCAAACCAGTCCGCATCGGCGCGAGGGCGTTCGATCTGTTGCGTTACTTGGCGCTGAACGCCGGACGGATTCTATCGAAAGCCGAGCTTCTGGAAGCGGTGTGGCCGAAAGCTACAGTCGACGAAATAGCAATCCGGGTGCATCTGGTCGAGCTTCGCAAAATTATCCGTACGAAGTCTGACGACCCCTGGATCAGAGCCGTTCCCGGGCGCGGTTACCTCTTTCTCAAGCCTGTTGAAATGGGGAGACTGGTCAAACCCGGTCCTGTCGACGCGGGTCTTCCCTACGTTCCAGCGGAAATCTTGGGCAGAAGCACTTTCATTGAATCGTCGATAGAAGTGCTGGAAGTCCACAGGCTCCAGAGTATTATCGGGACCGGTGGGATCGGAAAGACCTCGGTGGCTGTCGAGATCGGGAACCATTTCCGTGCGATCGGACGTCCAGTAATTTTCCTCGACTTATCCACCCTCACCGCCGACAGCCAACTGGTGTCCTATCTTGCCATGCGATTGGACTTGATCAGTTTCGCCGAAGATCCGATGCCGATGGTGTTGGCTACCCTCGCCGAGCAGCCGTACATGCTCGTGTTCGACAATTGCGAACACGTGATCGGGGATGTGCGGAAGTCGTGGAGACGATACTCTGTAGCACTGGCTCAACCACGGTTCTCGCTATAAGCCGGGAGCCCTTGGGTGTCATGGGCGAATATTTCAGCCGTCTTCCCCCGCTGTCGTATCCCGACGAAGGCGTGGTTCCTAAAGATCTATCGGAATACTCGGCGGTGACGCAGGATGGTGCCGCGCCGAAGCGCTTCGCCTGAAAGCCGAGCGTGTGGCTGGCGCAGAACCGTCGCTAGCGATAGAGCTGCTCGATGCCGGCATTGAGTTCGCCCGTCAGCGCGGCCATCTGGTTTTGGACCTCCGATGCGCCGCCTGCCTCGCCCGCTTGACTCCGCGCGGTCTCGACGCCTTGAAAAGCGTGATCGCAAGGTATCCGGAAACTCCGTCCCAAGCGGAGCGAGACCTGATTGCACGGTTCTTCTGATGACTTTTCCGGTCTTGTGACCTGTTGGCTTACCCACAGTCATCACGACTTCACGAGCGGACGTCCTAAAGCAACGATATCCGTTGCAAGACGATCGTTCAGGTGTGATACCCGCTGTATTCCTTCAATCCAGTGGGTGCTGCGGCTAATACGATGTCTTTTCTCAAATTCGGAAGCTTTGAGCTGGATCTCACCAACAAAATGCTTTCAGAAGCTGGGAAGCAATATCAGTTAGGCAAGAAAGCCTTGGAAATACTTGCCGTACTAGCAAGCCGGGCTGGCGAAATCGTTTCGAAGGAAGACCTGCTGCATGCCGCCTGGCCCACGACTACGGTCGAGGAAGGCGCTCTTAGGGTTCATATAGTCACCCTCAGAAAAGCACTCGGCGATAGCAGCGGGCGTCGCTACATCGAAAACATCGCGGGGCGAGGCTACATCTTCGTCGCGCCCGTCGAGGTTGCTGACGCGAACCATTCCCTCCACAGCATTCCGTCGGCCGCTCCAGAGTCCAACCTCCCAAGGTTTCCTGGTCGACTAATCGGTCGCGAGAGTTTCGTCGAAACTTGCCTTATAGCCTTAGGCTCAACCCGACTTCTGACAATATCCGGCGCTGGGGGCATGGGGAAGACCGCAGTGGCCCTCGAAATTGCCCGCAGAATAAGCGCTTCGCGGAGGGTTATATTCATCGACCTAGCAGCGCTGACAGATCAGAGTCTGATCATGCCCACACTGGCATCGGCGCTAGGCCTGATCGTCTTCACCGACGACTATCGTCAGGCCGTACTGAACGCGCTTCGGGAAAGTGATGCTCTTCTTCTGTTCGACAACTGCGAACATCTCATCGAGGCCGTCGCGGTCACAGTGGACCGGATACTCAAGGAGACAACGGGAATCTCTGTGATAGCTACCAGCCGAGAATCGTTACGTGTCGCCGGCGAGCGAGTGAGGCAGCTACCTTCTTTGCCCGTACCGGAAGCCGAGAAGCCTCGCTCAGAAATACTCGCCTTTCCGTCAGTAGAACTCTTGATCGAGTCGGTCAGGCTTGCCTCCGACACCCTGACCTTCGAAGACGACGAAAGCGTCAGCGCGGCTGCGGATATCGTGCGCAGTCTGGACGGCATCCCGCTCGCCATCGAGCTCGCCGCCTCGCGAGTCAGCAATCTTGGACTGACGAGCGTACTCGATTCGCTAGATGATCCTCTGTCGATCCTTCGGAGGGGACGGCGAACTGCCCCGCCTCGTCAACAAACCCTGAGGGCCACCCTGGATTGGAGCTATGACAGTCTGACTGAGGACGAAAGGAAGCTTTTTGCTCAGATGGCAGTGTTTCCCGGCACATTTTCAGATCAAGGCGCTGAGGCGATCGCAGGCGACTGGCTGATTGGAGAGGCGTTCGACACCGCCTTCGATGGCCTGGTACTCAAATCCATGATTGCAGTTTCCAACAATGACGGCAGATATCGGCTTCTGGACACGACGAAAGGCTATGCAGCGGAGAAGCTCGCAGCAAGCGGGCTGGAACTTCAGTACCGGAAGGCTCACGCGCTGTATTGTCGTGAAGAACTGATACGGGCCGAATACGACTGGCGCGTCCTCCCGACCCACGATTGGATGCGACGGTACGGCCCGCTCATCAACGATTTGCGCTCCGCCGCAAACTGGGCGTTTTCTCAGCAAGGCGATCTGGACCTAGCCGTAGAACTAATAGCTATATCAAATGTGCTCTGGACGCAGCTCGGCGTGATGCACGAGCAATTGGTCGCAGTGGAAAAGGCTCTGGACCTTTTGCATTCAACGAAGCATCTCGGGACCGATGTAGAGCTTCAGCTCAGGGTCTCTCGGGGTAGCGGCCTTTATCATGTCCGTGGCTTCAAGAGCGATGATGAGGCAATAGCCGAGTTCGAGCGCGCCGCCGTCATCGCCGAACATTTGGGAAATCCCGGCCGGATCATGAGAGCTTACGGCGGTAAGGCGTCGGTGGCGAGTTCGAATGGCCGCTACACCGACACGATCGCCATCGCTCTGGATCTCCAGAAACGTTTTCCGGGTGCCGCGAGCTTCAGTCGTTTCCTAGAGCATAACTATCTCTTCCACGGCGAGTTCTCCGCATCCCGGGAGCAAGCAGAGATATCTCTTCTGGAAGCCAGCCGGGCAGTCAGGACAACTCTTAACAACGGCACAGGATACGATCAGGGTACAATAGCGAAAGCCGTGATCGCGATGATCGACTTTCTCGAGGGTAAGATCGACCAGAGCTTTGTGGCCGTTCGCGAAATGCTGGCGGATTCCGAGCAGCTTGGACATTCAATATCGAGTTGCCTGATGCTTTGCCTCACCGCCGTCCCCGTCGCTTACCTTTCTGGCAATACCGCCGACGCGCGGGCCAGGCTTGATACCGTCCGGCAACTGACAGCGAGAGACATGCTCGTTCGCTGGCAGGAATGGGTGGATGGTTATGACATGGTCGTCCCGGATAACACCCAGACCGCAGAAGTCCAGACGGCATTGCAGGGTGTATTGCTCGAAGGCGTTGGCATGCGTCTCGAGTACATGACGGTTCTCGCGGGGTGCAGGGCCTCCGCCCCCGCCCTCGATAGGGCGCTCTCCGGCGATGCCGGATGGTGCAGACCGGAGCTACTAAGGCTCACGGCGGTGACTTTAATCAAAAAGGACCGCGACAAGGCTGTCGCCACTCTGCGGGAGGCCTTGGATTTGGCGCGTTCGATGGGAGCCGTTTTCTGGGAGCTCCGATGCGCCATATGTCTTTTCCGCCTCTCGCCACCTTCGCAATCGGCAGCGGCGAGAAGCCAGCTCAAGTCGTCACTCGCCAAGTTTGAATGCACACATCCGATCGCCGATATCGAAACGGCTCGAAAGCTTCTCGCTTAGAGGCCTGCGCGGCCTGATCATCCGAGGTTGGCTTCCAGGCCATGGTCGTTGAGAGCACGGTCGGTTGGCGAACCAGTTTCAAACCGCTGCGCTTCGCTTTCTTCTCTGAGGATGGTGACCAGCCCCTTGTCTTCCGCTTTCAACGCATTCAACACGCTCGGGCGCTTACCCATCCGATGAAGGAAACCTCGAATGTTCGGGAATTCCGATAGGTCGAGGTTGAAGAATAGAGCCCAGCTCAGGATCGGAAATAGATATGCGTCGGCTGCTGTGAAATGATTCCCGGTCAAGAACGACCCACCCTGGAGTGCATCTTCGACGACCCGATACTTGCCGGATAAACGTTTCCCCACGAAGGATTTGGCCCCCTCGTCGAGTGGCCAGAATAGCGGTGAGGTCGCTTTGTGCAGTTCCGTCGCAATGAAACTCTGCCATTCGATGACTTTGTAGCGCTCCTTGGTCCCTGCGGCGGGCATCAGGTCGGTACGTCCGGCAGTGTCGCATAGGTACTGTGCGATAACGAGGTTCTCGGTGAGGATCGTTCCGTCTTCTAGTTCAAGCGCGGGCACCATGCCCCTCGGATTGATCTGACGGTAATCTCCACCAAATGCTCGAACCTTTTCGGTGGCATTCACGACCTCAAGTTCGAACGGCAGCTCCGTTTCCCTCAGCAGGATATGCACCGAAAGGGAGCTGGCACCGGGGTGAGCAAACAGTTTCAAGGCTATCGACCTCAGTGTCCGTGAGAGGGAACGCCGGCGGCCATGCCGCCGGCGTGGTTGTCATAGATCCGATTACGCCGCCTTACGGGCGTTGACGATCCGCCGCTGGGTGAAGTCTTCCATGCCTTCGATGCCGTTTTGCAACCCATGGCCCGACTGCTTCGCTCCGCCGAACGCAACATCATACGGCAGAGACATGTGCTGATTCACCCAGATGGTTCCGGTCTCGATCTTGGAGGCGACGGAAACGCCCCTTTCGACATCGCCCGTCCAGATAATGCCGCCGAGTCCGAATTCGACGCTATTGGCTTCCGCGATCGCGCTATCTACGCTGTCGTAGACCTGGATCGGCAGAACCGGGCCGAACTGCTCTTCCTTGACGAGACGGGCATCGTTCGGCAAGTCGCGGACAATTGTCGGCTTGATGAAGTAGCCGTTGCCGTCCGCGCGGTCGCCGCCCGCAACGATTCTACCGTTGCGACGAGAGTCTTCGATGAAGCCCTGCAGCTTGTCGTACTGCATTTTGTTCTGGATCGGACCGATCGTGGTGCCCTGCTCCAGACCGTCACCGACCTTGGCTTCCTTGGCGAGGGCGACCAGAGCTTCGGTGAGCGGTTCGATGAGCTTCTTTGGCGCATAGACACGTTTGGTCGCGAAGCAAATCTGTCCGGCATTCAGCGTTGCCGCGCGGAAGATCGCTGGAGCGACCTTGTCAACATCGACGTCGTCGAGCACGATCGCAGCATCATTGCCGCCGAGTTCAAGCGTGAAGCGCTTGAGCGTGCTTACGGTGCTTTCCAAGACCTTTTTCCCGGTCGGCGTCGATCCCGTGAAGCTGACATGCGCGATGTCTTCGTGGCTCGTCAGAAGCGGTCCGAGGTCGTTGGTGTCGGCCAGCGTCTGGAATACGCCCCGGGGGAAGATCTTGGCAGCCAGTTCACCAAGAAGCAATGTCGTCAAAGGCGTGGTCGGCGCTGGCTTGGCGATCACCGGATTTCCGGTCATCAGCGCTGCCCCGACCTTGTAGACCAGGAGGGATATCGGAAAGTTCCAAGGCGTGATCGCGGCGGCGACGCCCTGGGGATAGCGCTGTTCGACGATGTATTCGTGTTCGTTGTCCCGGATCACTCTCGGTTTGATTTCCTGCGAAGCAAAGAAGCGCAGGGCCGCAACGGAACCACGAATTTCGGCTTCCGCTTGAGGCAGAGGCTTCCCCTGTTCGAGGGTCAGAAGACGGGAAAAATCCGAAGCGCGAGCTTCCAGTGCGGCCGCGAACGCTTCGACATAGCCGGAGCGGTGCTCGTAGGTGAGCGCCGCCCACGAGGGGAACGCCTTTTTCGCTGCGGCTATGGCTCTCAATGCGATGGCCTCGTCCGCACGAGGAGCGATCTCGAATTCCTGTGCGGTCGCCGGATTGATGACGCCGACGTCCTTTGCTCCGTCGATCAGTTCACCGTCCACCAGAAGTTTGTAGCTCATTGGTATGTCCTCTTGAAAGCGCCACGTTCCGGGCGTCGTTCTAAAGTGCCTTTGCAAGCGGCTTGCCGGAGCGGCCGGGTATCGGCCGCTCCGAATTCGACCGGTAGAGTTCAGACCGGGATCGGTTCCTTCACCATCACTTCGTTGAACTGGAAGAAGAACTCGTGCTCCTTCGAACCTGGGTTGTCGCGGAGCATCTGGATCGCGTCGACGTAGATATCCTCGCGGTCGGTCGCAAGCTTCTCCATCGTTTCCTTGACGAAGGCGTCGAGCGGCATGGCGCGAGGATCGCCGCTTTTCTTGATCAGGTCCGTATCTACCCACGGCGGAGCGATTTCATGGACCTTCACAGAAGTATCGCGCAGGGTGAAGCGCTGCGACATAGTGAAGGAATGAAGGGCGGCCTTCGTCGCCGAATAGACAGCATTGTAAGCGAGCGGCACGTAAGCGAGTACCGAAGTGTTGTTGATGATGACCGCCGACGGCTGCTTCTTGAGATGTTCGATCAGGGCGGACGTCATCCGGATCGGGCCCAGGAAGTTCGTCGTGACGATGTTCTGCATCGTCTTTTCATCGATCGCCTTGGCTGCATCGTCGAACGGCATGATGCCAGCATTGTTGAACAGCACGTTCAGCGCTGGGTAGTCTGCGATGATCTTGGCGGCAACCTGCTCAATGCTCGCCGGGTCGGTAATGTCCATCTCGTAAGCGGCCATACCGGGGTTTGCCTTGATGGTTTCATCGAGATTGGCCTTGCGGCGTCCCGAGATGATCACCTGGTTGCCGAGCTTGTGGAAGGCCTCAGCCAGACCGCGGCCGATACCGGAACCACCGCCTGTAATGAAGATCGTGTTGCCGGACATTTTCATGGTCATTCTCCTTGGGTTTGATGTGGGTTTGACGTTTTTGGTACGCGTCGAGACCGCCTTTGTTCAGCGGGCGGGCGACGTATTGGGGGAAGCCGCCTTGGCGGCGAAACCGAAGAGCAGTGCTACGCCGATCACCTCCGCCAGAGCCGCTGCGAGGCCGAGATCGGCGACCTCACCGCGGGCGATAACAACGGAGCCGATGGCGCTTCCAATCGCGAAGCCGCCGTACATGAAGCTGGCATTGAGCGAGAGAACGATCGGTGCAGATGCCTGCCCGCCTGTTTGGATCAGATGGGAAATCTGCGCCGGGAAGAATCCCCAGACAGTGACGCCCCATACGGCCACCGAAATAACGATCGGGATTATGGCCTGCGAAGGTGTGAGGAAGAATGCAGTGAGCGACAGAACCAGAAATGCCACTGCCAGGACCACGAGGCTCGTGCCCATTACGGTTTTGGCTCCGAACTTATCGCTGAGGGCACCACCGCTGAATACGCCGACGGCTGAGCCGACACCCCAGAGGCAGACGATAAAGCTGATACCGTTCGGACCGAAATCAGCTACCGAGGTCAGGTAGGGAGTGATGTAGGTCCAGACCGTGTAGGCACCGACGGCCCAGAACAGCGTGACAGCCAGACCCAGTAAGACAGGTGGCCGTTTCGCAACCGCGATCCTGGCTGAAAGGGTAGGCACCGGAAGTCCTGCCCCGGCCGATCGATCAAGGCCGACGATCAAACCGACGACAGCGATCGCCGCGAGAATCCCGACGCCGAGAAACGTCACGCGCCACCCGAGCGCATTACCCACGAGCGATCCGATCGGCAGTCCGAGTGCGATTGCGATCGTCATCCCGCCGTTTACGATCGCAAGTGCCCTGCCACGTCTTTCTGGCGCAATCAGGACGCCGATCAATGCGTTGGCGTTCGGGGTATAAAGTCCTGCTGCAAGAGCCAGAAGCACGCGGGCCGCAAAAATGCCCCAGTATCCGCTCGACTGCCAAGCAACGAGGTTGGCCAACGCAAAGAACGCCATCGTCAAAATCAAGAGGCGTCGCCTATCCACGCTGCCGAACAGCGTCGTCAGGATCGGCGAGCTGAACGCGAGGGTCAGCGTGAAAACGGTCACGAGTGTTCCGAGGGTCGCGATGGACAGCTGCAGGTCGTCAGCCATGTTGGGCAGCAGCGGTACAATCATGAAGCCTTCGGTTCCGATCGCAAAAGTTCCCAGCGCCATCACCCAGGCCGGCGTGAGCTTTTGGTTTTGGATTTCAGTCGCCATGGCAACGCATCTCCGTTCCGTCTTGCGTTTTAATATGACCGGTCGTATTATTCTGTCAATTGAGTTTATTTTTGCCGCCCGATGACTGCTGACACTTGAATTCAGATGGCCTCGTTCATATCCCGGGACCGAAGGAGAACCTCATGGCCACACCGACCAGAGATAAGATTTTCGCAGCCGCTCAGGACCGCTTCCACGCGCTTGGCTACAGCGCGTGTGGCGTGCAGCAAATCGTGGATGCCGCGGGCGTCCCAAAAGGCAGTTTCTACAACTACTTCAAGACCAAGGAAGGTCTCGCTCTTGAAGTCTTGCAGATGTATGTCGCATCGTCGAAGCGGGAAATATTGTCTAATGCTGCCCTGTCCCCCCTCACCCGGATCAGGGAGCATTTCGGGTTCTTCATTTCCCGATACGAGAAGGACGGCTTCGACAAAGGCTGCCTGATCGGCAATCTTTCAGCGGAAAGCTCGGACGACGTTCCGCTCCTCCGGGAGGCACTAAAGGACTCGCTTTCGACGTGGGCTGACTTGTTGTCGAGCGTCATACTCGAGGGACAGGCTAACGGAGAAATCAAGCCGGGTCTTGAGCCGTCGGCGATGGCACGCTTCCTCATCAATAGCTGGGAGGGTACCGTGCTCCGTATGAAGATTACGAACGATCGGCGGCCACTGGACGATTTTATGTCGATCGGCATGGGACTTCTCGACAACAACCAAGCCTGAACCGTTTTCGATTGCTGTCGGAATCTGTTTCGGACATCTGCAAATCAAACACCGGATGTTCCAATATATCTCGCGGGCCGTAGTGGATGCTTGAAGCCGCCACGGCCTGAAGCAACTGCCGTTCTTTCGCGGAGACCATTGTTTGGCGAGCAATCGCACATGATCTAGCTGTAAATCGAATTTCTGCCAAAAGAATTATGCGTTTGTCTTATAGGCAAGTGGCTCCCAGTATTATCGGTATGAATAATGGAGCCAACAATGAAAGCCCTCGTCCTCAGCGCTTTTGGCAGCACCGACAACTTCGCCGTAGATAACATCCCTGATCCTGTATTGAGGCAGGGACAAGTGCTTGTCCGCATAGCAGCTGCATCTCTCAACCCCATCGATAACAAAATCCGCGAAGGTTTACCCATCGGCCCGGCGTTGCCGGCGGTGCTTGGATGTGACTTTTCCGGGACAATCGTCGAAGTGGGCGACAACGTCTCCGGATATTCGGTCGGGGACGAAGTCTATGGCTTGGCCGGCGGAGTTAAAGGACATGGCGGCACCTTGGCGGAGTTAATTGCCGCCGATGCGCGCCTTATCGCCAAAAAGCCTCGGAACCTCTCCATGCGTCAGGCCGCCGCGCTTCCGCTTGTGTCGATTACCGCCTGGGAAGCGATCGCCCGAGCCAACCTCAAGGCATCTGAACAAGTCCTCATTCACGGCGCGGCCGGCGGCGTGGGCCACATCGCCGTCCAGCTCGCCCGCGATCTCGGGGCGGTCGTGACCGCGACGGTCGGTAAAGATTCGGATGAAGCCATAGTCCGGGGGTTTGGTGCCGAGCACGTCGTTTTCTATAAGCAGGAAAAGCCCGCGGACTATGTATCAAGGATTACTCAAGGCCGCGGCTTTCCTGTCGTCATCGATACTGTCGGGGGTGAAAACCTCGCGAATTCGTTCCAGGCGGCGGCGATCAGCGGCCGGATATCGACGACGGCTTCGCGCGCAACGCTCGATTTGACCCCCGTGCACAGTAAGGGGCTTACGTTTGGTGTCGTCTTCACGCTGATACCGATGCTGTATGATATCGGTGCCGACACACACGGCGATATCCTGCGGCAACTGGCCACCATGGTCGAAAGTGGACTTGTAAAGCCACTGATAGACGAACGCCGTTTCGGCCTTGCAGACGCGCCCGCGGGCTACGACCTCCTTCAATCGGGCTCTGCAAAAGGCAAGATAGTTATCGACGTCGCATAGCGACATCTCCGGAGACAGACAAATGTCCACGAACGCATCTCGCGAGGGCCTGCGTAACGCACGCCTGTACGAATTCCCCCCAGCCATAACGAACCGGCATAACCACCGGAAGCCAGCCTTTCTGCCGCTTTTGAGCTTGGTCGTGGCGATCGTACTCTGGGGTGCCAACTGGCCAGTGATGAAGGTAGGCTTGGCCCATGTCAGCCCTGTCTGGTTCTCAGCGCTGAGGTTCGGCACGGGCGGAGCCGCCCTTTTTATAGCTCAATTTCTCCGCGGAGGGATACGCCTGCCAAAACGCGGCGACCTGCCGTTCGTTGCCTCGATAGGCCTGTTGCAGATGGCGGCCTTCACAATGCTTGGCGCTCTGGCCATGACCCATCTCGGGGCCGGAAGGTCAGCCATTCTAAGCTACACCACCCCGCTCTGGGTGACGCCCATCGCGATCGTCGTATTCAAGGAGAAGGTTGGTAGTCTACGTATCGGCGGCATCATGCTGGCCGCTGCGGGTGTGGCCACGCTCGTGAACCCTTCGGCGATTGACTGGGGCAATCCAGTCGTGGTCGCTTCGAACGGAGCGCTGCTGATCGCGTCGATATGCTGGGCGCTCTGCATCATCCACCTGCGCTATTTCAAGGCCGTCTCATCGGCCTTCGACCTCGCCCCCTGGCAGATGCTGCTGGCTACGATCGTTCTGGTCCCGCTCGCCTGGATTATCGAAGGCGGTTTCTCGGCCGATGATACAATAACGTTCTTCGCCTCCACGGTATTCGTCGGTCCAGTAGCGACTGCTTTCTGCTTTGTCGCAGTCAACGCGGCCAGTTCATGGCTGCCGGCGACGACGATGTCGACAGCCATGCTGGGCGTTCCGGTCACGGGGGTCCTGTTGTCGCTCCTGCTCCTCGGCGAGCCGCTGACCGCCCCCCTTGCCGCGGGTACGTCGGCGATCGTGATCGGCATAATGCTGAAAGCGATCCCTCGCCGGAACTCGAACAGGCAAGACCTCTAGGAGACAAAAATGAAAGCGATCGGATACTACAAGAACAAGCCGGTTACCGAGCCGGATGCGCTTGTCGATATCGAAGTGCCCAAGCCGGAACCGGGACCGCATGACCTGCTGGTGAAGATCGAGGCCATTTCGGTCAACCCCGCGGACGTCAAGCAACGCGCCAATTCCAGCCCCACCGACGGGCAGGCCAGAATACTCGGATATGATGCCGTCGGGACTGTCGAGGAGGTCGGCTCCAAGGTCCGGCTCTTCAAGCCGGGCGACGCCGTATTCTATGCGGGTGCTATCAATCGGCAGGGAACCTACGCCGAATACCATGCGGTGGACGAGCGGGTCGTCGGCCCCAAGCCAAAGACCATCTCAAGCGCTGAGGCAGCAGCGCTGCCTCTCACGTCTCTCACCGCCTGGGAGCTCCTCTTCGAAAAGCTCGGCGTCCCGTACGGCATGAAGTCGAGCCGGGAGGCGATCCTGATCATCAACGGCGCGGGTGGCGTGGGGTCCGTCCTTACCCAGATAGCGCGTCGCCTGACAGGACTGACCGTCATCGCGACCGCCTCGCGCCCCGAGACGATCGACTGGGTCAAGCAGATGGGTGCCCATCACGTCGTCGATCATCGAAAGCCGCTCGATGAGGAGATGCGCCGCATCGGTATCCCTCACGTCAAGTACGTGGCTGGGTTGACGGCAACCGACCGCCATCAGCAGGCCATCCTGGAAATCCTCAAGCCGCGTGGTGCGCTGGCCATGATCGATGACCCGGATACCTTCGACGTCGTCAAATTCAAGAGGAAGAGCCTCTCTGTTCACTGGGAGCTCATGTTCACCCCGACGCTGTTCCAGACGCCGGAAATGGACGACCAGCATCGCATCCTCACCGAAATCTCCGCTCTCGTCGACAGCGGAGTGATCAAGACGACGATGCGCGAAAACGCAGGAAAAATCACCGCCGAAAACCTCAGGAACGTTCACGCTCTCCTCGAGAGCGGGCGTGGCGTCGGCAAAACCGTACTCAGCGGGTTCTAACCCGGATTTTTGGAGAATGTCATGAACACGAAACTACTCAAAATCGGTACCGCCATCGCGATCACCTTGGCTTCCACCGCGGCTTTCGCGGCCGACGAGCATCGCAAGATCGAAACGGCCGCGTCGTTTCCCGATGCGATGCTGACAGGCGTGACGGTGTCCGCCAACGGTCGCATTTTCGTCAACTACCCGCGCTGGGGCGACGACGTGCCGTTCACCGTCGCGGAGGTCGTCAACGGCAAGGCCGTCGCCTACCCCGATGCCGCAATCAACAAGGCCGATCCCTCGAACCCCGGCAAGTCGCTGATCAGCGTGCAGAGCGTGGTGGTAGATGCGGAAAACAGGCTTTGGATCCTCGACACCGCTGCACCTGGCTTCAAGCCGCCTTTGGCGGGAGGCCCGAAAATGATCGCTGTAGACCTGGAGACGAACAAGATCGTTAAGACGATCGTCTTTCCTCAGGATGTCATCCTGACTTCGACCTATGTCAACGATGTTCGTTTCGACCTCACGCAGGGAGGCGAAGGTGTCGCGTACATCACTGACTCCTCACTGACAGGTCCGGGAGCCATCATCGTCGTCGATCTGGCTACCGGCACCGCCACCCGGAGGCTTTCCGGCGACAAGACCACAGCGGCTGATCCGGAATTCACCGCCGAAATCGACGATCAGAAGCTTCTCAACCGCCCGCAGGGCGGCAAGACATCCCCAGTGAAGATCGCAAGCGACGGCATCGCGATCTCGGCTGACGGTGCTACCCTCTATTTCTCGCCGCTGTCCAGTCGTCATCTTTACTCGGTTCCGACGGCTTCGCTGCGTGACGCCACACTTCCGGAAGACAAACTTGCAGCACAGGTCGTCGACCTCGGGCTCAAGGGCGCATCCGACGGTCTCGAATCCGACGACAAAGGCCGCGTCTATGGCGGCGACTACGAGCACCACAGCATCAGGATGCTCGAGGACGGCAAGTGGTCAACGATCGCGCAGTCCAAGGAAATCCAATGGCCGGATACGCTTTCGGTCGCCGCCGACGGATATCTGTACTTCACCGCCAACCAGCTCAATCGGCAGGCCGGGTTCCACAACGGAAAAGACCTTCGCGTGAAGCCTTACAAGCTGTTCCGCATCAAGATCGACGGCGGCCCCGTCCTTCTCAAGAAGGGCCAGCGTTCCTGACGCCATCGATTTAAACGGACCACGCCCACCTATCCGAGCCCTTACGGGCTTCGAATGACTGGGCGTGGTCGTCTATTTTGAGTACGCCGTATTGGTAGTTAGGCTATGAGCAACCTGATCGAGCTGAGGCCCCGCATGAAGTATCCGGACCTGGAAATAGACCTGCTTCGAGCGTTCGTCGCAGTCGCTGAGACCGGAAGCTTCACGCTTGCGGCGGATATCGTCGGCCGCTCACAGTCGGCGGTGTCCCAGAAGGTCCTGCGCCTTGAGGAACTCCTGCAGAAGAAGGTTTTCGAGCGCACAAGCAGATCGTTGACGCTGACCCGCGAAGGGGAACGCCTTCTGGTCGCCGCGAGGCGAATGCTCGAATTCAACGACTCGCTCGTGCGCGAACTGACCGAACCTCCGGCGAGCGGCTCTTTGAGGCTGGGGGTTTCGGAAGACTTTGTTCCCGACCAGCTTCCGCGCCTGTTGGCTCGCTTCGGCCGTCTCTATCCGGGCGTCTATCTGGATTTGATGACGGGGCTGAGCGGCGACCTTCTCGCAGCCTACGACGAGGGACAGCTGGACGCCGTGATCTGCAAGAAAGACGGCCACGGCAACCGGGGGCGCGTCATCTGGCGCGAACCCCTCGTCTGGATGGCCTCCGCCGATTTCAAATTGGATTTTTCGAAGCCCGCTCGATTGGTGATGCTGAGGGCACCCTGTTCCTATAGAGACATCATGGTCTCCACTTTGGACAATGTGCGTCGGGAGTGGGTAGCCGTCTGTACCGCAAGTAGCCTCATGGGCATCCAGGCCGCCGTAGCGGGCGGTCTCGGCGTGACGGTACTGGCCGGCTCCCTCGTCCAGGAAGGCATGCAGATCTTGAGTGCGCCAGATCATTGGCCAGCGCTGCCCATGACCGAGATCGCGGTGCTCGGCGAGGACGGCGAGAGCGGTTATCTCGTCAAGGCGATCGTCTCCTTTCTGACCGAACACCTGACAAAGGGCAGCGGACCGCTCATGGCAGCGTGAGACCTACCATGTTCAACCTTTCGCGATCGTGCCGGCGATGACAGATCGGTAAGTGCCTTTGGAAGCCGCGGCCGCTACGTCCGCTACCACTGAAAGAGCCAGCGACGAAGCGTCCCTCGCCTTTTCGAATATTCCGATGGGCGCTTTGATCCGCGAGATGTCAGCTTCTCCGTAGCCCAACTGCTCAAGGGCCTTCCGTCGCCTTTCATGAGTGCGGCGGCTTCCGAGCGCACCGATGTAAAAGGCTTCCGACTTTAGTGCAGCTTCCAAGGTTTCGATCTCTGCATCCAGATCGTGATTGAGGAGAACCACCGCCGTATACCTGTCCAGCGGCAGGTCGGTGGCTTTTCTCCCATTGTGTCTCCCGACCAGATCGACGCCATATCCAGCCGCCGAGGCGACCCTCGCCGTGGCATCGCTTTCCAAGGCGTTGCCCGAAATCACGATCCTCGCGGGTGGCCTATAGATCCTGGCAAAGGAGCCGTTCTGCCACCCTGTATCGTCGGCCGGGCTCCAGACCAGGCTCTCCTCAGCTGGCTTGTACAAGAGGGCTGCCTCACGACGTCCTCCGATATGGGCCAACACCTGATCGATAGCCTCAGCATCCTTGAGCACGTGTATGGAAAGCCGGATACCACCCCCGCAGGGAAGGACGATGTCGAAGAACGGCGAACCTTCCCCAAGAAGAAGGAAGCGGTCATGCCCTGCTCTGAGTGCCTCTATTGCCTCGGCCGCTACGGCGGGTTCGGTACATCCGCCGGACACAAAACCACAGTAACGACCGTCTATGCGAACGCTCATCTGCGCGCCCAAGGGGCGGGCTGCCCCTCCCCTTACATCGACCAGGGTCACAAGCGCCACCGGGATGCCGTCCTCCAACGAAGCCCGGGCATGCCGTAATATCAGGACTGGGTCGTCTGTGGCGAACTCGCTGCGTGGAGCGGTGTGCTCTATGAGCTGACTCTGACTGTAAGCGTTCATCACGGTTGTCCGGTTTTTGAGGGCCTGCGTTAATGGATCGTGCCGTGCCTTTTCGCGGGCGGTCATCGATTAGCGTGCTTCGGAGATCTGCTTGGCGGTGACCGTCCCCGTTCGCCCGCTGAAGTGTTCGACGACGTAGTTCGCGAGCGCGGCCACATCTTCGTCCGAGTATATTTTCGCAAATGAAGGCATGGTCCTTCCCGGAGCGGCCCCATGGTCGGAGGAGCCTTGTAGGACGACCCTCACCACGTTGCTTGCTGTCGGATCGCTGAGGGCGTGCCCGCCGACGATCGCGGCCCGCGGATTGAACTGCCCTTCGCCGTCCCATCCGTGGCAGCTCGCGCAGGCTCCGGCGTAGATTTGCTTTCCGGGTTGAGTATCGGAGGAAACCGGAGTCGACGCCGCGCTCAGTTCTTCTTCCTTGCGCCTCACCGCCTTGATATCGGGATCACCCGCTACAGCCGGGACTGTTCGGAGGTACGCCACAATGGCATCGATATCGGATGTGGGCAGCTTGCTGAGACTGAGGTCGATGGCCTCGCGCATCGGACCTGCTGCCACGCCACGTCCTTTCGCATGCCCGGCCGACAGCATTCCCGCGATCTGTTCGTCGCTCCAGTTTCCAAGTCCGTATTCCTTGTCGGAAGTGATGTTCCAGGCTTTCCAGCCATCGACGTCACCGCCGGAGAGGGCGACACCCTGCTTCCGCTGGAACATCAGGCCGCGTGGCGTGTGACATTCGCCACAGTGCGCCAAGGCTTCGACGAGGTACGCGCCGTCGTTCCAGATTTTGTCCTTGGCGGGATCCGGTTCGAAAGGCTCCCTCGGAACAAAGAGAAGCTTCCATCCGCGCATCAGAGGCCTCTGGTTGAACGGGAACGCTAACGCGTTCTCCGGCGCGGCCTCGGTCACCGGAGCGAGGGTCGTCAGATAAGCCCTGATGGCAAGGATGTCGTCCGTCGAGAGGAGCGCGTAGGAGGTGTATGGGAAAGCCGGATAGAGATCCTCGCCATGCTTGCCTACACCGGAGCGCATCGCCCTGACGAACTCTGCATCGCTCCAATCGCCGATGCCGACCGTCTTATCCGGCGTGATATTGGGCGAGTAGATCGTTCCGAACGGCAGCTTGAAGGCCAGACCGCCCGCGAAAGCCTTGCCGCTTTTGGTGGTGTGACAGGCGGCACAGTCCGCTGCGACCGTAAGGTACTCTCCGCGAGCGATGAGCTCGGCTCCTGTTGGCTGGGCCTTGCTCGCCTGTACTTCCGGAAGCGCATGGGGCCAGAAGAAGAAGCAGGCCGCGCCTATAAGGCCGACGACCACGATGGTACAGATCCCGATTATGTATTTCCGCCAGCGTGCCATGGCCGCGCTTTTCCTTTTGAACTTCGGCGTTCCACTCGCGCTCTGGATGCGCCCGCCGCTCCATTCCGTCATGCCGGGCGAACCCTTGGTGCTTCGAACTCACGTTCGCCCGGCGCTTAAATTACGAGAGGACGCGATTTCCCGCTTAGTGGATTGCACAATCCTGCACCCACGATGCGATGGTCGCTGAAGCCATCCTTTCATCAGAGGCGTCGGGAAGGCGGCGATCCCTGCTCTGACTGGGAGGGGCGGCAAAGAGCAGGGATCGCGAAGTCGCAGCCATGGCGGATGGACTACGACTGGAAGGCGACGGGGACACCTTCGCGGAGAGGCGGTCGATAGGAGGAGGAGGTCGACCGTGTTGCCTCGCCTGCATGTATAAGGCCTCGGATTCCGGTGAGTTTCTTGCAAGATTCGATTTTCCGGAAAGAACTTTTGTATGATCCGTCCTTGTGCTTGGGTTCTAAAGCAAGAAACGCCGACCTTGAGGGTCGCCGTTTCTTGTACGAGCTATCTTTAGAGATGTATCAGGCGGCGATCTTCATCTCGGTTTCGGCGGCCGGACGCCGCTTGTAACGCGATCTCAGCAAAACAAAGAACACAGGCGTGAGGAACAAACCAAAGAACGTAACACCCAGCATTCCCGAAAACACGGCGGTGCCCAGCGATTGCCGCAGTTCCGCACCCGGACCTTCGGCTATCATCAGCGGTACCACGCCAAGAATGAAAGCGAATGCCGTCATCAGGATCGGGCGCAGCCGCAGCTTGCTGGCGGTAATGGCCGCCTCTACTGCCGACGCCCCCTCTTCTTGCGCCTGTCTTGCAAACTCCACTATCAGGATCGCGTTCTTCGCGGCGAGCCCGATCAGGACGATCAGACCGATCTGAACGAGGATATTGTTGTCCAGACCACGCAAATGCACGCCGATGAGCGCGGCGAGGATCGCGAGAGGCACGATCAGTATGATTGCGAGCGGCAAGGTCCAACTTTCATACTGCGCGGACAGGGCCAGGAACACAAAGATCACCGACAGGATGAAGATGTAGGTTGCCGTGTTTCCGGTATTACGTTCCTGGTAGGACAATTCGGTCCAGTCGAAGCTCGTACCGGGCGGCAGCACCTTTGCTGCAACCTGCTCCATCGCGTCGAGTGCGCTCCCCGTAGAGACACCGGGTGCCGCGCTTCCCTGGATCGGAACCGATACGTACATGTTGTATCGCTGCACGAGAGACGGCCCCGTCGTATCCTTGATGTCGACCAGGGTGCCCATGGGGACGAGCGCTCCGGTCGCCGACCGGACCTTTAGGGCGAGGATGTCGTCCCTTTCCATCCGGTGGCTCTGTTCCGCCTGCGCCCTTACTTGATAAACTCGGCCGTAAGCGTTGAAATCGTTCACGTAAGAGGTTCCGAGGTTGATCGACAGAGCCTCGAAGATGTTCGGGATGGGAACATTCAGCGAGCGTGCCTTGTCGCGGTCGATGTCCAGGAAGTATTGCGGACTGGAGGCGCTGAAGGTGGTGAATACACCAGTCAGCCCCTTTGTCTTGTTGGCGGCTCCCATGACCTCGTAGGCGAGCGGGAGGATGCGCTTCATGTCGGAGTTATCGAGGTCCTTGATCTGCATCTTGAACCCGCCCGAGTTCCCCACGCCGCGGACCGGGGCAGGAGGAATTGCGATGATGAACGCTTCTTCGATCGGCTGGAGGCTGGCGTAGAGCTGGCCGATGAGCTTTTCGGCTGACTGTCCCTTCTTGAGGCGTTCTTCGAATGGGTCGAAGGTGGCAAAGATCAGCCCCTGGTTAGACGCGTTGGTGAACGTCGCTCCGCTAAATCCGGCAAACGAGGCTGTGTGGGCAACGCCCGGCATCTTGTTCATTATCGCAGAGGCACGCTTCACTACGTCATCGGTACGGCCCAAGGATGCGCCATCAGGAAGCTGGACGACCACCAAAGCGTATTCCTGGTCCATTGTCGGGATGAAACCCCGCGGCACGATCTGCGTCATGTAGAACGTGCTGCCCAGCAGCGCGAGGAACGCCACAATGGAAACTGCCAGCGCGAGCTTTGTCTGCACCATATGACGGACGATCCAGGAATATCCCTCACTGAGCCGATCGAAGCCGCCGTTGAATTTGTCTGCCGCCCACTGGCCGGAGCGGGCGAGGATTCCAGCAGATTTGCCGTGCTCGTGGGGGCGTAGAACGATCGCCGCCAGGGCGGGCGAAAGCGTTAGCGAGTTCAGGGCGGAGATCGCCGTCGCGACGGAGATCGTGACCGCGAACTGCCTGTAGAACTGTCCCGTGATCCCCGGAATGAACGCCGTCGGGACAAAGACGGCAATGAGAACGAGGGAGATGGCGACGACGGCTGTACCGACTTCGTCCATTGTCACATGCGCCGCCTGACTTGGAGTCAGTCCGTTCCTGAGATTTCGTTCGACGTTTTCGACGACAACGATCGCGTCGTCGACGACGATGCCAATCGCGAGAACGAGCCCAAAAAGCGAAAGCATGTTGAGCGAAATGCCAAAGGCCAGAAGGAACGCGAGCGTGCCGATCAACGATACGGGGATCGCGACGATCGGGATAAGCGCCGTCCGCCAGGATTGGAGGAAGACGAGAACTACGATGGCGACGAGTACCGCGGCTTCAAAGATCGTCTTGTAGACCTCGTCGATGGACTCCGAGATGAACTTGGTCGGGTCATAGACGATCTTGTACTCGAGGCCAGGCGCGAAATTCTTGGCTTCGGTCTCCATGATTTTCCGGACCGCAGCCGCCGCGTCTAGGGCATTCGTGCCCGGTCGTGCAAAGATGCCAAGGCCAACTGCCGGGATGCCGTCCAGATAACTGTTCGTGACGTAGTTTTTTGCGCCGAGTTCGATGCGGGCAACGTCTTGGAGCTGAACCAGTCGGCCGCTGTCCGTCGACTTAACGATTACATAGCGAAACTGGCGGGCGTCGCTGAAGCGGCCTTCGGTTCTCACCGTGTATTCGAACGCGTTTGTGTCTGCCGCCGGCGGGCTGCCGATCGAGCCGCCGGAGACCTGAACGTTCTGGTCGCGCAGTGCCTGCACCACGTCGCCCGACGTCATTCCGTAAGCGGAAAGCTTCTCGGGGTCGAGCCAGATACGAAGCGAGTATTCGCGTTCGCCAAACAGGGTAACGTCCCCCACTCCTTCGAGCCTGACGAGCTGGTCGCGAATGCGGTTGTGGCCGTAGTTCGAGATATAGAGTTGGTCATAGCGGCTATCCGGCGAAAGCAGGTGGACGACCATCATGATGTCCGGCGAGCTCTTCACTGTTGTCACGCCGAGACGACGGACGTCTTCGGGAAGGCGGGGTTCAGCGATCGCGACGCGGTTCTGGACGAGGACTTGCGCCTTGTCGAGGTCCGTTCCGAGCTTGAAGGTCACGGTGATCGACATCGCGCCGTCCGCGCTCGAGTAGGACGACATATAGAGCATGTCTTCGACGCCGTTGATCTCTTGCTCGATCGGGGTCGCGACGGTGTCCGCGATGGTCTGGGAATCCGCGCCTGGATAAGAGGTCCGCACCACGATCGTGGGCGGCGCGATATCAGGATACTGGGCGACGGGAAGGTTGAAGTAGGCGATCGCTCCGACGATCAACAGGACGATTGAAAGGACAGAGGCGAAAATTGGCCGCCTGATGAAAAAGTGCGAAAATCTCATTGGATCGCTCCCAGTACCGTGGCTTCCTGCGGAAGCTGTGTCATCTTGGGTGATACCTTCTGGCCAGGGCGAGCTCGCATCAGGCCATTTACGACAATCGTTTCATCGCCGTTGAGGCCCTCGCGTATCACTCGGTAACCGTAGAGCTTTGGTCCGGTCCGCACCGCCCTCGTCGTTATCGTTCCGTCCTCTCCGACGATGTAAACGACCCGCTGGTTTTGGTCTGCCGAAAGCGCTTCGTCGGGAACGAGGATCGCCGAGTAGGCCTTCGACGCCCCCACCTCGATCCTGCCGAACAAACCGGGCTGGAGCACGAGATCGGGGTTCGCGAACCGAGCGCGTACGCGCATCGTCCCGGACTGGCTGTCTACCTTGTTCTCCGAGAAGTTCAGTTTTCCGTGGAAGGGCTTCGACGAACCGTCCGCGATTGTCACCGCCACGTCGAGACCGCCACCGCCTTCCTGCAGTGACTGCCCAGTCTCCCGTGCGAGCGCCGCGTAGGAAAGCAACCTCCGTTCATCGACGTCGAAATAAAAATCTATCGGATCCAGAGACACGATCGTCGTCAGTTCAGTTTGATCGGCCTGTACAAGATTTCCGGGCGAGATCATGTGCCTGTCGATCCGCCCGCTGAGCGGGGCAGTGATTTGCGTGTAGTCCAAATCCAACTGAGCACGGTCTGCGCTCGCCTTTGCGCCGCGCACATTGGCCTGCGCCGATATCCACTCGCGCCGCCGGTCGTCCAATACCGAGATCGACTGGCTGCCGTTGGTGGACAGCGCCTCTGCGCGATGGAACTGAGCCTCGGCATAAGTGAGGGTCGATTTCGCGACCTCAAGCGCCGAAGTCGCTTCCTCGAGCGCTGTTATGAATGGCCTCTGGTCGATCACGAACAGAGGGTCTCCGCTCTTGACGAGCGAGCCGTCCGTGAACTGAACCTTGTCGAGATATCCTCCGACCCTCGCGCGAACGAGAACCTCCTCCACCGCCTGGAACCTGCCGATGAAGTCGTCCTGCTCCGTGACCTCGCGGATCAGCGGCTTGGCGACGGTGACGGGCGGGGGCGCTGACATATCCTGTCCCAGCGTCGCAGTCGCGGAACAGAACGCGGCCAACGTCGCGAAGATGGCTGACTGCACATGCTTCCGCGAGCCGGCGGGTAGGTGACGTTTCATGGTCGGAGCCTTGTCTCTCGAGGTATTTCCAAAGAGACATTCTGTCCGCTGACCCGACACGGCTATTGTAACTTACGGCCTTTGCACGAACTTGGGGTCCGCGCTTTTAGACAATCCTATCCTCTTGAACCAGCTCCGCATCCACCTCGCCAATTCATACAATAACGGCTGGACCAACGATCATAGCTTTCGCTCATCAATGCCTCCAGAAAGGAGAAAATCGATGAGAGAAAGCTATTCACCTGCCCCGGCCGGCTATGGCACAGGCCCCATGATCCTTTTCATCCTCTGCGTGATGGTCGGCATGCTCGGATATCTGGTCGCTTTCGGCGAGACATTCAGGGCGCGTCCCACACCTCGCATCTATATCGCTGACATGCCCGAACTCTACGAGCAGCCAGTCGCCAAGCGCTGACGTCCACTGGCTTAGTTCATCGGAAACAGGACGGAGATTTCTGTTGGCGGAAGCGGATGATGCAATGCCTGACCTGCAGATTGCGGATGGCGCAGTCCCAGGAAGCCGGATCGGCAAACGGCTGGTGAGCGCGCGCGTATTGGACAATCCCCCCAGTATGACCGTTGCTATTGTGAGGCTCCTAGGGGCGATGCAGATCTGCGTGGCTCGTGGTCAAAAACATAGCAGCGCTCCCCCCGAGCGCCTTATTCGAGGAGAGCCTCTTTGAAGATCACCTATCACGTCGCTCAACATGACGGGGGTTACGCCTACCGACTTGATAACGTCTGGTCTGAACCATTTGCGACACACCAGCAAGCGCTCAAGGCGGCCAAGGCCGCGGCTGAGCGCCAGCATCTTGAAGGTCGCGACGCCGAGATCACATACCAGGCTGCGGACGGCACGTGGCGAAGCGAACACGCTCTGGGTGGCGATAGGCCGGAGACCGTCGTGGTGGATGACGGCTGATCCTAGCGCCTCCCCAAAAAATGCCCGTTGAGTTTAACTCAGCGGGCATTTCCATATTTGAGCCAGCCGGAGTGTCACTAAGGTCGGGTCAGATCTTCCGCACTCACTTCGCGAACGTCGCTGCTCCGGCTTTAGCGACCGCTTCGTCCTGGTCCTTGTTGCCACCGCTCACGCCGATAGCCCCGACGACCTTGCCGTCAATCTTGAGTGGAATGCCACCCTGCATGACGACGTACCCCGACGACAGCAGCGCTGCCCTGCCACCGTTCGCCGCATTTTCCAAGTTACCCGTACTCTGCCAGAACGCGGCGGCGGTCTCGGCCTTGCCCTGTGCGATCTTTGCGCTCGCCGGAAACGCTCCGTCCATGCGTTCGGCAGCGACAAGCACTCCCGAGCTATCGACCACGAAAATACTCGAGGGAGGGCCTTTTTGCGCTTCCACGATCGCTGCGGAAATCACCTTGCGCGCGGTGGCGGCATCGACTTCGACTGTCGATTGTGCATGAGCCTGCGCCTCCCAGGTCAAAACCAGACCGAGCGCACCCACTAGGATGGCACGGCGACGCTGAGTCTTTGACTGCACGGCTGGGAAAAGGTTGCCCACATTTGTTTTCATCGGAAACTCCATTTTCATTGCGAGGCGTCAAACGCCTCGAAGGCGCGCCACCGTAGTTTTTCTCACCGGCACGTTCTTGTAACTTCGGGTCACGACTTGAAGAGCCATCCGAGAAGACTGTCAGGCTCATCCGATAGCTTGCGATTATGCGCCCTGAGCCGCTGCCTGAGGCAGGTCTTGTTGTTCTTCAACCGAAAGCGGCATCACGATCTCGAAGATCGCGCCGCCGTCGTCGTGGTTTCGCGCGGTCAGCGACCCACCGTGGGCTTCCACGATCGTTTTGCAGATCGCGAGCCCGATACCCATGCCCTCGTTTTTGGTCGTGAAGAAGGGACTGAACAGCTTCGCTAGATTTTCCGGCGCGATCCCGGTGCCATGGTCACGGACTTGCAGCCTGACCATGTCCGGTTCCACAGCGGCCATCGATATGCTCAGGTCGCGCTGATCCACGGGCGTGCCTCCCATCGCATGGAGGCCGTTGGTGATGAGGTTTGCTACTACTTGTTGCATCTCGACCCTGTCGGCCAGAACAACCGCGTCGTCGATCGAAAAATCGGTCGTCACCCCGGTCGAAGCCGAAATCAGTTCGCGGTCGAGCAACCCGAGTACGTCCGTGACTATATTCCTGAGATCGACGCTTTCGAGCCTTCGTTTGGTGCCTCGAACCTGTTCCCGGGTGCGTTGAATGATTTCGCTGGCGCGCATGCTGTGCTTGATCGCACGCTCTGCCGCCGTCGAGGCGGCCTTGATATCCGGCGGGTTTGCCTGGAGCCAGCGCATGCAGGCCTGGGCGCTCATGACAACAGCGCCGATTGGTTGGTTCACCTCGTGGGCGATCGAGGCGGAGATCGCGCCCACCGTCGCGACCCTGCCGACCCTTGCCAGTTCGTCCTGTGCCGCCATGAGAGCTTCCTTGGCCTGCTCGCGCTGTGTCACGTCGATCATCGCGCACGCGACGCGGTCGAAGGCGTCCTTGTCCTCCGGGAAGGCGATGACAAAGATGACGATGACCTCGTTGCCGGGGCTACGCAGAAGTCGCGCCTCCATTTCCACGCGGTCATCTCCCGAGCACATACCGAGTATTATAGCCTCCACCAACTCGCTATGCGCTGGAAGGAAGCGATCTATTGAGCCAAGGACCTCTTGCTCGCTCTCTCGGCCAAGTAGCAGGACGGTAGCGTCGTTGACGTCCACGAACTTCACAAGCCTCGAACACTGGTCCACGAACTCCGGCGTGGCATCGAGATATGCGCGCAACGCTGCCGGAGGATAGGCTCGTACCGCCTCCAGCCGCTTCCAAAGCATGGAAAGATCGACCTCGCAGAGCGAGACGTGGTTCTGCGCAAAGATGGAGCGGTATCGTATCTCGCTCTGCGCCAGCGCTCCCAGCGCCTTTCGCCTTGCGCTCGCGTCGAAGGCGATCAGGCTCAACCCGCCAGTAATGGCGAGATAGAAACCGACAGCGACAAGTCCGCTGTATTGGGAAAGGGCCTGGGAGACCACGGGCGTCAGTGCCCCTCCGATGATGCCTCCGATGTTGAACGCGACCGATGTTCCAGAATAGCGGACCCGGGTCGGAAACAGGCCGGGCAGCCACGCGCCGAGCGGCCCATTCACGAAGCCCATCACCCAGAGCGAGAAAGCAAGATAGATGAAGATGACTACCAGCGACCCGCTCCCCAGCATAGGTGCGAGCACGACGCCTGAGATTATGGTGCCGGCGCATCCGAAGATCAGGATACGCTCGGGATCGATCCGATCGGATAGCCAGCTCGCGACCACGATGCCAGCAGCCATGAAAAGGATCGCGCCAAGCTCCACCATCAGGAACGATGATCGGGTATAGCCCAGCTCTGAAGTGCCGTATCCGAGGGCAAAAGCCGTGATGACGTAATATAGTGAGAAGCAGGCGACGACGCCGAATGCACCGGATATCACCTGGTCCATATGCAATCGGAAAATGTCGAGCAATGGTACGCGGGAAGGCTTCGACTTGCTTATCGCGGCGTGAAAGTCCCTCGTTTCGACGAGGTTGAATCGGATCCAGATGCCCATCCATACCAGTGGTGCGCTCAGGAGGAACGGCACCCGCCATCCCCAGTCTGCGAACTGCTCTGGCGACAGTGTCAGCGTCAGAATCAGGAACAGGCTGTTCGCCAATAAGAAGCCTATCGGCGCGCCGAGCGGGGCGAACATCGCGTAACGCGCTCGCCATCCCTTGGGTGCGTTCTCCAGCGCCAGGAGCGCCGCCCCTGTCCATTCACCACCGAGCGCCAGCCCCTGGCCAAATCTCAGCAGGCATAGGAGCGCCGGTGCGAGCCAGCCAGCGACGGCGTAGGTGGGCAATAGGCCGATTGCCGCCGTAGAGGCCCCCATGAGAAGCAACGAAGCCACAAGGGTCGCCTTGCGCCCGACCCGGTCCCCGAAGTGGCCGAAAACCGCACCGCCGAGTGGTCTGGCTATGAACGCTATGCCGAAGCTGGCATAAGCTCCAATCAGCTCCATCGATGAAACGGATGCGGGAAAGAAAAGCGGGCCGAACACGAGGCTGGCCGCGGTCGCATAGATATAGAAATCGTAGAATTCGACGGAAGTGCCGACCAGACTCGACATGAGAATTCTGAACGTCATTCCGCTCGGCATAGGTTCGTCGCCGACGTATGGAGTATCGGACTGGGCTCTGACGTTCATGGATGCGGATCCCGGGATTTCTTTAAATTTTCGGCCCTCCCAAACCTACCGAACTTTACAATAATGGAGGGTGGCCAGAACCTATCCTTATGGCTAGGTCGAGGTTTGCGCCCACGCGTAGTAACTATTTGCGGGAACAGTTGCGCAGGCTCCATTGTAACGTCGATGGAATGCGCCGCTTCCACTCGACAATTTTGAGGTCCTCGCCGATGTCGGCTGCAACAGGTAATCGGGCGAATGACCCCTCTTCTGCCAAAGCCGATACGCCATTGGTCGTCGTCGTGGACGATGATGACGGGATGCGCGATGGCCTGATGGACGTTCTGCGCTCGGTCGGCATCGATTCACTCGGGTTTTCTTCCACGACGGAACTTCTCGCGGAGCCGCTGCCCGACCGCCCCGGCTGCCTGGTCCTCGACGTGCGACTGCCCGGACTGAGCGGTCTGGACCTGCAGACAAAACTAAACGGCATGGGCAACAAGCTCCCGATCGTTTTCATGACCGGATATGCCGACGTCCCAATGAGCGTGCGTGCTATGAAGGCAGGAGCGACTGACTTCTTGACGAAGCCATTCAGGGACCAGGAGATGCTCGACGCTGTCTCAGTGGCCATCGAGCGAGACAGGTCGCGGCGTCTCGAACTCACTGCCGCCAATGAAGCGGTTAAGGCTGCATCCTCCCTTACCCCCCGCGAACATGAAGTGATGGAAGCCGTCGTCAAAGGCCTCCTTAACAAGCAGGTGGCTCATCTCCTCGACATTTCCGAAGTGACCGTGAAAATCCATCGCGGCAACGTGATGCGGAAAATGAACGTCACATCGCTTGCCGACCTGGTTCGCAAAGCCGAGATCCTCAAGTTGTTGGCCTGAGAGCGTCATTCGACGCCACCAATTCCGGCGGCCCGACGACTCCGTTCGCGAACGCGGCCTACCCATACAATCGTATTATTACAAATTCCCGCCAGTCCATCTAACTAGATGTCAAAGCCCGTATGTCGGGCAAAAGGAAACATCAGGTGTCTGGCGACAAAAAATCCGTTGCGATCGTCGACGACGACGAGGCGCTGCTCGAGGCCACTTCAGGCTTTCTCGAGTCCATGGGCTATGACGCCCTTCCCTTTAGCTCTGGGCGCTCGTTTCTCGCCTATGATCATATCGACCTTGTCGCTCTGTTGTTGACCGACATCAACATGCCCGAGATGACCGGGCTTGAGCTGCTTGATATCGTGAAGAAGCGTTGGCCGGAAATGCCGATCATAATGATGACCGCCCTGAAGGACGAAGTCATCAGGAGACGTGCGATCGCCGGCGGGGCTAAGGATCTTCTCCAAAAGCCGATTCTGGCCGACGACCTGATCAGGTGCATTGAGGAAGTCTGAGCTGACGATCACCGTGGCGAGATGAGATCCCGCGCTCACTCCCCGGAAATGACGCCGATCTGCTGAAGGAAGGTCAGATTATCCTCCAGATGCCAGTTGTCGGTGATGCGCCCGTCACGGATCCTAAGGATGTCGGTCGCAATGAAGTCCACGGCTTCGCCGTTGCCTTGCCTGCCCATGAATTCGCCTGTGAAATGGCCCGTGAAGCGCAGGTGTGACACCACCCGGTCTCCAACGAAGAGTCGCTGCACGACTTCCGCACGAAGGTCTGGTACTGCGGCAAGAAACGCCTTCGACGCAATCACAGGGCCAGTCGGGCCTTGGGGTCGCCCTGCCGGAAGGGTGTGGTCCACGAAGTCTCTCGATATCGCGGCGTCGAGCAGCGCATGGCTACCGTTATTCCAGAAGCCGTAAAAGTTGTCGGCGGCTGTGGCGCTTTCCGCGAAAAGCTTTCGGTCTGCCCCTCTTTCGAAGATGGTCTCGCGCGGCTGTGCGATCTGGACCGCCGTTTTGTCATCCACTTGGGCGGCACTCGCGAATGGGACGCTCAGGAAAAGGAGGCTGACCGAAAGAAGAGCGTTGCGCATGCGATAATATCCAGACGAGCTTTGTTATCGAACTTTGGTCGAGACAATGGGCTTTCGCGTTCCTCGTTTCTTGTAAAAAGCAGTTCCGACGACCGTTCGAGAAGTAGGCAAAGGCCGACGAAAATTGCTCGTCGGCCTTGCTTATAACCATCATTTGGAAGAGCAAGCTCAGATGGCTGGCTTGAGGTGCAACTGCGTGATCCCGACGGAGAGATCAAGCCCTTCCCGTCCGTTGACAGCGATCGGCTGCAGGGAAAATGTGCCGTGGGTACCGCCCGTAAGGATAGCCGCGCCGCCGCCAACGCCGACTGCTGCCGCAGCTTCCACGCCACGATAAGTGCCCTCCAGGTCGAAGCTCTGCTGCATGCTGACCGCGGTGACGGCCCACACCATTTTCGCCTTCTCGACTTCGCCGATATCGAGGCCGAAATTGTCGATCAGACCCGTGTAGTGCACAGATGCACCCTGCTCTGAGGGGAGGAAGAGGCAATTGACGTCCTGCTTCGAGCCGAGAACTGCCCCCGCGGAACGTGAAAGCTCGCATTCCAGTCGGCCGGCAACGAAATGTTCGGAAGCCGCAAAGGCAGGTTCGAAGGATATGGCGGTAAGCGAGACGATTAGAAACGTAAAGCGCATGTGGGTTCCTTTCTGTTCAGTCGTGTTCTTTTGAATCGATGCTCTGGTCCCGCTCTCATGGAGCGCGGCGCTTCCGGTAGCGGAGCCACCTCAAACCAAGGCGGCCACCCGTCACTGACGATGAAATGATGTCAGTCATGAGCTTGGTCAGCTTGTCGATTTCAGTTCCGCAAGTTTGGTTAGGTCAATTGAGGCGCGGGGAGTTTGCTTCCCGGCGAGTGGACGAAGAGTGACCTGCCCCGACCGGGCGGTTCATGGAGCTGGAAGTGCGGCGCCAGTAGTTCGGCGTAGTTCCGAAGACCTTACGGAAGGTCTTGCAAAGGTGGGCCTGGTCGGCCATCCCGCAATCCAAGGCAATTTCGCTGAGTGCTGCATCGGTTTCGATGATAAGCTCTTTTGCCAGCTCCATGCGGCGGCGAAGTACGTAGGTGTAAGGGCTCTCATTGTACGCCGTCTTGAAGACCCTGGAGAAATAGGTCTTGCTGAGCTTCGTCAGAGCTGCCAGTTCCTCGACCTTGATCGTCTCCGTCAGGTGCTCTTCGATGAACTGCATGATCTTGCGGCGCTGCCACGGCAGTAGACGGTCACGCTGTACGACTTCCGAGGACAGGTCCGGTAACACCACCGGGGCATGGGGGACTGCGGGAACCGCGGCCGACAGATCGATATCCGAGACGATTGCCAGCGATGCCGCTGCGATGATCTTGTGGTCCTTGGTGGGGATGTAGGCGCTCATCAGTGCTCTCCGTGATTTGAATTTCGATGAGCAGATGTTGCCTCCCCGGGGTTCTGAAATCTGTTCGGACCACCGTGTGTCGAGACCATACTTTCTGGTTAGACGTGGCAGGCCAAAGCGTGATCTCGATCTAACTTCCGGTGGGACTCTCGCGTTAGAGAGGCTGCGGGCGAGCGGTGCGGGCCCGGGAAGAAGAGACAATCCGGAATCACCTGCGCCTCGATAGGCCGCCGGAATTTGCAAGCAAATCATCAGTGCTAGATATACGTTAGCGCAGCGCCAGTGCATGGGAGCGGTATCAAGATGGGGATCAAGGTGGCGATAGCGGTACTGGCCGCCGGGCGTTCAAGCCGTATGGGCAGCTTCAACAAACTCCTTTCCAGGTTCGGAGAAGTGCCATTAGTGAAGCAATCGATCACCCGGGCGATCGCCGCTGGCCGAGGTCCAGTATTCCTCGTAACGGGCCACATGGCTGACGAGATCCGTGAAGCGATCTCTGGTCTTCCTGTGGCAATCGTTCACAATAGCGGATATGCCTCTGGGCTCTCGTCTTCGATACGAACCGCGTTGCGCGTAATCCCGGACGACTGCGCTGGCGTACTCATCCACCTGGCGGACATGCCTCTCGTCACCGAAATCGATATTGCGGCGATATCCGATGCATTTATTTGCAATGAGGGTGGTGTCGTGGTGCGAGCTACCGCGTGCGGCAAACCCGGAAACCCGGTCGTTCTGCCAAGATCATTGTTCTCGGAGCTCTCGTTGCTTGAAGGCGACACAGGCGCGCGTGGGCTTATCGCGGCAAGCAAAATTCCTGTGATCGACGTGGAGATCGGCCGTGCGGCTTCGTACGACGTTGACACGCCCGAAACCTTGGAAGCGGCAGGCGGCGTTAGACCTTCCAGTTGAAGTAACTCGAAGGGTTGTCAATCGACTATGTTCCGATTGGGTACGGCAATGGAAGATTTGCAACGAAGGTACCGACGACTAACGAGAATGCCCAGATCACTTTGACGGTTACGGGCGCTACTCAGTTCTACTCGCCCATCGCACCGCATATGGGCGGGCGTCAGGATAGTGATCCGCCCGAACAATCGCAGCAGTTCGGTCGACATTTTAGCCCGCCCGGGCATCCGCACTCAAACTCCTGGAGCAGATATCACTTGGTCGGAAGCGTCCTGACAGTCAGTTTGTTCCCGTCAGGATCACGAAGATATGCCACGAACGATCCGTCGGGCCGCTCGGTTGGCGGACTCTCTATCGAGGTTCCACCGTGCGCGACCCCGGCCGTATGCCAAGCGACAACATGATCCTGGCTTTTAGCGACAATACCAATCGTTCCACCGTTCGCGACCGTTGCAGGGTTGCCGTCGATCGGCGTTGTGATCATCAATCGACCGCCGTCGTGGGTATAGATTAGTCTTCCTCTCACATCCATTTCGCCGGGCGCACCGTCCAAAGAGCGGAACGTGGCATCGTAAAACCTCCTGGCACGCTCCAGATCGTTGCTGCCAATCATGACATGGGTGAACATGCTTCATCTCCAATGAATTCTTGATCTGTCCTATAGCCAGAAGATTATGCCTTAGTAATCGGTCGCTCACAAAACAGCGGAGAAGGGGCATCTATCGGCCTGAGAGTTGTGAGATCGTCGATTTGGGCGCGTTCTCCCCGGTAAGTCTGATGTCGGCTCAATCCGGAAGTCACCACTATCCGCTGCGTTGCCGTCCTCGCGACCCAAGGATACAGCCCAGCAAATCGCCACCAGCTATTCCAGGCCAGCATTGCACAATAAAAGTGTGTGCGTTTGCGGCAGATAAGATCACACGGCGCTTAGCTGGAACAAATGAGAGTCTTGGTTATGGATTGGGTACCTATAGTCTTTGTTACGTTTAAGGTCGCCGCTTTAGGTGCGGCGATGTTTTTCGCCATTAAGTGGCACTATGATCAAGAGAAGAAGGTGGACAAGCGAGCCATTTTAGGGACGGTCGGCAAAATGGCCGCAGTCTTCCTGTTAGCTGTACTAGGCGTGGGAACCATCGCGTTCGTCCTTGGCAGCATGCTTGGTTTGGACCTGGGCTTCTGATGAAGGCGTAATTGATTCCCAACCCCGCAAGCATGCCCACGGGGATCGACAACACTTTGATTGCATTTAGTCGATGTTTAACGGCAGTATCCTGCATCCGCGAACGGACAGGATCCACTGTGAGCGCTTTTTTTCGTACTTTGACCAAGTGCGGTAGGCCGCCCTGAACGCTATCGCTGAAGCATTGACGGCAGGTAAGCGCCACAAGCGGACACGGCGCAGCCCCTTAGCCACACCATAGGTTGCTCAACCGCCCTGCTCCCTGATTGCTGCAGCGTCTGTTTGGATACTAAACGCAGGAATATCGAGAGGGCGGCGAACAATGTCTCGCCGCCACCCTCCTTGAGCACACATGGGAGGCTAGATGCCGGAGAGAACTCCAATGTCGCCGGAGCGCCAGACGTTGTCGACCGTGTTGCGGGTGATGACCCAGAGGTCGCCGTTCCTCTTGAGTTCGACATCGTAGCGGTTCTTCATCAGGTAGTGACGCGAGGGATCGCTGCGGGGAACGTGCTGCGCCTCGACGAGAACTTCCATGCGTGCCGTGTCACCGTCGATGGTCACCCGCGGATTGCTGACGGAATGCGTCGTATCCAGGGCGGCGAGCGATGTCGTCAGCGCGGAAACGATGACGTCCCGGCCCTCGATGACCGGATAGTCGAATCCGGCCTTGGCGGCAGCCGGCCGGAAGTCGGAGACGGCATTCTCCGCCAAAGATGACGAGAGGAGATTGTTGTCGCGAAAATCGATGCCGGCGGCAAAGCGATAGAGAGCCTCAACGACGGCTAGTCTGTCTGCTGCGTCCTGTGCGAATGATGGTGAAATGGTCATGAACGTGCTCCTTGTCATGCCGGAGGCCTGCGGAATGCAGACCGTCCCCGGCATCGGCGCGTTGGGCGCCGATGTTTCTGGTTCGATAGGACTGGTGGGGTCTGCTATTCGAGATCGGCGTCGATGCGCTTGATCAGGCCGGTGGGATTGATCGCGATCTTCAGGATGCCGATCTCGTGTCCGAAATCGCCGGTGAAATCTAGCCGGACGCTCGAATGGAAGGTGTCCAGTTCTTCCACGGACAGCAGCTCGCTGCTGGTGCTGTAGCCGACAAAGAACCGCTCGAGGTATTGGCGGACACCAGTGTGGCCAATGAAGGCGTCGCCGACCGAGACATCGTCAATGACGGCGTCGGTTGCGAACAAGGACAGTGTCCCTTCCACGTCGAAGGCATTGGCGGCCGCGATGAAGGATTCGACAAGCTTTTGCATGATCGCCGGTTCCTCAGCCATCGCTGATCGAGGTGTCGGCAATGGTCTGCGCAAAGCCGGCGCCGAACAGAGTAGCGGGAGTCTGGAAACCGGGACGGACTTCGCCGCCGAGAACGCGCCGGCCGGCCTCGGCTGCCGCCATCGCCGTAAACGTGTAGCCGTTGACCGTATCGAGGACGGAATGTGTGACCTTTCCATCCGCGCCGGTGACTTCGACGGACGCCTGATAACGGTTCGCCAGCCTCTCCTCTTCACTCGGTCCATCCGGGAGTTTCGAAAGGTCACCCTGTGGGAAGCCGTCGCCGGTAACATGCACGAAGGTCTCGACGTCGGGAACGCCCGTCGCCCGCCAGATGGTGATGAGGTCAGGCAGCGTCACCGGGAAGCAATCGACCGCACCCGTGCCGAAATCGAATTTCCGAATTCCGTCGGCGGCAATGGCAACAAGCTCGCCGTCCGCACGCGCCAGAGTCTCGATGGTGACGTTCTCGCTGGCGCTGATCGCCGATCCGCGCGACAGTCCGCCCGCCACATGCAGCGCGATCCTGATCTTGCGAGGGCTTGCCACACGCGACACCGCATGTCCGGCGAGGCTGCCGAGCATGGCGACACTACCACCACCGCCCGGCATCAGCATGACACCTGCAGCCTTCGCGTCGTCGTTCAAAGTCTCGGCCAGACGATAGCTATCGAGTTCGGCGGCCGTGTCGAGATAGTGGATACAGTTGCGGATCGACGCGTTCATCAGGGCATCGGCGGTGCGCATAAACGGCCCGGCGCAGTTTAGGAGGACCGAGATGCCGGCCAGACCGGCATCGATCGCTCCAGCATCGTCGAGACCAAAGACGAGGTATTCGACGCCGAGTTCTGCAGAGAGCTTGAAGAGGGTCGCTTCGTTGCGGCCGGCGAGAACAAGCGGCGTGCCTGCTTCCTTCGCATGCTCCGCCGCCATGCGGCCGGTATAGCCGGTCGCGCCGTAGATCATCAGTTTTGTCATGTCAGTGCTGCCATTCCTTGTAGACGAATTCGAGGCTGTAGCCGTCCGGATCACGGACCTGGGCGGCGTAATAGCGGGGGTCGTAGTGGAGCTGCGCTCCTGGCGGATGGATTTCCGAAGCGCCTGCCATCATAGCGGCGGCGTGGGCAGCATCGACCTCAGAGGTGCCATCGGCAACGAAACCGACATGGGCTGCGTGGCCTTCGACCACGCCTTCGCGGAGCCAGAAGAATACCCGGCCGTTCGCCCCGAACCCTTTCAGATCCGGATGACCGGGAGGGCCGTCTTTTCCCTCGTAGTCATGGGCGTGAACGATACCGAGTGGGGCCAGCGCCGCCTCGTAGAAGGCGATCGAGCGATCGGTGTCGCTGACGGAAATGAAGACATGGTCGAGCATATTGCTCTCCTTCGTTCAGATGATGTAGCCGCCCGTGACCTCGATGTTCTGGGCGTTGATCCAGCGGTTCTCGGAAGACAGAAGGCTGGCGACGACGCCACCGATCTCTTCAGGCTCGCCAACGCGGCCGAGTGCCGTCTGGCCTGCAAGCATCGCCTCGAACTCGTCGTTCAGGCCGCCGCCGAGTTCAGTGCGGATTGCGCCGGGGGCGATCGAGTTCGCCCGGATGCCCCGTTCACCGAACTCCTTAGCCATGTAGCGGGTCAGGACCTCAAGCCCCCCCTTGAAGGAGGCATACGGCGCGACGCCTGCAGTCGCGACGCGCGAGGTCGCACTGGTGATGTTGATGATCTGGCCGCCGTCGGCCATCAGTGGCAGCAGGATCTGGGTCAGGAAGAACGGCCCCTTGAGATGGACGTTGAACAGCCCATCGAACTGTTCTTCCGTAACTGTCGCGATTGGATTGAAGAGGCCGTATCCGGCATTGTTGACGAGGTAATCGAAGTCGTCCCGGCCGAAGATAGACTGCAGTTTCGATGCAACCGCATCCCGGAAGGCCGGGAACACGCTGATGTCACCGACGTCGAGTTTTAGGGCAACGGCCTTACCGCCGATCTCCATGATCGTCTTCACGACATCGTCCGCTTTTGCCGGGTTGCTGTTGTAGGTCACGACGACGCCCATTCCTTTGCGGGCGCATTCGATGGCCGTGCTGGCTCCAAGACCCCGGCTTCCTCCGGTGACGATGACGATCTTCATGGCTGTTTCCCTGGCTGTTTGCTGTGCCCTGAAGCTAGGCCTGCGCCGTCGCGGCCGCTCACCTATTCCTCTCCGAAACTTGCCTATTTCTGCTTCACTGTTGCGGAGGCGATCCTGACCTGTCACGGTCGCTCCCATGGAAAAACAACTTCAGGAACTGCGCGCTCTGGCGTCAACGGCGGAAAACCGCCGCACGGAAACGGGAATTCCCCGTGTTGCGATGGTGCAGGGTGAAATTCCCGAGCATCGGCTTTCGGCCGTCTATGAGCCGATGATCAACCTGATCTTGACCGGGTCGAAGACGATGACGGTCGGCGAACGGACATTCGCCTACGACCCGGCGACATATTTCGTCATGTCGGTCGACCTTCCGGCGGTGGGCTCGGTTCATCCTTCGGTGTCCGGAGAACCCTACCTCGCGGTCAGCCTAACGCTCCACCCGCCGACGGTCGCCGCCCTTATCGGCGATCTGCCGGTGCAGATCTGCAGCAAGCTGTTCGGCTCCGGCTTCTCCGTCGCGCCGGTCAACGACGAGTTCCTCGACGCCTGGGTGCGGATGCTTCGGTTGATGGACCGTCCGGACGAAATCGCCGTGCTTGCGCCTGCCTACGAGCGCGAAATCCTCTTCAGAGTGCTGCAAGGCCCGCTGGGCTGGATGCTGCGGGACATCGCCGCGCCCGATGCCGCGTTGTCGCGGATCGGCGTTGCGATCCAATGGATCCGGGAAAACTTTGCCAAGCCGCTCAGGGTCGACGCTCTCGCGGAGATGGCGGCGCTCAGCGTCTCGGCGTTCCATCGACACTTCAAGGCCATCACGGCGCTCAGCCCGATCCAGTATCAGAAGCAGGTCCGGCTGCTGCATGCGCGCAGGCTATTGATGGCTGGAGAAGGAACGGCGACATCGGTCGCCTTCGGCGTTGGCTATGAAAGCCCGAACCAGTTCAGCCGCGAATACGCAAGGCAGTTCGGGCTACCGCCCTCGAAGGATGTCGTGCGTCTTCGGGGCGTGGCTGAGTGACAGGCGTCTGGGTCGGTATGCTTTCCTCTAATGACCGCAATGGGCAGACTATATACTTCAGTCGTTCGACTGCCACAAATAATTACCCGGCATCCGAATGTCTAATGTGGCTCTGCCTATGGCCATAGACGATCCACTTGTAATCCAGTTTTTGAGTTCGCGCGCAAAAAAATCTTCCGAACGGGATCGACCGGGGGCCGCATGAGTGGCGCTCCGTTTTACCTCCCTGCCATCGCCAAGCTTTTCGTCGCTGCAGCGCATGCCGCAAATCGCACGGCAGGGATACTCCTCCTTTAATGACCCGTGATATTCACGATGGACGATCGATCCCGGTACTCTTCGGTACATGGATGGAGCCTGCGTCAGGTGCGTTCCAACCCCGCGCTACCATCTCATCATATCCAGAACGATACCCCATCATGGCGTTCTCGATTACCTTGCCGATATCGTTGAACCCGGCGACGAAATCGGGATTGCTCGCCGCGGGCGTATCAACGTCAACTAACTTCGCCATCCGAGCCAACCCCGCCGTGTCCTGTTCGACGAATACGGCTTTGCGTTTTTCCACCTCGTAGGGATGCATGCCGAGAGACTCCAAAGCCATGCCCGCAGCTTGCACCGAACCATCGAACATCTCACGGACGATATGATCCGCTCCTGCATCCAAGAGCTTGTAGTGATGCAGTCGATCGTATGCTCGGACGATGATTTGGATATCGGGATTACTTCGACGAGCGTAGGCAACGATTTCGGTAGCTCTATCCGGGTCGTCTATGGCGACAACGAGTAGCGCTGCGTGGGCCAGCCCGGCCGATTCGAGAAGATCCGGCCGCCCTGCATCGCCAAAGAATGACTTCACACCGAACTTTCGGACATTGTCGACAACGTCCGCCCTGTAGTCCAGGACAACAGGCTTGTACCCGTTCGCGAGCAGCATTCGGTTTACGATCTGTCCAAAGCGTCCCACTCCGGCGAGGATCACAGTACCCTGATCCGGTTGGTCGGCACGTCTTTGATCCCGCCCACGTTTTTCAAGCATGATCACGATCCTGTTGGACAGTGCGAAAAGAACGGGTGTGAGAACCATGCTGAAAGTGATGATCAGCACCGATACCGAAACGGTCGTGGGGGAAAGCAGTCCGCGATCTCCGCCGATTGTCAGCAGGACGAAGCCGAATTCCCCTGCCTGCGCAAGCCCAAGGGCGAAGAGCCATCCCGCAGGGCCGCGGACATGGAAAAACCAGGCCAGCGGCAGGAGGACAAGTGCCTTGATTACCATCAGGCCAAATGTCGCGGCGACCACCGTAAACCAGTTTGCCAATAGGACCCCGGGGTCAATCTTCGCGCCTATCGTCATAAAAAACAGCCCGAGCAGAAGGCCCTTGAAGGGCTCGATATCATTCTGTAGCTCGTGTTTGAACTCGCTGTTCGCCAGCACAACACCACCCAGAAATGCTCCGAGGGCTGGCGAAAGGCCTACAGCGGACATCAGGACAGTGATACCGACCACCACCAGAAGCGCGGCTGCGGTGAATACCTCGCGAAGTCCGAGAAGCGCTATGGTTCTGAAGATCGGACGCGAAAGGTAGTGTGCCGCTGCAACGACCACACCCACGGCCGTGAGAGTAAGGACCGCCGAGGCCCATCCAGGGAGGTCTGTCAGCAATGCTGCTCCGCCATGCCCCGCTGAATCTCCTTGTCCGCTCCCGGCGATCAGCGGAATGCATGCGAGCATTGGAATGACAGCCAAGTCTTGGAAAAGAAGCACCGCGAAACTCGCCTGTCCTCCATCAGATTTCAGTAGGCCCTTCTCTTCCAAAGTTTGAAGAACGATTGCCGTTGAGGACAAGGCTGCGACGAAACCAAAAAGAAGGCTTTGCTGCCAGGTAAAGCCCAAACCGATACCAGCAGCGGCTATGGCACCGATCGTGCCGACCACCTGAAGCCCTCCAAGGCCGAGGAGCTTGTCCCTGAGACGCCACACCATCTGGGGGTCGATCTCAAGTCCTATCAGGAACAGCATCATGACTATTCCGAATTCGGAGAACTGTTCGAGGTAGCCGGATCCCGCAACCGAAATCTGGAAAACGGGGCCGATCAGAACACCTGCTGCGATGTAGCCGACGACCGACCCAAGGCCGACACGTTGCGAGACAATGACGGCGAGGACCGCCGCGGCAAGGTAGCAGAGTGCGTAGAACGCCAAGCCTTCCAAAGGTCAATTCCTCATCAGATTATCAAGTTCGGGGCTTCCGAAAGTCGGAAGGGTGCGAACACGTGCCAGGTCGAGCCTGTCGTCGCGAAGTGCGGTCAGCAGTTGAGGGTAGGATCGAATATGATGCTGCGCGCTCTCGTCGTCGAGATGATTGGCGGAGTAGAGTACAAATGGCGGAAGGTAGTCCATTCCGCAAAGGGTGGCTGTTTGTTCGAGCGGATACAGGAAGTGCTCGACTGCGCGGCGATTGCCACCGTTGTCCGAATAGTCAGACTTGCTTCCTCCCGTCGTCACGCACGCCAGCGTTTGCTTTCCACCCAGCTTTTTACCCTGTGGGCCATAGGCGAAGCCGTACTCCAGAACCAAATCTTGCCACTGCTTGAGAAGAGCCGGGGTCGAATACCAGAAGACGGGAAACTGAAAAACAATAACGTCGTTTTCCATCAGTCGGCGTTGCTCGCGATCGACATCGATGGAAAATCGGGGATACTCAGCGTAGAGGTCGACAAAAGTTACGCCCTTGAGCGCTCGCGCCGCCGTGGCCATCGCAGTGTTGATACTGGACTTTCGCTGAGCCGGATGCGCAAAAAGAACCAAAACCCGCATCGCAGTCTCTTCTCTCATGAAATCTGGCCGCGCGCCGTGACGTGAACCCCGTGAAGCCGCCGTTATCTCCCGTAACTCCGGGGCTTTATTGCAAGATCATGCTCTCGCGGCGGATCGCGGGGGAGCCAATGAGCCTCCTGTTTGCACCACCACCTGTCTATCCACGTGATTAAGACTCACTGTAATTATTGGCGAGGTGGCTGTAGCCTCCATTGATCCAGTCAGCGATCGCCACGCCGTACAGTGAGGCTGCATCTTCCCAGATCAAGTGTCCGCCCTCGAGCAAGACTTGGCGACTGTGCTTGATGTGTTCGACAAGGAGTTGCCCATTTGCAGGCGGGACGAGAGGATCGTCGCGGCCGGCGAGAACAAGTACCGGGGACTGGATCACCCTCAATCGTTCTTTGAGAGTTGGTAACTCATCCGGATATGAACGGACAAAATTCGCTGCTTGATCGAAGCGTGTTGCCGATGACGATAGCCAGTAGTCCTCCATGACAGCCGGGGGAGTGGGATTAGCCGCGGACTGAGTGACGAAACCAACTGCGAGATCACCTCCCTCCTCCTCGGCGAACGCCCCAGGCTGCGACGAGATGAGGTCGGTAAGTCCGCCGGCCGCAAGCTCGACACTTGTCGCACCGCTTCCAACGACAAGGCTCTCGAACAGATCTGGATGGTCAGCGGCAGATGAAAGCATAGCAAGCGCGCCGACATCGGGGCCGATGCCGTGCATACGCTTGATGCCCAGTTTCCATGCCGCACGGGCGATGAAATGGCCCATTTTGGTCGGCGACATCAGATCGGAGCGCCCCTGCGACATCCCGAAGCCCGGAAGGTCGATGGCGACGTATGGAGCAAACTTACCAATATGCTCCACGATACCCCTGAATGCGTAGATACTCTCCGGCCAGGGGCTGGAAATCATTACGGGGATACCGTCAGCACGCCCACCAGTTGCCAAACGCACGTTGACGCCGTCGATTTCGAGATATGAAACCTCGCCTATATCCGGAAGCACACTCGCCATCTCACTACCTCCACTCGCTCGAGTTCGACACGAATGTGTCGATCAACCGAACTCCGGTGATAGGATTTGTCACGAAGCGATTTGGAGATTGTCCGATCGTGCGTTTAAGGTGCCCGACCAGTGCGTTATCCTACAATAAGCGGGGCACGGCGACGCTCATATTCACCTCATGCAGGGCACAGTCCCTGGCCAACTTGAGGATCGTACAATGAAACTCGCACTTGCCGCCTTTGGCGTCTCAGCCTTCTTTATCTCATCCGCATTTGCATATGCACTAGAGCCAATCCCAGGCAGTATCATCTACCGGGGTCAACCTGCCCATCGCCTTCAAAAGTAACCTGTCGGCAGTACGTTTACCCATGAGTTCACCTCGGGGCTGCAGAACTACACCGAGACCTACAAGATCCAGCCTGACAGGTCTCTTGTCATAATTGACCGCAGCCTTCGGTCAAACAATCGATAACATCACTGATCGTGCAAAAAGCGTGGCTTCGTCGTCCTTCGAGCACGGCCGATAGCGGCGTAATCTCGTGGCGTGACTATTAGGCGAGCCCAATCAGCATTTTCAGGCGGAAACGGACCTGGCCTGCCCACTTAACCAATGTCTCGTCACTAAGCCCAATTCGAAGGAAACAGCGATGTCGCAACACGAATTGAAAAAAACCATCAAAGCCTATCTTCGCCCTATCGATCGGGACGGCCTTGTCACCTTTGCCCAGAGTGGCCGGGAGAACCCCGAACGTCGCGGTACAAACATAGTCCACACGGTCTGTGAGGGGCAGTATCGTTCGTTGAGTTATGTTGGGGACCATGATCCGGTCATCGTGGATGAGCCTCTGCATCTGTTCGGCCAGGACACAGCGCCGGCACCCGGCGAAATCGTACTTTCGGGTCTGGGTGGATGCCTCGCCGTCGGGATAACTGCGGTTGCCACATTCAAGAACGTCCGCCTTTCCCGGCTCGAACTTCATGTCGAGGGGGATGTCGGGAATACCGCTGCCTGGGGCGCAGGTGGCGCACCTCGTGAGCCTTCGCAGATGGGCTTTCAGGCGATCCGGGTGAAGGTGGATGTCGAAGGCGACGCCACTCGCGAGGAATTGGAAGAGATTGTCAGGCAGGCGAACTACTTCTCCCCGGTCGCCAACTCGATGCGAAATCCTATCCCCCTTGAAGTTTCGCTTTCGTAGCTTCGGCAAGCGACGCACGGAATAGCCGATGGTTTCAAGCAGCCATCTCGGTGCAGCTTTTCGCGCACACGCGGCACGCCTCGACGCATTCCCGCATGAAGTGGGCCGGCTCGGTGTGCTTCCCGCCCATCTCCAGGCGCCGTGGACAAGCAGACGCTGTAGCAGCACAGGCAGTTCTCGATACATTCTCTCATCGCGGGATCGGCATGTCTCATTGCTGCAGGGCTCTTTTTCATGTCCGCCAACCATCCCCCTGCACCACAACGACGATTGTAGAATTCCGTCGCCAGCGAGGTCGTCGGTGGCTTACTCGGTCGGCAGCCCAAGAGAGAGCGATCGTACTATAGACCCGCATGGCATGGGCTTACCCCTAGCGGAGAGGGATGATCAACTCGAACCGATTGGTGACGACATGGCTCTCAAGCTTTCAGAAACTTCGTGCATCTTCAGACAGGTTCCGCTTGGGAAGAGGAAGCCACGGGTGGTCGCACGGGGCAAGCTCGCTGCGAACGACAATGTCATCCGCGCCCAAACATTCGAAGCTACGTCAGTTGATAATAACCCCTCGCTGGCGGATGTCGGGCCGCTCCTCGCTCTCACGGTGATCTCCGGCGGTACCTTCTACGTGATCTCCACCGTGCTTTCCGGCTGCTTGAAGTCGTTTCCCATATTTTATCCCTAGTACTCGCGAAACTTCACATGCCGATTGTGCCTTGCGGAGGGCATGGCGTTTCAATCTCGCGGCCGGTGGTCCGTTGGATCGTTGAGCATCCGCCATGCTTGCCTCCTGAATGGCTGATTACGGCGTGTTGTTAGATGAGGTATCGACATTGGCTTCCACGGACATTCCCGGGCCGAGCCTTTCGATATCTGGCTGGTTCTCGTCGATCTGGATGCGGACAGCGATACGTTGCGGTATCTTCGTGAAGTTGCCGATCGCATTGTCGGTGCGCAAAACAGAAAATTCGGATCCAGCAGCTGGCGAGATGTCCTCGACTGTCCCGTCGAAGCGGATCCCCGCCAATGCGTCGACAAAGAACCAAGCTCGCTGTCCCGGCCGTATCGCCGCCGACTGTGCTTCTTTGAAATTGGCGATGACCCATCGTGCCTTGGGCACCAGGAACATCAGCTGGCTGCCATTCGTCACATATTGGCCCTGTCTGGCGCTCACGTCGCTTAGCTTCCCGTCTTCGGGAGCGCTCACGACTGTATAGCCGAGGTTGATCTCTGCGAGTTGCAGTTTGGCCCTAGTGCTCTCGACTTCCGCTTCGAGAGCCTTCTCATTCACGCTGGCGGCCCTTAGTGCCTGCTCCGCACTGCCCCGACCCGCGGCTGCCTCTTGGACAGCTGCAACGGCCACACCTCGCGATGCGCGGGTAGCGTCTTCGGCGCTGACAGAACCGGACCCCTGCCCCACGAGCTGCGACGCCCGTTTGAAGTCCGCCTCCGCCTTAACGAGTTGGGCATTCGCGCTGGCAATCTTTGCTTCCGCGGCCGTGATATCGAGTTTTCTCTGGGCTATCGCTTGCTTGTTGTTCGCCAGATTGGAACTAGCGATGTCCAGATCGGCCTGGGCGGCGGCAACCTGCGCACGGTAGACCCGGTCGTCTATATGCAGGAGGACATCGCCCTGTTTGATAGCCGCATAGTCCTTCACCGAGATTTCCCGGATATATCCAGTCACCTGGGGACTGATAACCGTCGTCCGTCCACGGACATAGGCATTGTCTGTTTTCACCACCCGTGTGGAGAAAGGTGGCAGCTGCCAAGCGGCCAAGATCGCAGCCATGCCTACCCCCACAAGGGCGACGGCGAAGACCCGCGTCAACAGACTGCTGATCTTTGGTTGCCATAGCTGCTGCTGAGGCGGGGTTTCGTCCGCTGCCCGCGACGTCGCGACGGAGGGGATCGGGGAGACCGCGTTCATGAAGCTTTACTCCAATATTGCTTGATCACGTTCACCGCGATGACGGCTGCAAGCGCGACCATCCCGGCCGACGCCGCGAGCGAAATGGCGGTGAATACGTCCACGTATCCGGCGACACGGGCATAGAGGGAGATTTGCTGAGAGAGTGCGGCGACACCTTCTGCCGATCTCAGCACGGGGTCTGCAATCAGGGGGGAGTATTGCGCGCCAAGCGAGGAGAGCAGCGCCGTCACATCGGGTTCGGATTTCGCCGCCTGGGCAGCGTAGGTCCCGAGGTGGTATTGCTGGGCGTGGAAGAGGTAGGTTTGCGTGAAGGCGTTCCCCGTCAGCGTTCCGACGGATTGCGTCACGTTGAAGAGCGCGATGAAACTCGTCATCCGCACCCCGCCGTCGGCAAGAACCCTTCCCAGGCCGAAGATAAAGAGGGGACCTATGAACAGCGTCCCCGCGAACCCCATCATTCCCTGTGTAATCAGCAACTGCGGGACGCGTGTCGACACGCTCGATCCGGAGTCGAGATATGTCGCCGCCACGACGATGAAGAGGGAAGCGAGTACCATATAGGGCAGCCGCGCCGGAGAAACGGTCAAAGCCGCAGCGGTCAGTCCCAGCAGCGCCCCGACAAAGATAGCGCCCGTCAGGGGTCTGATGTCATCGTTCGCAAGTCCGAAATCGCGCAGCATCGTCAGGACGCCGATCGTCTGTTCAGACTGCACGAACCTGCAGAGCACGGCGATCAACGCCCATCTGACGAACGTTCCGGCCGAAAGCCACTTCACGTCGACCAATGGCCGCTTGCGACGCGCCTCGATTGAGACGAAGAGCGCGAAACAGGGAATGCAGGCCGTGAAAAACCAGCCAATCCAGGACACGTTGGTCCACCAAAGATAGCTCCCGAGCCCCATGGCCGACCCGAACAAGATAAAGCCGACCGCGTATAGGGAGAAGCTGATAGCGTCCAGGGGTTCGAAGGCTTTGGATCTCACGCTCGGCGGGAGGCGGACGATCGATACTATGCCGAGAACCGTAAGGGACAGGCCAAGTTCAAAAAGGTAGAGCCCATTCCAGTTTCCGAAGGCCAGGAAGTCCTTCGGTATGAGCCAGGCGAGAGGAAGGGAAAGCTGTGGTGTCCCTATGCCGAGGCATACGGCCTTGAGCCTATGTGCAGCCGGAAACGCCTGGATCATGTAGAACACCCCGAGGGTCGTCAGCGCTGAGGCCGATATCCCACTCGCCGCCCGCACCAGGATGGCCCCCGCCAACCCATGGACGAACAGGTGAGAGCTTATAAGAAGGGCCTGCAGCGTCAGGAAGATCATGCAGAAAGACCTGATCCCGAACTCCTGGCGGTATTTCACGAGCACGCAGCCCGTGATGGCGTTGGTCACCAGGTATGCAACGGAAAGGTAGGCAGCCTCGCTGAGGTCGAGACCAAGCGCGCCCTGAAGGTATGGGAGATTGGCCGCGACGATCGCGTTTCCGAGCGCTCCGGTTATTCCGACGAGGACTGAGGTGAATGCAAAGACAATGCGTCGGCGCGTCGGGTGCGGCGGAAATCCGGGAGCGCCAGGGATAGCGGGGCGCTGTCCTTCGGGATACTCGAAAGGCTCGTCGTCCTGGTAGAAATGCTGCCTCGGAACCGCGGCTCGCACTCGCCGCTTTTCTTCTGTCAGCTTCCACGGGGTAAATCCCACGGCGAACCGCCTTTCCGATACATCGGGTTGTGCGGGGTATTCCGCCATGACCCAGAAAGCATTCGGCCCTGACGTCTAGTCATGAGGCCCGCCGAGACGTTAACGGCGGGCCAGTTGCTCATATTGAACGATCCTGCCGCGGAAAAGTGCTCCCGCGAGGCACGCACTTGATAGCGCTGCGGACTCAGTGGAAGTCGGTGGTCGGAGCGATTGCCCTGCTGGTTTCGAGCTCGTGTTTGCGTGCCTGGAGCGCCTTCTCGATAGCGGCAAACGCGTCGCTTCCGAGAACAAGGCGACGCGGTGCTGGTGTCTGGCTTGCGCTTTCCAGAATGGCGGAGGCCATTTTCTCCGGATCGCCGACAGGCACTCTCGATGCATCGGAAAGAAATGCCTTCACCATGCCCACTGGTGTTCCGTTGTAGGCGTCGGGCGCTGAACCAGCGTTGGCGGCGGCGGCTTCGCGGAATGTCGTTCGGGCGGAACCCGGCTCAATGATCGTGACGCCGATGTTAAACGGGGCGAGCTCTTGGGAAAGTGAATCGAAGAATCCCTCGATGCCCCATTTGCTGGCGTGGTAGAGTGAAGCGCCCGGATGCGTCGCTTGACCGCCATAGGTCGAGATCGCGATGATCCGGCCGCCGCCCTGCTGGCGGAGATAAGGGATGGCAACCCGCGTGACCTCGATCGGGCCGACGAGGTTGGTGTCTATCTGGTGCCGTATTTGGTCAGTCGAAAGCCCTTCGGCCGCGCCGAAGAGCCCGTATCCGGCGTTATTGACGATGACGTCAATGTTACCGAATTTTGCGAAGGCCGCCTTCACGCAGCCTTCGATCGCCTCGATGTGGGTGAGATCCAGCTGCCCAACCCAAAGCCGATCGGGATAGCGCGCCTTGAGGTCGTCGACAGAACCCTGCTTCCGAACCGTCCCGGCGACCCGGTCACCGTTCTCAAGGGCCCGTGTCGTCATTTCGCGACCGAGGCCGCTGTTGATGCCTGTAATGAACCATGTCTTCGACATTGCAAATCTCCTTGTTGGGAATGCCTCGGAAGACAATATGCATTTGCATTGCGTGGTAGAATTGTGCAATCCGGCATGAACCAATGGGGAAATGGCCATGAATGAGCGTCCGACGCTCTCGGAGCTGACCGCGCTAGCGACTGTTTACAAGCTACGCAGTTTTCGTAAGGCCGCGGACGAGCTGGAGATTTCGCCTTCCACGCTTAGCCATATCATCCGCGACCTCGAAACTCGGCTAGGAGCCAGGCTTTTCAACCGGACGACCCGTAGCGTGTCGCCGACGGAATCGGGCGAGCGGCTGGTGACACGCGTAAGCCCCCTGCTTCATGAACTCGACGCCGCGCTGAGAGAGGTGAACGACGCAAAAGACCTGCCGCGGGGGGTACTGAGGCTGACGGCTTCCGACACGGTCGCGATGATGCTCGTGGAGACCGTCATTCCTCGTTTCCTCCAGAAGTACCCGGAGATGTCTGTGGATCTGGTTGCCGAGGCCGCTTTCGTCGATATCGTCGCCGAGGGTTTCGACGCCGGGTTCCGGCTTGGTGAAGCGGTCCCGCTGGACATGATAGCCATCCACGTCGGAGGGCCATCGCGTATGCTTGTGGTCGCTTCTCCGGCGTATCTGCATGGTAGGGAAATCCCGGCGACCCCCGATGACCTCGCGCTGCATAACTGCATCCGATCGCGAACCCCTGCGGGCCGGAACTACCGATGGGAGTTTGAATTAGCCGGTCGCCCCCATCCCGTTGAGGTCCAGGGAACGCTGACACTCAACCGGACGGAGCACATGCTCAAGGCGGCGTTGTCCGGAATGGGCATCGCTTTCGTTCCGGAAATCATGGCGGCCCCATATCTGAGCTCCGGGCAGCTGAGTTCGCTGTTGGAAGAATGGTGCCCGCCCTACCCCGGCATATACCTCTACTATCCCGGCAGGCGATTGCTCCCGCCGGGTCTAAAGGCATTCATAGATGTCCTCAAGGTTTCAGGGCTTTAGAAACGTGAACCAGACAGCGCCCCAATCCGCCATTTCGGGATCGATCAGAACTCAAAGTGATACGGCCGATCGCTGAAGTCCTGAGCTGACACCGTCGAGCCAAGGCTGCCGGGACGCAAAGAACGGGCCAGCACAGCGTCCACCGACTGCAACGGGCGTGCCCAATCCTACAATAATCCGACCGTCGCTGCCTATAGCTTCTAGCTCATGCCGAGACCCGGCACGAATAATGGAGCGCCTTGTGACCTACGACCTTTCCCGCCGACAGACACTCATTGCAGGGGCAGCCGTCTCTTTCTCTATGTTTGTGCCGGTCGCTGACGCAGCCGACAAGAAGAGAACCACGGGCAACAATGGAGAATTCGAAATGACCGAAGCTTTCGTAAAAACCAAGGACGGCGTCGAGCTGTATTTCAAGGACTGGGGTCCTAAGGACGCCCAGCCGATCGTCTTCCATCATGGCTGGCCGCTGTCGTCTGACGACTGGGACGCCCAGATGCTTTTCTTCGTCCAGCACGGCTATCGCGTCGTCGCCCATGACCGCCGCGGCCATGGGCGCTCGTCCCAGGTGGCCGATGGTCACACAATGGACCAGTACGCGGCTGACGCCTCGGCCGTTTATGAGCACCTGAACCTCAAGAACGCAGTCCACATCGGCCACTCGACGGGTGGCGGCGAAGTCGCACGATACGTCGCGAAGTACGGCGAACCCCAGAAACGCGTCGCCAAGGCCGTACTGGTGAGCGCAGTTCCGCCGCTTATGCTCAAGACCGAATCCAATCCCGGCGGCCTTCCGATGGACGTCTTCGACGGCCTTCGCAACGGTCTGGCAGCCAACCGAGCGCAGTTTTATCTCGACGTCGCTTCCGGCCCGTTCTACGGCTTCAACCGCGACGGCGCAAAGGTCTATCCGGGCGTCATCCAGAACTGGTGGCGGCAGGGCATGATCGGTGGCGCGAAGGCTCATTACGACGGCATCAAGGCGTTCTCCGAAACCGATCAGACCGAAGACCTCAAGAAGATCACGGTGCCGACGCTGGTCATGCACGGCGACGATGACCAGATCGTCCCTATCGACGACGCGGCGCGGCTGTCCGTGAAGCTACTCAAGAATGGGACGCTCAAGGTCTATCCAGGCTACCCGCACGGCATGCTGACGACGCACGCAGACGTCATCAACCCGGACCTCTTGGCGTTCGTAAAGAGCTAATGCAGTAACGTCACCGACTGTACTTTGGGGCGGGCATACCAAGAAATTGGTGTGCCCGCTCACTTATCTGAGCCCCATCAGGCAGGATACAACGGAATTCCGCGATATCCTTGCTTCACGCCATAAGGCAAACGAACCCACCGTCTTCCGGCTTCCCTACACGGCAGCAAAATGGCTTGGCAAAATGAACCGGCATCAACCATGTTCCGGTCTCGCTAAGGCTTTCTAGCAAACCGAGCCGTGTGGAAACGGCAAGGTCCGGGGAAGCACATGCGGCCGAACTCCAGGTCGGAATGTGGATCTGGATGGGATGGTGGACGATATCCCCGGTGAAGACAGCCTTGCCGTCTCCTGACGCCAAAATCAAATGGCAGTGCCCGAGCGTATGCCCGGGACTCTCCTCAATGCGCAGTTCGTCGCAGATTTGATATGGCGTATCGACGAGGAGCCATTGGTCGCTGTCAGTGATCGGCTGGATCGTATCGACGATCATGTTCTCGTTGTCAGGAAGTGCCCTCTTATCCGCCAACAGCTGCTCGAACTCGGAGCGGGATGCAATGTATCTGGCGTTCTTGAAAGTCGGTACCCATCGTCCGTCCACGAGGCGCGTGTTCCAGCCCACGTGATCGATGTGGAGATGTGTGCAGAAGACGATGTCAATATCGTCGGGGTCTATACCGGCTGCGGCCAGGTTTTCCATATACCGCGAACTCATCATCGAAAAGAACGGGCTGTCGGGGCGGTTCTTGTGGTTGCCGCTGCATGTATCAACCAGAACGGTAAGGTTCGGCAGCCTGATCAGCCAGCTGTGAATCGATCCCATCAATCGCCCGTCTTCAGGTGAATAGTGGGCGGGAACCATCCAGTGGAGATGTTTCTCTACGGCCGCATCACTCCAGTCGGGAAGGAACGCCTGCGGCGGGAACCCCAAGCCGTGATATTCCTCGATGCGAGTGATCTCGGCGTTACCAATCTTCATCCTGTGGCGTCCCCTTCGATGCTCAGTCCAGTTATGACGGGCAAAAGGGTCTGATCAAGCTAACCCTATGGCTAGGTATAGCGCGGCTCCCCGACGGGTTATGACGATCAAGGCGTTCCGAATGGATTGCTTTTCTTGTCCAAATTCCTGCGAGGTCGAGGGGAACTGTATGGCTGTGCTGAGGTTTTTCGAATTCGAACTCGATGAATCTCGACGGCTCCTCACGCGGGCGGGAAACCCCGTCAAGCTCGGCTCAAAGGCGCTGGACATCCTTGTTGTACTCGCTTCCAAAGCAGGTGAAGTCGTCACGCGCGAAGAACTCTTCGATGCCGTCTGGTCAGGAAGCACGTCCGCTGAGAACTCCCTGCGCGTCCAGATCATGGCACTCAGAAAGGCTCTCGCGACGGGGGAAACGGATGACCTCGTGCAGAGCGTCGCAGGTCGCGGATACCTGCTGTCCGCTTCCGTTCAACGCCAGAAACCCGTCGAAATCCCCGCACCGCGCATCTCGGAAGTCAGAGGAAATCTGCCCGGTATGCACACAAGCATCATAGGTCGGGGAGACTTTATCCGGAGGTGTCTCGAAGCGCGTAGGACGCGCGTCATGAGTGTTGTCGGTCCCGGTGGCATCGGGAAGACGACCGTTGCGATCGAGTTCGCCAACACCATCCGCGAAGAGTACGAATCCGCCTTCTTCGTGGACCTCGCTCCACTCAAAGCCGGAGCTAGGATCGGGCCTACGCTCGCCTCGTTGATGGGCTTGTCGGTCTATGGTTCAGACCCAATGCCGGGGATCATCGCCGCTATCGGGCACCGCAAGATGATCTTTGTCTTCGACAATTGCGAACACGTCATCGAGCAGGCCGCGGAGGTGATTGAAAAGATGAGCCTCGCCTGCCCTAACGTGTTCATCGTCGCGACCAGCCGGGAAACACTAGGAATTCCCTCGGAGATGGTCCGACGCCTTGGCCCACTCGACATCCCCGCCGAAGGAGAGAGCCCGGCCAGTCCGTCCTGCTACTCCGCCATGGCGATGTTCATGGACCGCGTAGAGCACTCATTGGAAATCGCCTCCCTAAACCAGATCGACGACCTTGTGCGCGTCGCGGCGATCGTCCGGAAGCTGGACGGCATTCCATTGGCTATAGAGTTCGCCGCCGCCCGGGTTATCGACCTCGGACTCGACCAGCTGTTGAAGTCGCTGAACCAGCCCCTGAAAGTGCTACGACGAGGTCGTCGCACCGCGCCTCATCGCCAGCAGACACTCCAGGCGACTCTCGACTGGAGTTATGGATTCCTGACGGAGAATGAGAAGACTGTCCTGCAGGCCCTTTCCGTTTTCGCGCAAACATTTTCCAGAGATGGTGCTGCCTTGGTCTGCCGTCCGCTCCTCGACAATGACGATATCGAGGATGCGATATGGGGTCTTCAGTCGAAGTCCCTCTTGAGCAGGTCCGAAACCGGGACGGCCCTTCGACTGCTTGAGACAACGAGGGAATACGCGTCCATAAAGCTGCTGTCCTCCATGAGGGAAACTCCGGTTCGGGACGCGCACGCACGCTTTGTCCTCGCGCGCGTGCAGGATGCCGAGCTCGAATGGGACAGGCTTGCAACCTACCAGTGGCTCGCTAGCTACGGTGGGTTAATCAACGATTTGCGGTTGGCGCTCGCGTTCTGCGAGACAGTTGGAAACACGGGGCTTTTCCTGGAACTGGTGGCGTGTTCGGGCTTGCTTTGGACACAGCTCGGCCTGATGAACGAGCAGTTGCTTTATATCGAGAAGGCTATCGAGGTTCTTGATCGGACGGACGCCCCCGATCCCGCTATCGACACGCAACTCCGATCAGCATACGGCGCTATCGCCTATAATGTTCACAGCGTCGCGGGCGACGCGGAAGCGATACGACAATTCGATCTCGCCGCGTCATCAGCCAGAACCCTCGGTGACGCAACAAAGATACTGCGGGCCAGAAGCGGCGTCTGCGCCGTCCTGACCACACAGGGAAGATATCGCGAGGCGTATGGGCTGGCGCTAACGTTGCGCGATGAGCTGGGAGTGGCCGCAGAATCGACCGTCAATCGCATACTGGCGCACAATAGCCATTATCTCGGTAGTCACGCGGACGCTTTCGGAATGGCTGAAAAGGCCCTTCATGCGAACGGAGTGAATGTCAGAGGCACGCTCACGAGCGGTGCGAATTTTGGCCAGAAGACCCTTTCCCTGATGATAATGGCAAAGACGGCCTACCTTCGCGGAGAAATCGCCAGTTCACTCGAGCTGTTAGACGAGCTCACGGCTGACGTCATGGCGGTCGATCACCCGATATCGACTTGCCTCGCGCTTTCGGTCGGTGTGTGTCCGGTGTATTTCGGCCTCGGCATGACCGAGAAGGGCAGACATCATCTTGAGGTCCTTCGCGACACGTCAACCCGGAACTCACTCGTGCGATGGCAGGAATGGGCCGACGGCTTCGACTACGCTCTCGGTGCGGACATCGTCGCCCCCTCTACAGCCCTTGCCAGCTTGAGGCTCGCGGGCAACGGGCCTAGACTCGAGAACACGATAACGATCAGCGGAGAACGTATCGGGCTAGATCTCCTCGAAATGGCATTATCGGGAGAAGCAGGCTGGTGCGAGCCGGAACTGCTTCGTCTCAAGGGTATCAAGCTCCTGCAACGCGGCAGTGGCGAAGGGCGTCAATGGCTGACGCAGGGCTTCGAGTTGGCTTCGCGCCAGTCGGCGCGCACGTGGCAGCTAAGATGCGCCAACAGTCTTGCGACTTTCGCCACGGCCACATCGTTCGACGAGGACCGTCTGCGTGTCGACCGATTACTTGGGGAATTCACAGAAGTGCCAGCGATTGATCTCTCGGTTTCTATGAGACTCCTCAATGGAGCGCCCGAGATGTGCGACTTTGAACAATGATGGCCTTTGGCCACAGGAGAAAAGGATACCCGTCGTGTTGCGTTCGTCTACCGTAGCCCTTGCCGAAAAGCTTTGGCGGTAGTCTCATCCGAAATTACTCCTCGATCATACAATAACTCCCTGCATGAACGATGCTTCATGCATCCGTTGCAATTAACGGATGAGGAAATCCCATGTTGAGAACGATCGTAGGCTCAGCCATGCTCGCAACGGCGTTGAGCGCTGGGGCAGGCCTTGCTGCCGAAACGAAACCCACCATCGTCCTAGTTCATGGAGCATTCGCCGACGGCTCCAGTTGGAATGGGGTGATCGCGAAGCTCGAGAAAGATGGCTACAAGGTCGTCGCGGCGGCCAATCCGCTTCGAAGTGTGAAGGGTGACAGCGCCTACGTGAAACGGATCGTTTCAGGTCTGGATACGCCTGTTGTCTTGGTCGGGCACTCCTACGGCGGAGCCGTGATTTCGGAAGCGGCTACCAAGGACAGCAAGATCAAGGCCCTGGTCTACGTTTCCGCTTTCGCGCCTGACATCGGCGAATCCTCGCTCGCGCTGACGGGCAAGTTCCCAGGCAGCACGCTTCCCCCGACACTCGACACTCCCGTCGAGCTGGAGAACGGGGTGAAGGACCTCTACATCCAGCAGGCCAAGTTCCACAAGCAATTCGCTGCAGACGTTCCCGAGAAGGCAGCTCTTGCGATGGCCGCGTCGCAGCGTCCGGTCACTGATGTGGCTCTCGGAGAAGCTGCAACGAACGCGGGCTGGAAGGAAATTCCGTCCTGGTCGATCTACGGCTCGGCTGACAAGAACATCCCACCCGAAGCCATGAGATGGATGGCAGAACGTGCCAACGCGAAGGATACGGTCGTGGTCAAGGGTGCGTCTCACGTCGTGATGGTTTCGCATCCTGACCGTGTTGCCAAGGTGATCGAAGAAGCCGCAGCAGCGAAGTAAATCGACATATCTGGAGGGGCGGCTAACCATATGAGCTGCTCCTCAGAAACTCAGAACACGGCCCTTCCCGTGCGGCGGATCGAGCGGGACACGTTTGGGTGTCCTGCTCCCGCTAGCGTGGCTAGCGCCTTCGCTCCGAGCGGTGCGACGTCCCGCGTTCTTCGGAAGCCTCGATAGGCGGATCTCCATTTTTAAAGAGTGCTTTTATGAGAGACCATTCGCAAGGTGTGCTTATTGTAAACGAACACATAGATTTCGTTGCACGCAAGCTTTCGGCAAAATATTCCGTGTTCAAGGCTTGGGAAGCGATAGCTCCGGCCGACCAAGCAAGCGTTAAGGCGCTCGTTGTCGCCGGCGAAGCGGCTTTTGATCGCTCGATCGTATCCGACTTCCCGAACGTAAGACTGATAGCTTGCCTCACCTCGGGCTACGACGGGATCGACCTCGCCTGGGCAGCAGGCCGCGGTATCGATGTAACCCACGCGGTGGGAGTGAACCACGATGACGTAGCTGACCATGCCTTAGGCCTTATGATCGCTTGGGAACGCGGTTTGGTCGAAGGTAATCAAGCGGTGCTTAGCGGAAAGTGGAGCGCCGAGCGCAAGACGCTGACGCGCTCCATGGAGGAACTTAGGATTGGCATCGTTGGGATGGGCGCAATCGGCAAAGCCATAGCTGCGCGATGCGTTGGGTTTAAGCTTGATGTTGAATGGTGGGGTCCTCACCCAAAACCGGATATCGATTTGCGTCGCAGGGGAACGCTTACCGATTTAGCTGCGGCAAGCGATGTCCTTTTCGTGTGTAGTCGCGCAGAGCGAGCCAATCGACACATGATTTCCGACGAAGTCCAGAATGCGCTCGGCCCAAATGGTCTCCTGATCAATGTCGCGCGGGGAAGTTTGGTCGATGAAGATGCCCTGATCCTCAATCTTAAATCAGGCAGGCTCGGCGGAGCGGCCCTGGACGTCTTCGAAACGGAGCCAACCGACCCCGGCCGTTGGCGCGACGTCCCTAACGTGATCCTTACTCCACACACGGGCGGCGCGACGTTGAAGGCGATCTCGAAAATGATCACGCAGTTGGAATCCAACCTTGATGCTCTTTTTGACGGAAAGGAGCTCGTTACTCCGGTCACACTCCAATGATGTGTGCGGCCAATTCTCGATGTTCAAGCGGACCGGACAACCGCGCCTATGCCGCCTCGGGAGGCGTTTCTACTTCGTCTGCAGTGGAGGTGGCGACGTGCGGTTTACCGAACCTGCCGATGTTCGCATCTCCCCAATTTCTCAGTGCAAGAAGCACAGGCCCCATGCTCACACCGAGCGCCGAAAGACTGTATTCCACCTTAGGCGGGACCTGCGCATACACCTTGCGAACGACGAGTCCGTCCTCCTCGAGTTCACGCAACTGGTTAGTCAGCATGCGTTGCGTGACACCAGGAATCTTACGACGGATCTCGTTGAAACGAAGCGTCCCGTCCATCAGGTGGAACATCACGACGGATTTCCATTTGCCGTCGATCAGGGCGATCGCCGCCTCCACCGAGCATCCCGGGGTGCAGTCAAAGCGAGAATGGCGGACCTTTCCCATTACGGTATCCTTTTTGACACTATGTGCATTCGTTGTGCGTATTGGCTAGTGATGAATGTAGGACTACTTCGAGCTCATCGCAACTGGAGACATCAAACATGAAAGCCATTGGATACAAGCAAGCCGGTGCCCTGGATCGCACCGAAGCTCTCGTCGACATCGAAGTGGAGAAGCCAACACCGACGGGTCACGACCTCCTGGTTAAAGTGAGCGCCATTTCCGTGAACCCGGTCGACTACAAGATCCGGAAGAACGTCTCCGCCGCAGAAGGAGACTGGAAGGTCCTCGGCTGGGACGCGGTCGGCACCGTCGAAGCAGTTGGTGATAAGGCCAGCGCCTTCAAGGTGGGCGAACAGGTGTTCTACGCCGGGTCGCTTATCCGTCAGGGTGCTAACAGCGAGTATCACCTCGTCGACGAACGGATCGTAGGCACCAAGCCCAAGTCTATCTCGGATAGCGAAGCAGCCGCCCTGCCGCTTACCGCGATCACCGCATGGGAGATGATGTTCGACCGCCTGAATATCCGCAAGTCCGTTCCGGGTGCGGCGAACGCGATCCTGATCATCGGCGGTGCCGGCGGCGTCGGTTCGATCGCGATCCAGCTCGCGCGGGCACTCACCGACGTGACCGTGATCGCCACAGCGTCGCGTCCGGAAACGCAGGCATGGATCAAGGAGCTGGGCGCGCACCATGTCGTGGACCACACGAAGCCACTTGCCAAGCAGATCGAAGCATTGGGCGTCGGCGCGCCGGCCTTCGTGTTCTCGACGAACGAAACCCACACGCAGATTGCCGAAATCATCGAGCTGATCGCACCGCAAGGCAGGTTCGGCCTTATCGACGACCCGGCGGCACTCGATGTTGTAGGCTTCAAGCGGAAGTCGGTCTCCATCCACTGGGAGCTGATGTTTACCCGTTCCATCTACGGAACCGCCGACATCGACGAACAGGGCAAGCTGTTGAATGAAGTGGCCGCCCTCATCGACAGCGGCAAGATCAAAACGACCGTTACCGAAGTCATCCGCCCGATCAACGCGGAAAACCTCAGGAAGGCCCACGCCACGCTCGAAAGCGGCAAGGCCAAGGGCAAGATCGTTCTCGAGGGCTTCTGAGCAACACGGGCGGCCACTCGGGTGGCCGCCTTTCATTTTTGTTGACGTCGCCCATCCGTCAGCCTGTGCGGCGGAAGGCTAGAGCAAGAAAGCGCAGATTAATGGACGCTAACCAGACCGTACATCTCGTAGCAACACTGAAGGCGAAGCCCGGCAAGGCTGGAGAACTTCACCGTTGGCTTGAGGAGATAATTCCCGATGTCAGGAAAGAGCCGGGGTGCCTTGCCTACAATCTGCACGTGGACCGGCGTGACGGCTCTGTCTTCGTCATGATTGAAGCCTGGGAAAGTGCCGCGGCGCTCGACGCGCACGGCAACGCCGCTCCGTTCCGTTCCCTGCAGTCCCATTTCGAAGAACTGCTGGCCGAACCGCTGGCCCTCCAGCTTCTAAGCCGCCTCGCCTAGTAGCGTCGCGACGGCAGGCCACGGATCGTGGCCTCGGTTGCCGCCGAGGCCATTTTGCCAGCAATATCAGAGTACGGATTTCACGAACGATGCGATCGTTTCAGCACAGAATGCAGGCTCCTGATGATGGGGGCCATGACCTGCTTGCGGAACGGTGACGAGATGCAACGTCTTCCACTTGGTCGTCAGTGGCAGCCAGTTTCCGATCGGGCAAGCGATGTCGTGATCGCCGCTGATCACGAGAAGCGGATGCAGGCCGGAAGAAAGGGCCGCCATATCCGCGCCCTCTGGGTCGGGGTAGATCGTCGTTTTGTCCTTGGCTTCGCTGAGCAGCTTCATGAAAACCGCCTCTGGAATGGCCGGGGAGCGATCTATCTCTCGGCTTTCGATACGGCCATAGGACCGACGGGCGGCGTCGCGACTCCGTTCCGAAGCGGGTTCGAAGAACAGGATGGTCTGGTCATCGAGGCCGTTGAAAGGGTGCATGGCGGTCTTGATGAAAAGAGGTTCGCCGCTAACCTCGGGTTTGCCCGGAGGTACGGTTCCGATGAGGATCGTGTGCGAGACCTTCTCCGGGTGAGTGACACTGAACTTTTGGGCAACAACGCCGCCGAGCGACCAGCCACCGATGACGACCTTCTCGAATCCGAGAAAGTCGATGAGGTCCTTGGCGTCCTTTACGAGGGAGTCGCGGTCATAGGTCGGAGTTCCGGTGGATGCCCCGAGGCCCGTGTAGTCGAAAATGACGACAGTAAATTTCTTTGCCAACTCATCGAGAAACAAAGGGTCCCAGGAATCGAGAGTGCCGCGGAACCTGATGTTGAGGACAAGCGGCGTCCCGCTTCCAAATTTCCGGTAGGCAATCTTCCGGTCTCCGAGGTCGGCGAATTTCGTGGGGGTCGTCGAAGCAGTTTTAGTCATGAGGCTCTCCTGATGTTTGGAAAAGCCAACAGGTTTGAGGCCAGTTTTTATTGTAGGATGCTGCATCCGCGCCGAAGCGTTTCTTTCCGGACAGCCAACAAGTTGCTGATTGACAACGGTATGCAGGATCAGAAATTTGATGCCGCTGATCATGGAGACCGTGCGTGGACGAGTTACTAAGACCAAGATTGCTTTGGTGCTTTGGGTTGTTGGTCGTCCTTGTTTCCATCTCGCTCGGATTGCTCCATCCCGCAGCGCCTCAGTTGGTGTTTCCCGCGATCATCATGGGCTTTGTGCTGTGGTGCACAGCGATCAGACGCCATTTGCTGTTTTCGACGGTCGGCTGCGTCGTGTTGCTTTTAATGGTCCAGGTCGCTTTACCGGGCAGTGTCGGGTTAGGTGAGACACTCGTGACCACGATCCTTTTTGCGAGCATTGCCGTCGCTTTCGCGTACATCCGTGCAAATGGTCTGGCGGCGACTGAAAGAGAGCGCGAAATCGCGGAAAAGATGGAATCGCAAGCTCGATCCTACGCAGATGAAATCGCCAGGAGCGAGGTCAGATACGCCACCTTGTTCTCCGACATGAACCACGCCCACGCCGAGCAGGACATCAGCGAAGCCAAGAGGATGATCGACAAGGCCAAGGCCAACGGCGCTACCAGCTTCGAGCGGCTGGCCGCCGAGAACCCCGAGTTCATCGATCGCTGCCTGGCCGCCGTCAAGGTGAACCGCGTGAACGACGCCCTTCTCAACATGATGGGATATGTCGATCATGCAGAGCTGGTCGCGAAGCCGCCGACGGAAAACGCGGTGGACTCCCGTCGCGTCATGCAGGAGCAATTGCATGCGATGTTTGACGGTCGCCATCATTTCGCGTCGACGGCAACCTTGATCGGGAAGGACAACCGGAAGGTCACTGTAGCTGTCGGCGTCAATGTGCCTGACGACTGGTCCGTTTCGCTCTCCACCCATATCGACATTACCGAACAGCTCCGGGATCGCGAGGCGATCCTGTCCGCCCGCGAGGACCTCGCTCGAGCTAGCCGGGCGTTGGCAGTCGGCGCGATATCCACGACGTTGTCGCACGAACTCAATCAGCCTCTGCTGGCGATAGGTCTCGGGACAAAGAGTGCGGAGCGTTGGCTGGAAAGGACCCCGCCACGACTGGAGGAGGTCGCCCGCTCCCTGGAAGGTATCCGTCTCAACGCTGACAGGATGAGCGCGATCATCCGGAACACCCGAGACAAGCTTGTGAAGGGCGCCAAGGAACCCCGCCGTGTCGATCTCAGGCAACTCCTTACGGAAACGAGCTACGTCCTTGAGGATGATCTCGCTGCCCGCCACTCGCGAATGCAGCTATCGCTTGATGATGACGCAATCGAAGTCATGGCCGACAGGACCGATATCCAACAGGTTTTCATCAACCTGATCACCAACGCCGCCGAAGCGATGGCGCAGGTCGAATGCGAGCGCATCGTCACCATCACATCCCGTCGGTCCACTGAACAGAGGCTCACCATCGAGGTCAGCGACAACGGGCCGGGTATATCAGACGAAAACCTCAAGCTTGTCTTCCAGCCGTTTTTCTCCACGAAGTCGGGCGGTATGGGCATGGGTTTGCAGATCTGCCGCTCCATCATCGAAAGCTTCGGCGGCACCCTGAATGTCAGGAACAACCAAGGGCGCGGGGCGACATTTATTATCTCTCTTCCCCTGCCGCCGGCTTCGGATACCGGGCAAGCGCCGCAGCATGCGACTAGGTGATCGACGAGCTGTCCCTTCTGACTGACCCGCCGATTTCAACCGTTCACCAGCGAATGTTGGATTTGGCGAGGTCGAGGACCTCGTCCCCCCGGCCGCTCAACACCGCCTTGGCCATCCAGAGGCTGAAGCCGCTTACCTGCTCGATTGTGATCTTGGGCGGAAGCGCCAACCCGTCGTGGTTTGTCACGACATCGACCACCGCCGGGCCATTGTGGGCAAAAGCCGTCCGAAGCGCGTGGTCGAGATCGGCCGCGCTCTCCGCCCGGATTACCGATGTCAGCTATGTGCTGAGACCTATCGGACCTACGCCTTAGCCCATTCTGCCGGATGCCATCGGATCGCTGGCAGGAAAGGTTTCCATCAGCGCTTCGTCAAGCAATTCGTCCGGCTTCGATCTCCGCCTCTGTGGAAGCAAGAGTTCGATATCGGCGAACTCCGGCAAGCTTTCAGCACCATCCCTGACTTGTAGGGTCTGTTGTTCGATTCCGCTGTGCATGTTCGTACACTCCGTTGATCTTTCACAACTAGAGCGCGGTCAGAACGGCACTTCTTGGATGATCCAGTCCTGTTTCCGCATCGGCGGGGCGCATCGCTCCCCACGCAAGGTCAAGCACCACAACGGGACTAAACGCATTCGGGCTAATCCCAAGCCACCTCTCTGACCAAATCGACCATCGCCCGCAGCTTGGCAGGTATGTGCCGCCTGCCAGGATAATAGAGGCAGAGCCCTGGGTAAGGAGAAAGCCAGTCCTCAAGCACTTCGATCAGCGTATTGTTCGCGAGATCCGGACCGACCTGCCAAGAATTGAGATAGGCAAGCCCGGCCCCTTCCCTTGCGGCACGTAACATCAGATCGCTCTCGTCAAGTGTCAGCAGTCCAGGCACATTCATGGTGAAGGTCTCGCCATGCCGCTCGAACTCCCAATGATAGACGGAGCCGCTCGCCATGCGCCCGCGAATGCAATCGTGGTTCTCGAGATCAGCTGGCACGGTCGGTCTGCCAAAGCGCTCGAAATAGCGGGGAGAACCGACGATCACGGGGCGAACGAAGCGGCTGATCGGCAGGATGACCATATCCGGGGGCACTGCCTCGCGAATGCGAATACCTGCATCGAAACCCTGCGCATTGATATCGACAAGCGCACCCTCCGTGACGATTTCAACCGCCATTTGGGGATAACGCCGCTTGTACTCCAGCAAAACCGGGTTCAGGACCATGCGTGCCGCACCGACAGAAGTATTGATACGGAGGATGCCACTCGGCTCCGTGCGATGCTCATCCGCCAGATCCACTGCCTTGCGTATAGCAGCCAAGGCAGGCGTGATTTCGGCTACGAACTGCTCACCAGCAGAGGACAGGACAACGCTACGCGTCGTTCGGTTGAAGAGCCTCACGCCGATGCGGGCTTCGAGGACGGCGATCTGCTGGCTAAGCGCCGAGGAGGATATGCCGAGTTCGCGCGCCGCGGCACGGAATCCCCCATGCACAGCGACCGCAACAACAGCCTCAAGTTCCGCCAACGTACCACGCAGCACTGTCCGTATTTCCTTATCATATCGTCCTTCATTGACCAACTTATCAGATCAATTGAAGATTGCCAGATTAGGCGCATCGCTTTGAAGGAGAAGAAGATGCGTATTATCGACAAGATCTACATCGACGGCCAGTTCACCACGCCGCATGGCGAGGAGACTGCCGACCTCTACAATCCCTCGACGGAGGAGAAGATCGGCACGGTGCGTCTCGGAGACCTTGAGGACGCCCGCACCGCAATTGCTGCGGCAAAGCGAGCCTTCCCGGCTTTTTCCCGCGTCACCAAGGAAGAGCGCATGGGTATGCTCGAACGTCTCGGTGATGCGGTAGCGGCACGAGACTCCGAACTGACCGATGCGATGGCAACCGAATATGGAGCGCCCCAATATTTCACCAGCTTTGCGGTCACGCATGCGGCCTCCAGCTTTCGGCATATGGCAGAGGTCCTTAGAGATTACGACTTCACGCAGCGTATCGGTCGGGCGGAGGTCAAGATGCAGCCCATCGGGGTGACAGCCGCGATCACGCCCTGGAACAGCAATTACGGTTTTATCTGCGCGAAACTCGCAACGGCAATCGCGGCAGGCACGACAATAGTGATTAAGCCGAGCGAGATGAGCGCGATTCAGACGCAGTTGCTCACGGAATGCCTGCATGAGGCAGGCCTGCCAAAAGGCGTCTTCAATATCGTCAACGGCCGCGGCGACCTTGTCGGAGCCGAATTCAGCCGGCACCCGGACATTGCAAAGGTGTCGTTTACCGGCTCGACGGCAGTGGGAAAACAGATCTTGCGCACCGGTGTGGAAACGCTGAAGCGGGTAACGCTGGAACTTGGCGGCAAGGGACCGAACATCATACTCGATGACGCGGAGCTCGACGTCGCAATCCCCGCAGTCTTGCGAGTTGGACTGATGAACAGTGGCCAGGCATGCATTGCCGGCACCCGCATTCTTGTGTCTGAAGCAAGAAAGGCAGAAGTAATCGATAGACTGCGGGCTGAGATCACAACTTTCAAGCCAGGAGCGCCATCCGACCCGACCGTGATGATCGGCCCGATGATCAGTCAGAAACAGTATGATCGAGTACAGTCATATATCAAACTCGGTCTCGATGAAGGGGCAGAACTCATCGCCGGCGGCCCCGGCCGCCCACAAGGCATCAGCCATGGCTGGTTTTCGCAGCCCACTGTCTTCGCCAATGTCACGAACGACATGCGGATCGCACGCGAAGAGATTTTCGGACCCGTGCTCTCCGTCATTACCTATCGGGACGAAGAGGATGCGATCCGTATAGCAAATGACACGAGCTATGGGCTTCAGGCCTATCTGCACGGCAAGGACATCGAGCGAATGCAGGTGCTTGCGGATAGCTTGGATTGCGGCCGCGTCGTCATCAATGCCGCACCCCACGAGCCGTTGGCCCCATTTGGCGGCATGAAGCAATCTGGTATCGGCCGCGAATTCGGTCCATTCGGACTAGAAGCCTTTTTGGAGCCGAAGGCGATCTTAGCGTAGGCGTTTGATCCCGACCTTTAATGTTGCTCCCCCGGCAGCGCAATCCGGTGGAGCGTCTCCCCAATAGCATCAAACAGACGAGCTGTATGGCGACACGATATGGCTAGGTGCTGATGATCACCTTCCAGGCAGCAAACCTGTGGCGACAAGGATCTGCATCGCTTCAGCCAATGAGCCCCCGGCTAGGAAATGAAGCCAGCATTTTACAAGAATTGGCGAGCGGCTACGGGCACCTTTCATCCAAGTCAACGGCCGTAATAGGACAACAGGCTGGAAAACGCCCGTTCCGGTACGGCGTTCCACTTCAAGCCATTAGCCCATCCAACCTGCCTCAGAAAGCGACTGAGCCATAAAAAGAAGCCCGGCCTGTAACTGCTCGCGCTGGATCATGCCGCCAAGGCATACTCTCATATGCTCATCGGGTTTTCCCAAAACCGTGAAGGCATCGGAAGGCATCAAGCCCACATGTCGTCCCGCCATTCGTCCCATCAGCTCTGCCCTGCTCGCCCCCTTCGGCAGCTTCAGCCATATGTTAAAGGCTTCCGGCTCACCCTTGATATCCAGTCCTGAAAGAGTATCCACGGCAATCTTGTGACGGAAAGCGCTTTCCGCCCGGACGAAATGCCGGATGGCGTCAGCGGTACCATCCTCGATCCATCTTGTTGCGAGCGCCATGCAGATCGGCGATGGCATAACGGCACTGGCCCGCATTGCCTGGGCGAGAGAATATGCAGCTCTGGCGTTGGGGGAAACGGTGTAGGCAAGGCGTAAGCCTGCGCCAAGACATTTGGCCAAGCCCCCAATATGCCAGGTGAGGTCGGGAGCAAGCGTAGCGAACGGCACGGGCGCGGCTGCAGGAATGAAGCCATACGCGTCATCCTCAATCAACGGCAGCCTGTGTCGCAGAAGAACCTCGGCGATCTCCATTCGACGCTCGCGTGGAATGGTCAGCGTCGTGGGGTTTTGGACCGTCGGGTTGAGATACAGAGCCTTCGGCTGGTGCAAATGGATAGCGGCATCAAGCGCATCCGGCAGAACGCCGGAAGCGTCCATCGAAATCCCCACGAGCTGCAACCCCATGCGCGCTGCAATCGCTCGCAACCCTGGATATGTCACGGCTTCACACAGGATAACATCGCCCGGTCGGGTCATGGTCGAAAGAAGCGCCGTCATCGTCGCATGCGCCCCCGGTGTGATCGCGATCCGCTCGAGACTTGGCACCATGCCTCTTTTCGAAAGCCATGAAGACGCGGCGGCCTTATCCTGATCTCCACCTGTCGTAGATTGGTAGCGGAGAAGGGAGATGAGGTTGGCCGAAACAGTCTGCAGCCCTTCCTGCATCCGGGCCACAAGATCCGGATCCTGTGGCTCGGGAGGCATATTCATCGACAGATCCTCGTCTCCGGCTCGACGCGGATCGATACTATGTTCCTCCTTCGGGCGGCCAAGCGCAAAGGTACCTCTTCCGACATGGCTCTCCACGAGGCGACGTGAATGCGCCTCGGTGTAGGCGCGACTGACTGTCGTGAAGTCGATCCCAAGACGTTCTGCGAGCCTGCGCTGCGGTGGCAATCGATCACCTGCGGAGATATCGCCTCTCTTGATCGCCATCTCGATCGCATCCGCGATCTGGAGATAACGAGGCTTGCCGTCAGGGCGGAGTTCCGGGAGCCATTTCAACATTTCACACAAATCCAGAAAGATAATTGTTTCGCATTGTATGGACTACGATCCAAGTATTCAAGCCGTAAAAACATGAACTCGATCGGGTCATTATTTATGCAAAGAAAGGGATTTCTTCGCCAGAAATTAGGCAATTCGCATCTTCATTATGCAAAATTGCGTTTCATCAAGAAATAATTGTATGCATATTAAACTGCTTATTGATTCATACAATTTGGCTCGTATCGTTTCTGCATCAACCCCGCCGCAAGGAGATGCAGACATGCCTGAAGTAACACAGCCGCCGCACAAGGATGGTGACTTCTTTGTCGACTACGAGTCCAAGGTTTTCGAGGATGTTAAGGCCGATCCTGGTGAGAAGGCGCTCGTAACCTTCCACACGATGGCCTTCGAAGGCTCCATCGGGCTTGTGAACATTCTCAATGCCATTCGCCTGCAGCGGAAAGGCTACGAGACTTCGATCCTTCTTTACGGCCCGGGCGTGACACTGGGGATCCAGCGCGGCTTCCCCAAGCTCGGCGATGAAGCCTTTCCGGGTCATCTGAATTTCAACAAGAACCTCGAGCGCTTCATGAAGGAAGGCGGCAAGGTCTACGCATGTCGCTTCGCATTGCAGGCCCTCTATGGGCACGGCGAACCGGCTCTGATCCCCGGCATCATCCCGATCCTGCCTCAGGACGTGCTGGACTGCGTGCTTCTGCACAAGAAGGCCAACGCTCTGATCATCGACACATGGACCGTCTGATTTGACCTCGGCACCCCGTTCCGCAGCGAACGGGGTGCTCCGTTCCAGGCAATACGAAGGAGCCAGTCATGCCCAAAACAGTACGCGCCGCCGCCGTCCAGATCGCACCCGACCTCACCTCGCGTGCCGGCACTGTCGAGCGGGTGTTGAATGCGATCGCCGAAGCCGCCGACAAAGGCGCCGAGCTGATCGTATTTCCTGAAACATTCGTGCCCTGGTATCCCTATTTCAGCTTCGTTCTGCCGCCCGTTCAGCAAGGCCCCGAGCACCTGCGGCTTTACGAGGAAGCCGTCACGGTACCATCCGCGGAAACACGGGCTGTCGCCGATGCCGCGCGCAAGCGCAATGCGGTTATCGTGCTTGGCGTGAATGAACGCGACCGCGGCTCGCTCTACAACACCCAGTTGATCTTCGACGCGGATGGCAGCCTGAGGCTCAAGCGCCGCAAGATCACGCCGACCTATCACGAACGGATGATCTGGGGCCAGGGCGATGGCGCCGGCCTGAAGGTTGTCGACACAGCCGTCGGTCGCGTGGGCGCTCTTGCTTGCTGGGAGCATTACAATCCTCTCGCCCGCTATACGTTGATGGCCCAGCATGAGGAAATTCACGCCTCTCATTTTCCAGGCTCACTGGTCGGCCCGATATTCGGCGAGCAGATCGAAGTCACGATGCGCCACCACGCGCTGGAAGCGGGCTGCTTCGTCGTCAATGCCACCGGCTGGCTGAGCGAGGAGCAAATCGCCTCCATTCATCCGGATCCCGCCTTGCAGAAGGGTCTGCGCGATGGCTGCATGACCTGCATCATTACACCGGAAGGCCGCCATGTCGTTCCGCCCCTGACCTCGGGCGAAGGCATCCTGATCGGCGATCTGGACATGCGGCTCATTACCAAGCGCAAGCGGATGATGGATTCGGTCGGACACTATGCACGGCCCGAACTGCTGCACCTTGTCCATGACACAAGACCCGCACGCGCACTCGAGCAGATCCGCCTTTCAGACGATTTTTCCGATGCAGAGCAAGACAAGCCATTTGAGGAGGCTCAGGATGCGTAACCTACCATCGATAGATCCGGAACTCATCAACGATCTCCAGACACGAGGAATGCGTCTCGTTGATCCGCGGGCCGGCCACGAAAGCAGACGTGGCGGCGCAGGCCCCTCGGACCACAAGGCTGTCAATTTCGGCGACACAACCGTCATGGTGCCGGTGCATACCGCGCCCGCGTTCGACAGTCCCTATCTGGTAGAAGCGCCCGATGCCGACGGCCGTGCCCGCATCACCCGGGAAGGATCCGAGGTCGCCCGAATTCGATTTCCCAATCGCCCTCGATTTTACGATCTGACCACGGCAGACGGCATCCCGTACAACAAGATCGCGGTTCTTCATTCGCGCGACGTGCTCGCCACGACCATTCTGCAGACCTGCATTCGTTATGAGAGCCGCAAGAAAACCTGTCAGTTCTGTTCGATCGGCCAAAGCCTTGCCGCTGGCCGCACCATCGCGCACAAGACGCCCGCGCAACTGGCGGAGGTCGCAAAGGCGGCCGTCGAACTCGACGGCGTGAAGCATATGGTGATGACCACCGGCACGCCAGCGGGCAAGGACCGCGGCGCCGCCGTTTTGGCGGAGAGTGCGCGCGCGGTTAAGGCCGTCGTCGACCTGCCGATCCAGGTGCAATGCGAGCCGCCAGAAGACGATATCTGGCACGAGCGAATGAAGGACGCGGGCGCAGACGCGTTGGGAATGCATCTTGAAGCGGTGACACCCGAAGTCCGGGAACGGATCATGCCAGGCAAGGCCAGCGTTCCGCTTGAAAAGTATTTTTCCAGCTTCGAAGCCGCAGTGAAGGTGTTCGGGCGGGGCCAGGTCTCGACCTATATCCTCGCGGGTCTGGGCGATACGCGTGAAGCCATCCTCGATATGTCCACGCGACTGGTCGCAATGGGCGTCTACCCGTTCGTCGTCCCATTCGTGCCGATCTCCGGAACGCCGCTCGAAAGCCATCCCGCACCGAAATCCGATTTCATGGCCTCCATCCTGGCTCCCCTGTCACAGATCGTCATCGATGGTGGACTGAAGGCTTCGGACATCAAGGCCGGTTGCGGAAAATGCGGTGCCTGCTCGGCCCTGTCCACCTACGAAAAGCTGAGGATCCCGGCATGAGCCATATGGATCACTCCGCTTTCATCAGCCCTGAATTTCTGATCCGCGCTGCATCCGAAAGCTGGGAGCTGGAGGGCGCCGCCCGCCTCAGACATCAGGTGTTTGTCGAGGAACAATCCATCTTCACGAACCATGATCGCGACGAGATCGACAAGACGGCGATCCCGCTCGTCGCGATCGCGACTCTGGCAGGCGAGCCCGCCGAGATTGTCGGAACGGTTCGGATCCACGAGCCGGCACCCACTCTATGGTGGGGTTCCAGACTTGCCGTTGCACCGGCATACCGAAAAGTGGGACGGCTGGGCGCCGAACTTATCCGTCTCGCCGTCAGCACCGCCAATGGCCTTGGCTGCCGAGAGTTCCACGCGCATGTCCAACTCCAGAACGTGCCGCTGTTTCGTCGCATGCAGTGGGACCCACAGGACGAGATCGACCTGCATGGCGTGAGGCACATGCACATGCTTGCCTCCTTATCCCATTATCCCCCCGTATCCGATCCAACCATCGGCTGGTCAGCCAGGGCGCGGAGGCCGCGATGAACCTGACGGCCCTGACGGAAGAACTTGCGGCGCACCCCTCGATCCGCAGCAAACTGCACATAGCAGCCACGACGCAGGCACTTTCGCTTTCTGCCGGCACGACAGGAATGCCTGGCGACGATGCCGCGGCGATCCCCAACCGGCAAGGCGGATGGGACCTCTTTGCTGGCGAGGGTTTCATGCCCCAGTTCGTCCAGGATGACCCGTGGTTTGCGGGATGGTGTGGCGTGATGGTCAACCTTTCGGACATAGCAGCGATGGGGGGACGCGCCACCGCACTTCTCGATGCGATCTGGGCACCGGACGCCGCGTCTGCCCTGCCCCTCTTGTCGGGGCTAAAGACTGCGGCAAGCGCCTATGGCATCCCGATCGTCGGGGGACATACAAATCTGAACAGCCGCGAGCTCAATCTTTCGGTCTCGGTTACCGGTCGGGCAGAACGACTTATCTCCAGCTTTGCGGCAAGGCCCGGCGACGTGCTGATCGCCGCGATCGATCACCGGGGGCAATATCGGCCGCGTTTCGACAACTGGTGCGCTGCTCTCGATGCCCCGCATGAGCGGCTGCGCGGCGATTACGAACTTCTGCCGCAACTCGCGGAAGCCGGGCTTGTCGATGCCGGAAAGGACATAAGCCAAGGCGGCATCGTGGGGACAGCAGTGATGCTGGCCGAGTCCTCGCTCTGTGGTTACGATATAGATCTTTCGGCGCTGCCACTTCCGTCCGGCGTGGCAATCGGCCGATGGCTGCGGACTTTTCCGAGCTACGGCTTCCTGCTCTCCGTTCGCGCCGATCAGGCACAGCGTGTCTGTTCGCTTTTTGCCGTGCGCGACATCAGTGCAGCCTGCATCGGCCGTGCGACGGACAGCAGCAGGATCGATCTTACCTGCGACGGCACGCGCGCCACGTTCTGGGACTACGAAAAAAAACCTTACATCTCACTTTCAAAGGAGATCGCTCATGCCTGAGGTGCGCTTCAGCATACGCTGGCCTGATGGAGCGGAGGAAAGCTGTTACTCTCCGTCGACGGCGATAAAACGGCATCTCGAAGCCGGACGGACCTATCCACTCGGCGAATTCGTCGAACGCGCCCGGACCGGACTGCACGAGGCATCCGACAGGGTGGCAGAAAAGTTCGGCTTCGCCTGTTCTTCCGCACTTGATCAGCTCAACAGGATCGAAAGCACCGCCTTGCTCCAACCTGCGGACGGAGAGGTCAGCTGCCTCTCCATGACATGAAAGGTCTTCCCATGAGTGACACAGCAACAGCACATGTGCCTGTTCTCGTTATCGGGGGCGGTCAGGCTGGCCTCTCGGTCAGTTGGTATCTCACGCGCGAAGGCATCGAACATGTCGTGCTCGAGCGCCATCACCGGTTCGAAAGCTGGCGAAACAACCGCTGGGACACGTTTTCCCTGGTCACGCCGAATTGGCAATGCCGTCTGCCCGGATGGGCTTATAACGGCAAGGACCCGCACGGCTTCATGCTCAGGCATGAAATCGTCGAATATCTCGAGGGTTTTGCGGAAAGCTTTAACGCCCCACTGAGAGAAGGTGTCGACGTGACACATGTATCACGCCTTGATGGCGGCGGATACGTGATCGAGACCACCGAGGGCACCATGACGGCCGATCAGGTCGTGATTGCCACGGGTGGATACGACAATCCGATCGTTCCCCCATATGCGGATAATCTCGACGCCTCGATCGTCCAGATGCATTCGCGGGACTATCGTCGCCCGTCGCAGTTCCCTGCGGGCGGAACGCTGATCGTCGGAACGGGCCAGTCCGGCGTGCAGATCATGGACGATTTCCATCTTGAGGGACGGTCCGTTCACCTCGCCGTCGGCCCGGCTCCACGCAGCCCGCGCAAATATCGCGGCAGGGACGCAACGGACTGGCTTTACGATGCCGGCACCTATGCTGTCACCATAGATCGCCATCCCGATCCGATCAAGGCTCTCACCCAGACCAACCATTACATGTCCGGTCGTGACGGCGGCAAGGAGATCGATCTGCGCAAATACGCACTGGAAGGGGTTAGCCTCTACGGTTCGGTGGCCGGCGCTGGCGGGACGAACATGGCATTCCTTCCTGACCTGGAGAAGAACCTCGACGACGCGGATCGCAGCTACCTGGGCATCCGAAAGCAGATCGACGCGTGGATCGCTTCTCAAGGCATCGACGCGCCGGAAGAACAAGCATTCGAGAAAGTCTGGCGACCGGAACGGGAGACCACCAGCGTGGACCTTCGCGAGGCAGGCATCACTTCGATCATCTGGGCGATCGGTTTCCGGCCGGATTACTCCTGGCTGAAGGTCGATTGCCTCGACGAACGCGGCAAGCCGCTCTTCAATCGTGGCGTCACGGACGTGCCCGGCCTGTATTTCATCGGTCTCGGCTGGCTGAACACCTGGGGATCCGGGCGTTTTCTCGGCATCGACGAGGACAGCCGCTATCTGACCGAGCAGATCGTCGCCCGTCAGAAGGGCAAGCTGGCCGCATGAGCACTCTTCCCCTTCAACGATCTCAAGGGTCAGGACTTGTGGAGCGACACGTCCTGGGAATGGCAGAAATGGGCTACCGTGGCCTATCGGAGCAATGGTTGAAGCGACGGGCCGGCGACTTGCATTGGCAGCTTATCGCGCGAGCCATGGGGCAGCGAGATGCTGTCTTCACTTGCTCAGAAGGTGAGCCCCTATATGCGGCTTTTTGCGCGACGAGCCTACAACTCTCAAGGCCCCATCTTCCGCGCTTGGGCGGGGAGATAACACTGGCGGCGGACCTTTACCGTGTCGGTCACGGGCGCTTGGCGTCACTTCTCTGCATCACATCAGACGGCGATGTTGTTGGGCGCATGATTTTGGTCTCAACCTTTGTGGGCCGCTCCGAACCGGGCATCAACCGCTCGGTCGTCCGGCGGAGCCCACGAGCGCTGGCGATGCCGCCTGAGGCTCCGCTCGTCATCCGTCGCGTGGCCGAGCAGACCTCCGCCATCACGCGTGACATTCGCAGCGATGGCCTCAAACTCACCGGAATGTCAGGAGCGCAAACGATCCTGCCATGCCCGGCGACAGACTTCAATGCCGCCGGACTTCTTTACTTTCCGAGCTACAGCGCTTTGGCGGATCGAGGCCTGTTTCAAGCGGGAGTAAAGCACACTAGAATGATAGCCTGCCGGCACGTCGTTTATCTTGGCAATGTGGAGCCGGGTGAATGGACGGATATCCTCTTCCAGAATCGACCTTGGGGTCACAACGTTATCCTGCGTGGCTCGGAAGAGAGGCCGCTGGCGCTGATGCGCGTGCGTTTTCGTGGAGATAATTAGATCTGAAAGCGCGGCGTACTATGGGTCACGCTCGGCGTTTCGGTGGTCGGCCTGGTGATGGTGTTGCTGATGAACTTGCTTCCGCCACTCGTGTAGGACAGCGGCAGAATTCGCCAACGGAAAGAGTGGCGTCTATGCCGCGTGCACCAGCAGCCGCGCATCGAAGACGACCGTGCGGGCGGTTACGCCTCCGTGAAGATTAAATGCCTAATACCAAGGCGTTACCCAGACGAAACCTGTATAGAATACCGCACCTTCGCTTGTGTCCTTATCCTTTCCCTCATGACGAATTCGACCCCTGTCGTCACAACAGAGAGGAAATGCGAATGTCCCAAAAAAGCATGCATAACAGACGTTTCTTCGTCATCGCTATAATGGCGACAGTGATCGCGACAACCGCACCGACCGCCAACGCATCCGCTATCTGGATTCCGGACCTCGTGTTCCCAGAAACCGTCCCAGTGCCGAAAGCAAAACCGGACCGTACGGTTTCGAACTCTACCCCGCGGATAAAAAGGACCTCGGATGCGCGCAACAGCGAGCACGGTTCTACTTTGAAGGAAACACGAAAGGGAGTGGAACGCGGCTCGGTATCGAGCAGGAAGGAGGCTCTACGATGAAGATGAGTTCACCATTTCCCAGAGGCCGTCGGGCAGCGCCCCGCGCAGCCGTTAAGGCCGTGCCGAGCCTCCATGGGCTCTTTGCGCTCTATTTCCTTAGCATGGGCTTGCTTGCGCTTGCCCTCGCCATTCACCGCGCCTGATGGCCCCTTGAAACACCTGTGGTGCCCCGAACTACGGAGCGCCGCTCATCACCCGCGACATCACCTTTATCGCAGTGGGATAGTGAACTGCGCTAACGCACCACCACCTGGCCGATTGGTCAGTGTCAGCTGTCCGCCGAAACCCTCAACGATGCTTTGGCACACGGTGAGGCCGAAACCGAGGCGGTTGGTCTTGGTGGAGAAAAACGGATCGAAGACCAGCGTGATATGCTCCCGGTCTATCCCTGGCCCGCGGTCCGCCACTGCTACCGTGATTTCTCTCGATCGCGACACGGACGAAATCGTGACAGAGATATTCGGCGACGCCCCTGTCAAATTATGGGCGTCTAGTGCGTTTTCTAAAAGGGCGAAGAGCACCTGCTGCAGGGCGACGGGGTCAGCAACGACCGCGGGAAGATCGTCGTTCGCCACGATCTTCAGGCTTTCTTGGTCGGTGCCCAGTGGATCAAGAAGAAGTCGATAGGATCGTAACGCCAAATCGGCGATGTCGACTGTCTCAAGAGTTTGGGGCGCGCTCCTCAACGTTTCACGAGTTGAGGTCCCGACGTCCGCAAGGCGTTGCGTATTCCATCTCAGGCGGTCCATGACCTTGCCGACTGCAGGGGATTTGCTTTCACCCGACGCAATTAACCTAGTGGCCGTCGCCACATCCAGCGAGATCGCCGTAATCGGCTGGCTGATCTGATGTATAAGAGAGGCTGACAATGCAGATGCGGCAGCGACCCGGTTCACCCTTGCAAGCTCCACGCGGGCCTTGCCGGCGGCCTCCGCGTGCGCTTCCGACACCGAAGCGTCAAGAAACAGAACTTTTGCCACCCCCCGTTCCAGAATGCAGACCGTGAAGGGAAAGACCTTTATCACACCGCCGGCGTCCGCAAGTTTAGCGATACCGCAGGTCGTTGCCGATCCGTGGACCAGAGCCGTGATGATCGCAATCTCGACATCGCCCGCGGTGTGCGAGCTTCGTGCCCGTCTTGCGACCATACTCTCAAAGCTCTCAAAACCTAGTAACGATACGATATGCTGGCTCGCATCGAGAAACGGAAGACCCCGCGATAGTGCCAGGATGTCGCTCGGGTGCTTCTCCAAATGGTCGCCGACGTCTGTGACGCCCTGCGTTCTCAATGACTCGGACAGACTGCGGACTGAATTGACATCGTAATCTATCCATCCGACCTCCCTTGGTTCGAACATCGCCCTCAGCCTGGCGTCAGATTCTCCCGACTTGCGTTCCCACTCATCGGAAATCGCCTGAAGATCGAACTGCAGCCGTGCAATGGTCTCGCGATCTTCGACCTGGTCTTGGACGTCAACCAAACTGCCGAACCACTTCAGGGTATCGCCCGTTTTTAAGGATCTCACCGACCGCCCGATAGATTCCATCCACCGATACGACCCATCGTTCATCCGCATTCGCGCCAGTGCCGAGTAGTAGGAATTACCGCTACCGATAGCGCTCCGCCAAGCGCTCTGCATTTTCTCAAGGTCGGCGGGGTGTATTGGATCTACCCAGGTTTGTTCCTTGATGGCATTCGAACGGTTTATGCCGAATGTCTCGGTGTAACGATCGTTGAGGAATTCACATTTGCCATCTGTGCTTGTTCCCCAGATCACATGCGGCAAAGCGTCGGCAAGTTCCTGACGCGCGCTAGCATCTCCATTAACCCGAGGCTGCAGATCGTACCCGCGCCACCACCGAGACAGCAACGAACCCGAGACGCCAATCATTGCGGTCAGTGTCCAATACCAAAGCTGCCCGAAAACCCACCATGGTCGCGATTTATTGGAGGTGAGTACATCGGACGGAGAAACTTGATCGATCGACCACGGATCTTCATAGGTCGACATCGTTGAACCTTCCTCCCGCCCAGACGTACCGAGACGAAGAGCTAACACCATGAGTTGTCCCGCCGATACCTATCTGTTTAGGTAGGTTGGCAGACGGTTGCCTCTCGCTTCATCAAGCTCCGTTTCAGACCTTTCGGCATTCGATCGATATCAACCTGGGCTTCCCGAGAACGAGGCCTCCGTTCCGCTTTTGGGTTGCCCCTGCGCGAGCGGAAGATCGAACTCGAAGCTCGCTCCTCCCCCTGCTTGATTGGTCACCGTCAATTCGCCGCCCATGGCCTCAACCGCCGATCGACAGATCTGTAGTCCCATACCGATGCCGGACGATTTCGTGGTGAAGAACGGGTCGAAGAGCTTCTCGATATGCTCATCGGCGATACCCGGCCCGGTGTCTGCCACGCGGACCCTGACTGTGGTCTGCTTCTCGACAAACCCGAGTGTAATGCGGCGCTCCGTTATCTGGCCGCGCATGGCGTCAACCGCATTGTTTATCAAGTTCACAAGGACCTGCTGAAGCTCGACGGGGTCGGCTATGACCGATGATAACGTGTTCGAGCAGACAATCTCCATTTCGACATCAGCCCGCTTCAAATCATGATCGATTAGATCGCGGGTTTCCGACGCCAGACGGAAGAGATCGATCAGCTTCCCTGTTCGCCCCCGAGCAACAAGGTTTTCGCGGGTTCGTTGGACGATACCAGCCACCCGTTGGGCGTTCTTCTCAACACGCTGAAGGATACGGTCCACGGCCTCCATACCGGGACCTTCCCGGGCGAGAAGGCGCAATCCAGTCCGCGCATCTATCACCATGGCGGATATGGGCTGGTTCAGTTCATGCGCGATCGACGCCGAGAAAGCGCCAACCGTCGCAATTCGATTGGCACGGGCCAGTTCGGCTTGTGCAGCTTGACGCATCTGCTCGATACGCTCCTGGTCCGAGAGATCGACGTGGCTGGAGAGATGCAGCCCATCTGATAGCCTGGTAACAGTGAAGTAGACGGGAATCCGCTTACCGTTCTTGCCGACGAGCACAGTCCGGCCGTCGATATGGTCGGCACCGTAGTAGTACATTTCAAGCTGGCGCAGCAGGACCTCGGAGCCGTCTTCGGCATTCTGGGAGGGAGGGTTCGCAACGAGATCGGCAACGCTATCATACCCCATCATCCGGGCGAGCGCCCGATTGACGCGAGTGGTTTTTATTGCACCGAGCGTCCGCTCCAATTCCGCCGGGTTCGCAGTCATGTAGGCGCGGAGATCTGTCACTCCCGCCGCCTCTATCTTGTCGAGCATCACCTCGGCCGCGCTGAAATCCATTTCGGCAAAGGTCATGTTGCTGACATCGAACAGCCCGGCGTAGCGGCGCTCGGTGCGTAGGAGCTCAGACGTACGCTCCTCGACGCGTTGCTCTAGGGTTTCATTGAGATCGCGCACCTTTTGGTGTGAAGTGACCTCATCGTGGATATCGGAAACACCCCCGTAGTAGCGGATATCGTCGGAGCCATCCGTTGGGCGCACCTCGCGACCCACAACAGACATCCAACGGTAGCTCCCGTCCGCATGACGCAGTCGGAAGCTAGCGCGCAACTCCGAACGCGAGGCGAATGCCTGCCCTACCAGACGCGAGTAGTCCTCGCGGTCATCTGGGTGGATGTCATCGACAAAGTCTTGACGATCAAGGGCCAATTCCACGTCGCGGCCCGTAACCTCGGCGTATCTGCGATTGAAAAAGTCGATATTCCCCAACGCGTCGGCACGCCAGAGAATTTGTGGAACGGAATCCGTGAAATTTATCAATTCGGTGCGGCTGATTTCTAGTTCACTCCGGACCCGTTCAAGCTCCTGCTTCGCCAAGACTTCATCGTGAACATCGGAAAGGCCACCGAACCGTTCAACCTGCTCGGTTAGCGGAGAGTATGCGGGATTGTCGTAGATTTGCATCCAACGATAGGATCCGTCGCTCTGCCGAACGCGCACCTTGAGGTCTGTTGTCGTACGGGTCGCGACAGCTTTCGACACGGTCTCAACAAGCGATGGCATATCGTCCGGATGCACTACGTCATTGTAGCGTTGGCCTTCGAGTACCGACCAGCGATCCAGTCCGGTTACAGCAGTCCAGCTGGCGTTGAGATACTCGATCTCGCCGCGCGGGTTGGAGCGCCAAAGGACAAATGGCACAGAGTTGGCAAAGAGTTCCACTTCTGAACGGCTTCGCTCGAGTTCCACTTTTGTGGCCACCAGCCGCTTGCGGCTGATCAGCAGTGCCCCCGTGACACCAATCGCTATGCAAGCAAAAATGCAACGCATAGCGCTCGATGCTGTTGGATCATCGCGATGGACGATGATCCAGGAGAGCAATGTGAGCCCGATGCACAGCTCTGCGGCTCGCGTAACGTCTTTGCCTGTACCTGCAGCCGAGACAATGACAAGTACGGCAAGATACAGGACCGCGACCGAGGAATCGAAGTCTGTTACGGAATCGAAAGTGAAGACCAGTCCGGCAAGAACTACGGCAGCGACGAGAAGTAAGGGTCGTTTTAGTTTCTCGTCCATGAAACGCGGCCCCCTCGCGCACGTAGTTCCAATCGGCCATCTCTAACGCACACATCGGATGAACTTGTTTCAGTCGCCAAGCTATCGCAAACTACATCATCAAAAATCTACAGGAAACCGTTGTCATTCCAATCTTCGGGAATGTCCGAGGTTCGCCTTTTGCTGCTCCACCCCTCGCGCCTGCTACCCGTCTGAGCGGCACTCACCTGAACGCAGCGCGGGGATGTAGTTGGACCGCCGCTTCACGCCGAAGAATTCTGGCAGGAGGAGAGCCTGCCCGCCGCCAGATCCGTGGCGGGGCCGTCACCCGACTGACTACAAAGGCGCATCACTTATCGCCATGCTGACGACATCGTATATCGCGGCTGGATGTGGTGGGCCTTTCCCGGGCGTCCGGTTCATACGTCCGAAAGAGCGTTGAGAAACACGATATCATCTTCGCCAGTGATGATATCGGCATCAGCCTGCAGGACATATTCGACGACGGCGTTTATGCCGCCCAGATGTTCCTTGAGCAGTTTTGCTGCCTCGTTTTCGTCATGCACCTTGATCGCGGCATAGAGCGCCACATGCTCATCCAGGACCTCTTCAAAATAACCGATCTTCGGAAATGCCTGCCGTCGTACGCGATCGAGCTGCCCCGTCGCGTTGTGGATTGTCTGCCAGACATTCGGAAAACCAGCGATCCGGCACAGGAGACGATGAAACTCGTTGTCGACCTTGAAAGCCTCATCGATGTCTCGTCGTTTGGCCGCTTCCTGCTGGCGGAAGATCAGCAGATCGAGGTCCTTCTCGTGGACGGGATCGAAATTGCGGGCTGCGAGGCGCACTGTGCGCATTTCTAGGCTGGAACGTATCAGATGCCCCTCGATCACCTTGCGCATAGCGATCTTGTTGACGAACGTGCCGCCACTCGGAACGATATTGACCAGACCTTCCTGCGCCAGTCTCAACAAGGCTTCCCGCATCGGCGTTCGGGAAATGCCAAGCTCAGCGCAGGTCTCCTTTTCATTCAGCGTTTCGCCTGGCGCCAATTTCATGGTGATGATCGCGTCGCGGATGACGTTATACGCCCAGACCGCCTTGGGCTGGCCTGCCCCCATGTCTTCCAGTGCAAGTTTAGCGTGTGAATTCACTCAGCGCCTCGTTCGCTCGCTTTACGTGTTTTAGCTTCCTTACATTATAAGCAGTTGCTTTCGTCGGCATAAAGAGGGCGCGGGCATCATGCTTCGTTCGCCGCGATCATCGCCATTTCCAGAAGCACTTTCGCTCCCGCTGTCACCTGATCGGGCTCGCACCATTCCTTTTCGCTATGCGAAATGCCTTGCCTGCAGGGCACGAAGATGATCGCCGTCTGGCAGAGATGGGTCATCGACAGCGCATCATGCGAGGTCAGTGTCGGCAGCATCATCGATGTGTAGCCCAGTCGCTCCGCAACTTCGAGAACCTGCCCGGCAAGCTCCGGCGAAAGGTCGAGCCGCTGACGATAATGCGAGGTCGAGGCATCGATAGCCAGCCCCGTCTCTCCGGCGATTCGCCTGGCCGCAGCCTCGATGCGATCGATGATCTTCGCCCTCCCCTCTTCCGTCGCATGAACGGCGACATAGGAAAGCTTGGTCAGATGCGGAATGTTCACGCGGTTGTTCGGCCAGTTACGGATCACCGTGGCGCTGACCATGCCCGCGGGTTCGTTCTCGGCTCCGATAGCCTCGATTTCGAGGATCAATTTCGCCGCGGCAACAAGCGCGTTGCGCCGTGTCGACATTGCTGCCGTCTGCGAATGGCCATTCTCGCCACTGATATCGATGAACCCGCTGCAACCCCATGAACTGTTGGACACGGCAGCGATCATCGCGCCGGCCTTTTCCATCTCCGGCCCCTGTTCGATATGCAGTTCGAGATATTTATGCACCGCCCGCCCGCCGACCGGCAGCGGCCCTGCATAGCCGCTCCGGACAAGTTCATCACCCAGAATCGCACCATCGTCGTCCTTGCGGGACAGGGCATCTTCCAGGGCCAAGAGCCCGGCGAAGATACCCGACCCCATCACACCCGGCTGAAAGCGCGCGCCTTCCTCATTGGTGAAATTGGCAATCTCGATTGCCCGCCGCGTGGTGACGCCGGCGGTATCGAGCGCCCGCACGACGGCAATCCCGGCAAGCACGCCCAGAACCCCATCGAACTTGCCGCCCGGCATCTGAGTGTCGAGATGGCTGCCGATCATCAGCGGCGCCAAGGATGGATCGCTCCCCTCGCGTCGTGCGAACATGTTGCCGATCGCATCGACCGTCACAGCCAGCCCGGCCTCCTCCGCCCAGTAACGGAAGAGGTTGCGTCCTTCGCGATCCGCATCCGAAAGCGCCGGCCGGAAACTGCCGCCGCCCTGGGTCGCGCCGATCGCACCCATCGTCATGATATCTGCCCAGAGACGTTCGGCATTGATTTCCGGCGAGGTGGTCATGGTCTATCCTTTGACATTGGCTGGCAAACACGCAGGGATTGGCAGGGAGGCGAGACGGATGCAGTCACTGCGTCTCGTGCAGCACCTCTTCGAGGGTCTTGAGGAAGATGTCCGCGTGATCTTTGCCAAATGGCAGCGGGGGGCGGATCTTCAGCGTGTTGCCATGAATGCCGGCGGCACTGATCAGCACGCGACGCTCGCGCATGCGGTTGACGACGGCAAGCGAACGCTGTCCGTCCGGGGCGCGGCTCTGGCGGTCCTTGACGAATTCCAACCCGAGGAAGAGGCCTGCGCCGCGAACGTCGCCGATGCAATCGAAATGCTGCTGCAGCTTGCGCATCCCTTCCAGCATGTAGTTGCCGGTCGAAAGCGCGTTGCCCATCAGGTCTTCGTCATGGATGACGTCGAGCACGGCATTGGCTGCGGCGATCGACACATGATTGGCGCCGAACGTGTTGAAATAGCGGATGTCCTTGCCGAAGCGTTCCTGTACCTCGCCCTTCATCACCGCCGCCGCGATCGGCAGACCATTGCCCATCGGCTTGCCCATTACGGCGATGTCGGGAACGATGCCGTGACGCATGAAGCCCCACATATGCGAGCCGGTGCGACCAAAACCCGGCTGCACTTCGTCGGCGATATAGAGCGCACCGGCTTCATGCACCACATCCAGCGTTTTCTTCAGGAAGCCGGCCGGCTCGGAAAAAATGCCGTCGGTCGAAAAGATGCTGTCGGCGATGAATGCTGCCGGCTTGATGCCATGGCGCTGCATGAAGGCGATCGCCTTGGAAACTTCTTGCGCAAACGTCTCGCCGACATCCTTGCCATCGGCGCGATAGGCATCAGGTGCCGGCACGGTGATCACATGCATGCCGAGCGGCATGTTCGGCCCGAGTGACGGCGAGATGGCGGCCGCCGCCGCCGTCGTGCCGTGATAGGCATTCTCGGTGATGATGATGCCGGTTCCGCCCGTGTAGTAACAGGCCAGCCGCATGGCGAGATCGACCGCCTCGCTGCCGGTGCAGCAATACATCACCCGGTTCATCTCGTCGGGAAAGGTTGCCAGCAGCTTCTCGGAATAATCGAGGATCTTTTCGTCCAGATAACGCGTATGCGTATTCAGCACCGCAGCCTGTTCGGCAATCGCGGCGACCACGCGCGGATGGCAATGGCCGACCGAGGGCACGTTGTTGTAGGTGTCGAGATAGGCGTTTCCATCCGGATCATAGAGCCAGACGCCCTCACCGCGCACCAGATGCAACGGATTTTCGTAAAACAGCCGATAGGATGGGCCGAGCATCGCCTGGCGCCGTTCGATCATCGAACGCTCGCGCTCAGGCAGGCTGCTCAGACGCGACGCATCGAAACCGTTGATCATCGTTGTGGCTGGCTTGTTCATGTCTCTCTCCCCCTTGGGATGCTATAGGCGGCAAGCGGCTGTCAGACGCGCGATTGCGTCGTCTCTTGAAATTGCATCGAGCCGGGCAAACTGCGCCCAGACCGTAGGACTGTTGCGTGTGTAGAGTTCCCGATGTTCCGGAAACAGCTTCGCGCGCCATTCCGGTATCGCGAGCCGCATCAGCATGCGAGTGACGGCAGCCGGATAAAGCAGCGCAATCTCTTCGTCGGAAAGCGTCTTTTCTGTCGCATAACCTTTCAGGAAATCGCACATCGCCTCAACCGGATCTTCGGCATCGCCCATCTGGTAAGCGGCGCCCACGGCGACGTCGAACAGCAGCGGCGCATGTACCATGTCGCCGAAATCGATGATGCCGCTGATCGTGTCCGGATCCTCCTCGCTGACGAGGATGTTCTCCATGTTGAAGTCATTGTGGATCACCTGCGCCGGCAGTTCCGCCATGCGCGGCACGATCAGGCTTTCGAAATCATCCATGGCGCGTTCGAGCCGCGCGCGTTGTGCCGCGTCGTCGAATGCCGAGAAGAGATCGCGGATGCCGGCGGCATGTTTCATGTCCCAGGTGATGCGATGGCTCGCGGCCTCATGGGTGAAACCTTCCAGCGCCTTCTGCATCCGCCCGAGCAGCACGCCGACGCGGTAGCGCTGCAGCGCCGAATGCGGTTGCGATTTCTGCGATATGCCGGGAGCGAAGGTGACCATGCGCACGCCACGCGTGCCGCCCTCGTCATCGGTCATGCGGAAATCCGCCTCGCCGTCCAGCGTGCGGATGATCCGCTGGATCGGAATGCCGGGATCGGCGGCTTCCACATGCAGGAGCGCCTGGCTGTGCATGCTCGTCATCGCCGGGTTTTCGGCCGGGTTTAGCACCTTGAAGAGATATTCCGTTCCATCGTCGAGCGTCAGCCGGTAGTTGCTGTCCTTCTCTCCCCAAAGCCATTCGGCCTTGCCGGTAAGTCCGTATTTTTCCTGCGCAATGCGCTCGGCCTGATCCGGGGGCACGGCAGTCGCGCCCGTCTTCAGCTCTGCGCCAAGCCCGCTTGCCGCCCCTTGGCTTGCCGTGGAGGCCATGTTCCCATCCCGATTCTGCTGTTGTTTGTTATGGTGCGGAAACCGAAGCCTCCGCACCTCCTTTTTGGTTCAGGCGACCCTCGGTGCGCTCAAAACCTCTTCCGGATACGCCGCCTGATAGGCAGCCGCCAGCGCCAGCACGATATCGTCGCGATAGCGCGGGCCGACGAACTGCAACCCGATCGGCAGACCGCCTGCATCGAAACCGCAGGGAACCGACACGGCTGGCTGTCCGGTCATGTTGAACGGATAGGTGAAGGGCGACCAGTCGGACCAGTCCTTGCCTTCGATACCGCCCGGGAAGTCGGTGCCCGCCTCGATCGCCGTCACCGGCATGGTCGGCAGCATCAGCGCGTCATACTTCTCGTGGAACAGCGCCATAGTCACCTTGAGATCGGCCCTGACCTGCTCGGCAATGACGTAATCGATAGCCGAATAGGCCTTGCCCTTTTCGCAAATGCCGATCAGGCCCGGATCCATCAGCTTCTTCTGCTCGTCCGTGGGATTGACCATCTCGACGGTACGGGCTTCGGCCGCATACCAGAGTGCCAGAAGCGCATCCTGAGGATTGGAGAAGCCGGGATCGACCTCTTCGATGATCGCCCCCATATCGGCCAGACGCTTGGCGGCCCGTTCGACGGCGGCGGCGACATCCGGCTGCACCTCGGCATAACCGAGATTGCGGCTATAGCCGATCTTCATGCCCTTGACGGTGGCGGCCTTGACCCCTTCAAGCCAGTTCGGAACCGGCGTCGGGCAATAGCCGTAAAGTGCCTTCGGCGTTGGCCCGGTCGTTGCATTCATGAACAGGGCGGCGTCTTCGACGGTCCGCGTCAGCGGACCGCGATGGGCAAGTTCGAACAGTGTCGTTGCCGTATCAGCCGGGATCCAGCCATAGGTCGGCTTGATACCGAACGTACCGGAAAACGAGGCCGGGATGCGGATGGAGCCCGCACCGTCGGACCCCTCATGCAGAACGCCCATGTTAAGCGCTGCTGCAACGGCAGCGCCGCCGGACGAGCCGCCCGAGGCGCGATCGGTGCGCCAGGGGTTGAGCGTATTGCCGAAAGCGGGGCCATGAGTGACACCCTTCCAGCCAAATTCTGGCGATGTCGTCGTGCCGAGAATGGTGACACCCGCAGCACGAAGGCGTTCCATGATCAGGAACTCCTTCTCCGAAGGGCTCGTGGCGCCGAGCGCCGAGCCGCGCCGCCACGGAATACCCTTGACCGGCGTCAGCTCCTTGATCGTCGTCGGCGCACCGTCAATGGGCGAAAGCGGTTCGCCCTTCTTCCAGCGTGCCTCGGAGGCCTTCGCCTCGGCCAGCGCCAGTTCCGGCACGACATAGGCGAAAGCGTTGACGCTCGGATTGAATTTTTCGATCCGTGCGAGCGAGGCTTTCGTGGCTTCGACCGGAGAGGCCTTGCCCGTTGCGAACAGCTCGGAAAGCTGTGCCGCGGTCATTTCGCCAAGATCGGTCTTTTCCATCATATTCATGATCTCGATCCTTGATTCTTCAGGCGCGCGTGGCAGCGACCGTATCCAGCGCGCGGGCAACGGCGCCGAACATGTCGTCGATCTGCTCGGCGGTGATGATCAGCGGCGGGCAGAAGCAGATGGCTTCACCGATATTGCGGATGATCAGACCTTCGTCCTGGCATGTGGCAGCAATCGCTGTGGCAGCATCTCCGGCATTTGCATCCGCCCATGGCTTGATTTCCAGCGCACCGAGCAGGCCGATACCACGTGAGGAATGCGCCAGCGGATGCTTGGCAAGTTCTGCCAGACCGCCAAGGAACTTTTCTTCCAGGCGTGCAGCATTGCCGACAAGGTCGCGCTCCTGGATGATCTTCAGGTTTTCCAGACCTACGGCGGTCGCAACCGGATGACCGGAGGCGGTAAATCCGTGGCCGAACACGCCGATACGGTCGCTCTCATCGGCGATCGGCTGATAGAAATGATCGTTCATGATGATCGCCGAAAGCGGCATGTAGGACGACGAGATCTGCTTCGACACGACGAGTACGTCCGGCTCGATGCCGAGCGTCTCGCAGGCGAACATCTTGCCGGTACGGCCGAAACCGCAAATGACTTCGTCGGCAACAAGAAGGATGTCGTATTTTTTCAGGATCGCCTGCACACCGGCCCAGTAGCCGTCAGACGGCATCAGCACGCCGCCGGCGCCCATGACAGGCTCGCCCCAGAAGGCGGCGATCGTTTCCGCGCCTTCCTTCAGGATCAGGTCTTCCAGATCCTTCAGCATGCGCTTGGTGAAATCGGCTTCGCTTTCGCCCTCGAGGCCGAAATGCACATAGGACGGGCAGGACGTATGAACCATCCGGTCGAGCGGCAGGTCGAAGCTTTCATGGTTGCGCGGCAGGCCGGTAATCGAGCCGGCTGCGATCGTCACGCCGTGATAGCCCTTGATACGGCCGATGATCTTCTTCTTTTCCTTCTTGCCGAGCGCGTTGGAGCGGTACCATACCATCTTGCAGGCGAGGTCGTTTGCTTCGGAACCGGAGGAGGTGAAATGCACCTTCGACATCGGCACCGGCGCGATCTTGACCAGCATCTCGGCCAGATCGATCGACGGTCCATGCGTCTTGTAGGAGAAGCTGTGGTAATAGGGCAGCTTCTCCATCTGCGCCTTGGCGACTTCCGCCAGACGCTTTTCACCGAAGCCGAGCGCGACCGACCAGAGACCGGCGAGACCTTCGATGTAGCGCTTGCCGGTATTGTCGGTGACATAGATGCCGTCACCGCTCTCGATGACGAGACCACCGGATTTTTCGTATTTCCGAAGGTTGACCATCGGATGCATCTGATAGGCCATGTCGCGGGCTTCGACCGAGTTCGGCATAATCGTCATGTGCAGCTCCATAAGCGGGCCCTGTTGCCCAGATTGGTTGATATCCGACGGGTTCAAGCCGTCATCAGCGCTTCCTTTGCCCGACCGGGAATGGCCTCGATCAAGCTCTTCGTGTAGGGGTGCCGGGGCGTGTCGAATATCTCGCTGCCGGTACCGAGTTCGACGACCTCACCCTTCTGCATCACCATCACGCGGTCGCAAATCTTGGCGGCAACGCGCAGGTCGTGGGTGATGAAGACGACGGAGAGGTTGAGGTCTTTCTTGAGCTGGCCCAGCAGTTCCAGAACCTGCGCCTGGATCGAAACGTCGAGTGCGGACACCGCCTCGTCGGCGATAATGATCTCGGGTTCGAGCGCCAGCGCCCGTGCAATGCCGATACGCTGCCGTTGACCGCCGGAAAATTCGTGCGGAAAGCGGTTAGTACCTTTGGGATCGAGACCGACCATCTCCATCAGTTCGGCGGCGCGGGCCAGCGCCTTCTTTTCGTTCTCGCCATAGGCGATCGGTCCCGAGGCGATGATGCGCCCGACCTTTTCGCGCGGATTAAGTGAAGAATACGGGTCCTGGAAGATCATCTGCATACGCCGGCGCATGGCGCGCAGCTCCTCGCCCTTCAGATGCGCCATGTCCTGACCGCCGAGCAGAACGCGGCCGCTCTCGGGATCCTGCAGCCGCACGAGGCAGCGCCCGACCGAGGATTTTCCGGATCCGCTTTCACCGACAATGCCCAGCGTCTCGCCACGGCCGAGCGTGAAGGACACGTCCTTGACGGCATGAACCTCACGGGCCTTGGAGAACAACCCGCCGCCCATGCGATAGATTTTCGACAGCTTCTCGACGGCAAGCAACGGCTCGCGGGCGTCGACACGCGCCACACCCTCGCCGGGACGCGGGATCGCCGCGATCAGCTTCTTCGTATAGGGATGCTGCGGCGAGAACAGCACTTCTTCGGCCGTGCCCTGCTCGACGATGCGCCCGAGCTGCATCACCGTCACATAGTCGGCGATCTCGGCCACGACGCCGAAATCGTGGGTGATGAACATCACCGCCATGTTGCGCTCCTTCTGGAGCTTGGCAACGAGTTTCAGGATCTGCGCCTGTGTCGTCACGTCGAGCGCGGTGGTCGGCTCGTCGGCGATCAGCACTTCCGGTTCGAGCGCCAGCGCCATGGCGATCATGACGCGCTGGCGTTGGCCGCCGGAAAGCTGGAACGGATAGCTGTCGGCAGCCCGCGGCGGATCGGGCAGGCCGACCTCTGTCAACAGCGAAAGCGCCTTTTCCTTGCGCTCCCTCGGTGTCAGCAGGCCATGCGCCTCGAACACTTCCTCGATCTGCGCAGACACCTTCATCAGCGGATTGAGCGCCGACATCGGTTCCTGAAAGATCATCGCCACTCTACGCCCGCGAATGGAGTAAAGCGCGTCCGAAGGCATTGTAACGAGGTCCTTGCCGTCGAGCAGGATGCGGCCCTGTGCGACCCGTACCGTATCCGGCAAAAGCCCCATCAGCGCATTGGCCGACATCGACTTGCCCGAGCCGCTTTCGCCGACCACGCAAAGCATCTCGCCGGGAAAGAGCTTGAAGGAGACACGATCGACCGCGTAGGGCCGGTCTGCGCCATCCGGCAAAGCGATGCTGAGCCTGTCGATGAACACGACCGGTTCGCCGCGTCCTTCTTCTTTCAACGCGCCGGGATGCACCACGGCATCGCTTGGAATTTCATTGAGCGAAGTTTCAGCCGTCATGACTTACCTCCCCTTGCGCGCAAGGCGCGGGTTGAGGGCATCGTTCAGCCCTTCACCGACGAGGTTAAGCGCCAGCACGGTCAAAAGGATTGCGAGACCAGGGAAGAAGCTGACCCACCAGGCCTGCCGGATCACGGTGCGGCCCGCACCGATGATATAACCCCAGGACATGATGTTGCGGTCACCCAGCCCCAGGAACGATAGCGAGCTCTCGATCAAGATTGCCGCTGCCACCATCATCGAGGCAAGCACGATGATCGGCGAGAGCGTGTTCGGCAGGATCTGCCGCCAGATGATCGTCGAATGCGTCTGGCCGGAAAGTACGGCGGCCTCGACGAATTCACGCGACCGGAGCGACATCACCTCGCCGCGCAGAAGGCGCGCCACCGGCGGCCAGGAGACTACGGCAATCGAGATGACGATCGAATAGATGCTCGGCTGGAAGATCGCTACCAAGACCACGGCCAGCGCGAAACTCGGCACGCTCTGGAAAAATTCGGTGAACCGCATCAGCAGGTCATCGACCCAACCGCCGAAATAACCAGCGACGGCACCGATCGGAATACCGATCAGCAGCGAAACGACGGTCGAAACGAGTCCGACCAGAAGCGACACCCGCGCGCCATGGGCAAGGCCTGCTGCAAGATCGCGTCCCATCGGATCGGTGCCGAGCACGAAGGCATCTATGGTGAAAGGCGGAATGAACGGTCGCTGCACCATAGCCCAGGGCGACTTGGTGTAGATGAACGGAGCGACGATCGACAGAACGACGACCAGAAGCAGGATGACCAGACCGACGACGGCGCCGCGGTTCTGCGAAAAACGTTTCCAGAAATCCTTCATGACGCCACCTTGATGCGCGGATCGACGAGGCGGTAAAGCACGTCGGTGATGAGATTGAAGAGCAGGACCATCGCGGCCGAGACGACAAAGACGCCGAGCAGCAGATTGTAGTCACGCTGCGAAAGGGCATCGAACATCAGCCGGCCTATGCCCGGCCAGGCGAACACGGTCTCGATCAGCACCGCGCCACCGACCAACTGCCCGGCCTGAAGGCCGGCAAGCGTCACGACCGGTAGAAGCGCATTGCGCAGCACATGGCGGCGCTGGATGATGCCGGGACGCAGGCCCTTGGCCTTGGCGGTCTTGACGAAATCGAGCCTGCCGACTTCCAGCATCGAGGCGCGGGTCATGCGGGCATAGACGGCCATGAAGAACAGCCCAAGCGTCATCGCCGGCAGGATCAGGTGCAGGAAGATATCCAACGCGCGGGCAAGGCCGGTGTAATTGGCGCCTACAGTCTCGTAACCGAAACCGGGCAGCCAGCCGAGCTGGACGGAAAACAGAAGCACGCCCATCAGCGCTAGCCAGAAGAGCGGCGTCGCATAAAAGATCAGGGCGACCAGCGAGATGATCGTATCGGCCCACTTTCCCTGGCGTGCAGAGGCAAAGGCACCGGCCGCAACACCGAGGCCGAGCGAGATTACGAAGGCGGAAAGGGAAAGTAGCAGTGTTGCCGGAAGACGCTCACCGATCAGCTGCAGCACCGGCAATTGCTGGCGATAGGAATAACCGAGATCGAGCTGGACCACCGAGGAAACGTAGATCCAGAGCTGCACATAAAGCGGCTTGTCGAGGCCGAAGCGTTCTCTGAGCTGTTGCAGGAAGGCAGGATCGGCATCACCTGCTTCGCCCGCCATGACCGCTGCCGGATCGCCCGGCGCGGCATGGATGAGGAAGAAATTGAGCACGGTGATACAGATCAGGATCACGACTGCTTTCAGCAGCCGCCCCGAGATGAATCTCAGCATGAGCATGGCTCCGACTAGATTTTTCAGGTCAGGAATGGGCCAGGCGGAGACAAGTCTCCGCCTGATATCGACTTATTTCTTGATCCATGCGTCGCGCATGGATTCCGGCAGGCCGGAGGCGGTCGTCACGATATCCTGAACCTTGCAGTTGTAGATCGTCGGGAAACCGAGCTCGAGCAGCCAGGCGACCGGAACGTCTTCCTGAAGCTTCTTCTGCGCCTGGTCGTAGAGTTCCTGGCGCTTGGACGCCGGATAGGCGACGGCGGCCTCGTCGAACAATTTGTCGAGTTCCGGATTGGAATATCCCTCGACATTGTTGAACGGGTTGCCCTTGGCGATCTGCGAAGTCTTGTAGTTCCGGTCCACGCCGATTGCCGGGTCACCATTCTGGTAGAGATAGGTGAAGGCGATGTCGTATTCCCAGTTGGACGTACGCTGGTTCCAGCCGGCGACATCGGCCGCTTCGATTTCGATCGGAATGTCGACCTCTTCGAGGTTCTGCTTCACGGCTTCCGCCCAGCGCTGCCAGGTCTCGCCATAGGGAAGCGGCAGGAGCTTCAGCGGCTTTCCGTCATAGCCGATTTCCTTGAGCAGTCCCTTGGCCTTGTCGACATCATGCGGGTACTGCGGCTCGACGTCCTTGTAGAAGGGAAGTTTTGACGACAGCGGCCCGGTCGCAACCTTGCCGTAACCGTTCCACAGGACGTCCTTGGCGAATTCGCGGTCGAGCGCGTACATCACCGCCTGACGGAACTTCACATTGTCCATCGGCGGCTTGCGGTTGTTGAGCCATAGCCAGGAGAGCGGTGCGAAATATTCCCAGCCCTTTTCTGTCGTGCAGGTATTGGGCAGATCCTTCAGCCGCGGGATGTCGAAATTCTCGACCGAGCCGCCCGGCACCACGTCGATATTGCCGGTCTCGAATGCGACCGAACGCGATGCACCATCCGGAATGACCTGGTAATACAGCTCGTCGAGATAAGGCTTGCCCTTCACGTAATAGTCGGGGTTCTTGACGAGATGGATGTAGCTGCCGCGCTTCCATTCGTCGAATTTGAACGGGCCGGTGCCGATCGGCTTGTCGTTTGCCGGATTGGTGGCGTAGTCGGTACCCTCATAGATATGCTTGGGCAGGACCGGCATCGTGTAGAAGGCCAGGCCGCGGATGAAGGCTTCGAAAGGCTCCTTCAGCTTGAACACGACGGTCTTGTCGTCCGGCGCCGTGACGCTTTCCACATGGGTCATCAGGTTGCGATGACGCGGCTGCATCTTCATCAGGTAGTCATTGGCGGAAAACAGCACGTCGGCCGAGGTCATCGGCTTGCCGTCATGCCATTTCACGCCATCCTGCAGCGTAAACGTATAGGTCAGGCCATCGTCGGACACCGTCCACGATTTGGCGAGTGACGGCTCGGGCTTGAGGTTCTCGTCGTAGCGCAGCAGGCTCTCGTAGATATTGCCGCCAACAAGCAGAGCGGGGCCGTTCGTAGTGGTACCGATCATGATGCTTGGCGGTTCGGGTTGAACGATAAGGTTCAGTTTGCCACCTGGTACGGCTTGGGCAAATGCCGCTGTCGTCGTCATGAAAAGGGCTAGGGATGCAGAAATCAGTCGTCGCATGAAGTTCCCCTTATGGATTTTCGTTTGCGTGCAGACATCACTTCGCGATCGTATCAGGTAAACAATATACCGATATATCGATACATCATCTTGACTCCGGCCTTTAGCACCTGTCAAGCAAGGCGGGTGATTTCTTGCATAAAACTTAAACTCGAAAATCGTCCGCACAAAAAATAATCAGCATGCAAAAAATCGTGACGCCACATGCTTTGAAGACAGACAAGCAGCAGCAATGAGGTCCTGACTAAGATGGAATTGATGAGCCGGACTGACACAAAGATCCCTCACATCGCGCTGGTCAGCAGCACGCTCGATCTCACCTTTCTGAAAAACGCATTCGAGGCGTCAGGCCTGAATGTGCGGTTGAGCATCTACCCCGAGCCCGGCTTCGAGAGCGCCGATGTTGCCGTAGCCTGGAACCCGCCGCATGGGCTTCTTGCTGAAATGCCGAACGTGAAAATGGTGCACAGCATTGCCGCGGGCCTGGACAACATCTTCGCCGACCCGAACCTCCCACCCGTCCCCGTCTGCCGCGTCGTCGACAGCCAGCATGCGCTTGGCATGGCGGAATATGCGATCTGGTCCGTGCTGCTGTTCCACCGGGAGATGGACCGACACCTGCAAAACGCTACACACAAACGCTGGGAGCGCCCGGCACAGAAAGCGGCGCAGGATTACACTGTCGGCATATTGGGCTTCGGCGCAATCGGCCGCACCGTCGGGCGCAGCCTGCGCGCCCTCAACTACAATGTTCGCGGATGGGCACGCTCACAAAAGGAAGAAGCGGGGATCGCCATCTATTGCGGCGACGGGCAGTTGCCGGATTTCCTCTCCGGCTGCGATGCGCTGATCTGCCTGCTTCCCCTCACCGATGCCACCCGTGGCATACTCAATGCCGGCCTGTTCGCACACCTGCCGCAGGGTGCCGCGATCATCAATATGGGGCGTGGCGAGCACATGGTGGAGGCAGATCTTCTGGCTGCGATCGATAGTGGCCATCTGCGCGGTGCGGTCCTTGACGTCTTCCTCAAGGAGCCGTTGCCCGAAGAAAGCCCGTTATGGAGCCATCCCAAAATCTTCGGGACGCCGCATATCGCATCCATGCCCAATCCGGGCGATGTCGCCGCGCAGATTTTCGAGAATACCACAAGAGTTCTGGCGGGACGGGAGCCGCTCAATTCCGGCAGTCGTGAAAGCGGCTATTGAGCCGCAGGCGCGAGCATCACGTCCAGCGTCGACAGATCGAAGCCGGGTTCCTGCACGATCAGGCCCGGCCGATCCGCAAAGACGTATTCGACAACCGCGGCGATATCATCGAGATGCCGCCGCAGCAACTCATGGGCGCGATCGGCATCGCCAGCCCTGATTGCGTCGTAAATGGCCCGGTGCTCCTGCTCGACCTCATCGAAATAACCTGACCGCGGGATGGCGAAGCGCCTTATCCTGTCAAGCTGCCCCGTCGCATTGTGAATGGTCTGCCAGACATCCGGGAAACCGGCCATCGCGCAGATGAGCCGATGAAAGTCATTGTCGACCGCAAAGGACTGGTCGTAGTCCTGACGTTTTGCCGCATCGCCCTGCAGGAACATCAGAAGGTCGAAATCCCGGTCCCAAACGGCGTCATAGGAACGCGCCGCAATCCGCACCATCCGCAGTTCCAGGCTGGAGCGGATGAGATGCCCCTCTATCACGCCGCGCAGCGAGATACTGTTGACGAAAGTGCCGCCGCTCGGCACCACATTGACCAGTCCCTCCTGCGCAAGCCGCAACACTGCCTCGCGCATCGGGGTGCGTGACACGCCGAGCTCGGCGCAGGTTTCCTTCTCGCTGATCGTCGCACCCGGCTCCATCTTCATCGTGATGATCGCGTGGCGGATGTAGTTATATGCCGTCAGCGCCTTGGGCTGACCGGCCGCATTGCCGGGCAAGAAGTCGGACTGCTGCAAACGCGTGTTCATGTCGGCCCTCCTCCCATGATGATCTTCGGCCAGCGCTATACCGATATATCGCGGCTTTTCCCTAGCCTCTTCTCCAGCGTTTGCAAGGAATATCGTCAGTTCCTGCGCGCAAAGCGACGCCCCGCGGGTGCCGAAGACCCGCGCCGATGCGCAGCAGTAGACTTACGGAAGGGTATTGCGGCGCTAGATCGTAGCAACCTCCTTCTTCCGCCGGACGATCAACACCACGGCGGCAAGCAGCAGGGTGCCGAAGATAAACAAAAAGGCCGCAGCCGCGATTGCCGGGCTGATATTGTCGCGGATGGTGGAAAACATCTGGCGCGCCAGCGTCCTCTGGTTCGGCCCGGCGACAAACAGCGTCAGCACCACCTCGTCCAGCGACGTTGCAAAAGCCAGAACCGCGCCGGTCAGAATGCCGGGCATGGCAAGCGGCAATGTTACCTTGCCGAACACCCTTTGCGGCGAAGCACCAAGGCTTGCCGCCGCAAGCTCCACCCGTCTGTCGATGCCTGCCAGGGACCCGGAAACACTGACGATGACGAAAGGCACGGCCACGACCGTATGCGCGATGATGACCGCCAGATGCGTATTGGCAAGCCCGATACGTGCCAGCAGGATCTGCATGCCGATGCCGAGCACCACCGCCGGCACCACCATCGGCAGCATGAACAGCGTGCGGAGCAGCCCGCCGATCATCGGCAAGCGCCGCCGCAGACCGAGTGCCGCCAGCACGCCGAGAACCGTTGCCAGCGCCGTGGTTCCAAAGCCGATGATCAGGCTGTTGACTATCGCCCTTTGCCAGACAGGCAGGGTGAACAGTTCGATGAACCAGCGAAACGAGAATGACGGTATCGGATAGACGAGAAGCAGGCTCGAGGTGAAGGCAAGCGGCATCATGACCAGAAGCGGGACGATCAGGAATGCCGCCATCAGCGCTCCGAAGAGCCATTGCAGTGTTTTTGCCGGCATCAGGCGCTCCTTTCCCGCTGCGTGGCGAGCCGGTCATAGACGGCATAGAGGATGATGGTGACGACAAGCAGCACGATGCCGAGCGCACTCGCCATGCCCCAGTTGCCCGAGTTCTGGGCATGGAAAGCGATGAAGGAACTGATCATCTGGTCTCCCGCCCCGCCGATCAGCGCCGGCGTGATGTAATATCCGATCGCCGACATGAAGACGAGCAGCGAGCCGGCAGCAATTCCGCCAAAGCTGAGCGGCAGCAGCACCCGGACGAAGGCTCTGAGCGGATGCGCCCCGAGCGAGGCTGCCGCCGGCATCAGGTTTTTTGGAATGGTCAGGAGCACGCTGTAGATCGGCAGAACCATCATCGGCAACGAGACATGCGTCATCGCGATGATCACCCCGGTGCGGTTGAAGATCAGCGCCAGCGGATCGGCAATGATGTTCAGGTCTATCAGGGCTGAATTGATCAGCCCCTGTTCCTGCAGCAGGATGAACCAAGCGGCGGTGCGCACCAGAAGCGAGGTCCAGAGCGGCAACAGCACGGCGGCAAGCAACGCCTGCTTTTTCCAGCCGGTCGCAACCGTGATCAGCAGCGCATAGGGATAACCGAGCAGCACGCAGAAGATCGTCACCGTTGCGGAAATCCAGAATGTCCGCCCGAAGATCGCCACGTTGATCGTCTGCTCGGGCGGTTGTGAGACGATTTCACCGGTATCGTTGCGCATCAGGTCGACGGCAGCGAGAAGATAGCGATCGGTCGTTGGCGAAAGCGCATCGGTAATCGCCTTCCAGTATTGCGGCTGGCTCCATTTCCTGTCGAGCACGACGAGGTCAATCGGCGCGTCCGGCGTCTCCTGCACGGCCCTGAGCGTCTTGCTCATCAGCGTCCGGAAGCCGGATTGGGCGCTGTTCAACCGGCGCACCATGTCACCGACGGCCTGTTCGTCGGTCGCGGCGCGCAGATCGGTCACGAATGCCGCCTGCAGGTCTGCGCCCGGCGCGCTTTGCCCATCCCAGGACGAGGCTACCTTGGCGGTTTCGGGCAGAAGCCGGGCGACTGCATTGTCCGAAACCGACTGCGTCAGCACGGAGCCGAGCGGCCAGATGAAGAACAGGCAGATAAACAGGAAAAGCGGCGCGACCAAAAGGAATGGCCCGCTTTTCTGCAGAAAGCTCTTGCCGCTCATGACGCAATCACCTTGCAGTCCTCGGGGCTGAAAAACGCCGTGACCTGAGCGCCGCGCTGCGGTTCCGGCGACCTGCGGTCGAGGCGCACGACATAAGATGCTTCCGAGGGACCAGCGAGCTGCACACGCAGATGGTCACCCTGATAGACACAATCCGTTACGGTCGCGGAAATGGCATTGCCCGGCAGGCCTGCATTGGTGGCCGGCCCGTCCGTCAGCGAAAGCCGTTCCGGCCGAAGCGATACCGAGATTCCCTGCCCTGCCGCCAAGCCACCGGAGCCTGCGACACGCACAATATCGCCACCGTTCAGGCGGATCACGGCGGATGCCGGCTCAACGGTCTCCACCGTGCCGTCTATCAAATTCGTCTCGCCGATGAATTCCGCCACGAAACGCGTCGCCGGCTCGTCATAGACGTGACGCGGCGTGCCGATCTGCTCGATCTTGCCCTTGTTGAACACGGCAATCCGGTCGGACATCGTCAGCGCCTCGCCCTGATCATGGGTGACGAACACGATCGTCAGCCCGAGCCGCTGATGCAGCGCGCGGATATCGAGCTGCATCTGTTCGCGCAGGTTCTTGTCGAGTGCGCCAAGCGGCTCGTCCATCAGCACCACGCGCGGCTCGAAGACGAGCGCACGGGCAAGCGCCACGCGCTGCTGCTGGCCACCGGAAAGCTGCGACGGCTTGCGCTCAGCCAAAGCGCCAAGCTGTACCATGTCGAGTGCGGTCTTCACCCGGTCGGCGATTTCAGCCCTGGAAATCCCCCGCATCTGCAGCGGGAAGGCGACATTGGCGCCGACGGTCATGTGCGGGAAAAGCGCGTAGTTCTGAAACACGACACCCATGTCGCGCTTGTGCGACGGTACGTCATTGACCCTGTAGCCGTCGACGAGAATCTGGCCTTCGGTTGCCGTCTCAAAGCCGGCCAGCATCATCAGAAGCGTGGTCTTGCCCGATCCCGATGGGCCGAGAAGGCTGACGAATTCGCCCTTCTCGATATCCAGCCGCAACTTGTCGACAACGCATTGTTGTCCGTAATATTTGCTGACGCCATCGAAGCGTATGCGGAATTCGGCCACGCCATTCCCCTTTTTCAGTCGCTGGATACGGCTGCCCGATCGGTCGCACTTTCATGGCTGACCGTATCCATCCGTTATGTCGGCTAAGGAGGAAGGCTGCATGTTTACAGCCTTCCTATCGTCGGGAAAATGGCTTGATTACTGCGCCAGCCAGGCGTTGAAGCGCGCCGTCAGCGCCTCGGAATTGTCGATCCAGAAATCGACATTGAGCGGGATAGCCTGTTTCAGGTTGTCCGGATGGGTCGGCAGGTTGGCGTCGATCTCCGGCGGGATGGTCGCAGCAGCCTTCTTGTTCGGCATGCCGTAATCCACCTTCAGCGGCAGTTTCGCCTGGTTTTCAGCCTGGCTCGCGAATGCGATGAAATCCAGCGCCGCATCCTTGTTCTCGGCGCCCTTGAGGATCACCCAGCTGTCGATCGCATACATGCTCTCCGGCCAGACCAGCTTGAAGTTCTTGCCTTCCGCCTTGTTGATACCAGTGACGCGGCCATTATAGACCGCAGCAATGGAAACTTCGCCGGACGCGAGATATTGCACCGGCTGCGCACCGGCTTCCCACCAGACGATATTCGGCTTCAATTCGTCGAGCTTCTTGAAGGCGCGGTCGACACCTTCATCGGTCGAGAGCACGTCATAAAGTTCCGCCGGCTTCACGCCATCGGCCAGAAGCGCGAATTCGAGATTGTACTTGGCGCCCTTGCGCAGCGAGCGCTTGCCCGGAAACTTCGTCGTATCCCAGAAATCGACCCAGTTCTTCGGGCCGTCCTTGAGCTTGTCACCGTCATATCCCATCGCCAGCGACCAGTAATAGACGCCTGCACCGCACTCATTGACGGCTTCTGGCAGGAACTCGTCCTTCACGCCGATCTTGTCCCAGTCGAGCTTTTCGTAGAGACCATCGGCGCAGCCGAGCGCCAATTCTTCGGCCTCGACCTGCACAACGTCCCAGTTCGGAGAACCGGCCTTCATCTTGGCCTGCAGAACGCCGTAACCGCCATCCCAGCTTTCTTCCAGGAACGGCTTGCCGGACTTTTGCGAGAAAGGCTTGAAATAGACGTCGCTTTGCGCCGCCTGCGCCACGCCGCCCCAGCCGACAATCGTCAGGTCACGTGCATTTGCCTGCCCCGCAACAAGCGCCGTGGAGGCCAGCGCGAACATGCCGAAGGCTGCAGTCTTGAAAAGATTTTTCATTTCGTTCCCCTGATTGGGCCCGGACTGTTATCCTGGGCCTTGGACGTTGATACGGATCCTTTCGTTTCCTCCAGCAGGGTGCGCAGTTGGCCTGCGTCTATCCTTAGATGACAGTATCAGACATGTTGTCCGCCATTGATGTGGATTTCCGCACCGTTGATGTAGGACGACTGTTCGGTGCAGAGAAAATAGATGGTCTTGGCGACTTCGGCGGTCGTTCCGAGGCGGCCCAGCGGCACCTCGGCCTTGACCAGCTCATCAGTGCCGGGCGACAGGATCGAGGTGGCGATCTCGCCCGGCGCAATCGCATTGGCGCGAATGCCGCGTGGACCGAATTCATGCGCCAGCTCGCGGGTCAAGGCGGCAAGACCAGCCTTCGACGCGGCATAGGCGACACCGGCAAACGGGTGCACGCGCGATCCGGCAATCGAGGTGACGTTGACGATCGATCCCTTGGCCGCTTCGAGTTCGGGCAATAGCGCCCGCGCCAGAAGCGCCGTCGAGATGAGGTTGACATTCATGACCTTCATCCAGGTTTCGGCATCCGTTTCCGCAACACCGAGGCGGCTGCCACCCGGTCCCTTGGGCGAAATCCCGGCATTGTTTACCAGAGCTGCAAGCTTTCCATCAGGCAGGCGTTCGCGCACGGTCGCGGCAAGCGCATCGATGCTGGAAAGGTCTGCTAGATCGGCCTGAATGTGGCTTTCGCGGGCAGACGGCCAGCGGCACTCCTCGGAAAAGGGCTGGCGCGAAACCGTCAGTATCCGCCAGCCGTGCTCCATGAACAGCTTGACCGTCGCATGACCGATGCCGCGGCTGGCGCCCGTCAGAAGCATGTAGGGGGTGGTCGTCAATCAAAAACTCCCTGGGCCCTGCATCGGACCCGATACCCGATACCCGATACCCGATATATCGGTATGTTAGCAACGGATTGATCGTTTGCAAGCGGTTTTCACACCTTTAAACGACGCGAGACAATCTTTAATGGCGATCGGCCCCTTTCGGAATAGTGAGGCATGAGACAGCCATTGAGCGGGACGTCGATATGAGGGTTCGGCCGCAGAACATCGCGACAAGAATTGCGTGTGCCGTCGGGCTCACTCATCACCCGACGATGCGAAGGGTGGAAACATCGATCACGAAGGCAAATTAGACGAAGCCCGTAACCTGTTCGGTGCCGGAGCCTTAATGAGGGTTTACACGGTCCAATGGAACAGGGGCCGTCGTCCGTGCGAATGTCGCGCGATGGGCTTGCGCGTATGATATCTTGAAAGCAAATCAATCTCATAAGCCTGGCGATGATAAAGAGGCAACATCGAAGCCTTCACACTTTGATTGCCCAGCTATTACGAGCGCTACAGACACGGAAGTTCAGCTTCGTGATCCAAGCACCATACGGAACGACGATCATCTCGCGGATAGAGTCAACAATTTCGCAGCTAGTCTTAACCGAGTGAATTGTCATCCAATAACCCACAGAATATCTGCCCTGATGATTGTTGTTTGCGATCAAGTTGGGCCAGAAGTCTGGGATTGCCGCTAACAGGATCTACGAAGCCCCAAGCCTTTAGGCGCATTGCATCGGGACAATACGCGCGCTGACGAGAGTAAACACATACATAGGGGCGTCGATTTCGAACCCATGCCCGATTCGTTGCAAATTCTTGCCGAAGCGACGCGCTTCAATGTGATAGAGAGGTACCATAAACTACTGATCTCTGATAGATTTTCCTCAGAATCTCGTCGAGCCAAGCTGTGTTCTGCCAAGCGGCTCAGCATAACGCCATCGGACGAAAATGACCTCTATTACGCAAGGCATGAGCGAATGGCAGCCGGTTAACCTGCCTGGAGCACAAACATTCGAAATCCACTCTCAACGCACGGGTGAAATCTATCGGATCCTGGTCCGCGCGCCCTTGGGGCCACCCCCACAGGCAGGCTATCCGGCTTTGTGGATGCTGGACGGGGACGCAAGCTTTCCGCTTGTCTTTAGCAAGCCTGCAGGTGGGCTGTTTCCATCGGCATCGGCATCGGCATCGGCGGATCGCGCAGCCGGCCTCACCGTTGCAATCGGATTTCCCGGCGGCACGCCATTCGATGCACCCGCAAGATCGAGAAACTACACGCCTCAGCCGGATCATGAGACGGGCGACATCGTCTCCAGCGTCTTCGGCGGCGCGAAGGATTTCCTGTATTTCCTCGTTGAAGAACTGCGCCCCGCGCTTGCCGCGCTCTACCCGCTGGACCCGACCCGCAACACCCTGTTCGGCTTCTCCTATGGCGGGCTCTTTACCATCCACACGCTGTTGCACTGTCCCGGCCATTTCCAGCGATATTGGGCCGCGAGTCCGTCACTCTGGTTCAGCAATGCACTGATGATGCGCCGTATGCGCGAGGATGCTGCGACGAAAGCCGCCGAACGGCTTGTAATCACCGTCGGCAAGGACGAGCAATATGCAACCCATGCTCTGCCGGTCGGGCGGCAGGACCACCTTTCTCGCCGGGCCATGGTCGACAATATCTCCGAAGCCGCGGTCCTGATCGCGCGCGCCAATCCAGCCATGAAGGTCGATCTGATTGTCGCGGCCGATCACGACCATTTCGACATGCTGTTGCATGGTGTCCGGCGCGCGCAGGCAATGGCCTTCAGCGAGGCATAGTTTTCCACCTCAAACGTGACTTCTAAAACGAAAACGACAACGACCCGGAACATTCGCTCCGGGCCGTCTTATTGGTTTTAGCCGATAGCTAATCAGAAAGTCGCGTTGAGCTTGAAGACGACGTTGCGCGGCTCGCCGTAGAAGTTGAACACCGAAGTGCCGCCAACACGCTCGTAATATTTCTTGTCGAACACGTTGTTGACCGACAGGCTCGCCGTCAGGTTTTCATTGAACTTGTAGCCCGCCTGCAGATCGACCACGCCGTAACCGGGGGCTTCGATTGTGGTAGCCGACGTCGCGCCGGTCGTGGCATTGACGGACCGAGATATGTTCTTGAACGACGAGAACAACTTCACCCCACCGCCAACGAAGAGGCCGTCGGTCCAGGTACCTGAGCCATCGAAGGTGTATTTGGTGAAGAGCTGCACCATATGTTCCGGCGTATAGAACTCCGAACCGGCAGCACCGGCCGTGTTGCTGAACTTCGTATCAGTATAGGTGTATCCAGCCATTGCCTCCCAGTTTGGCAGGATTTCGCCGTTGATCTCGAACTCTATGCCGCGCATATGTGCTTCACCACCGGCAATATAGTCTCCTATGCTATCCGGATCGGCTACAGCACGGTTCTTGTCAGTCAGGTCGAACCATGCGAGCGAAGCGTTAAGGTCGTCGGTTAGTTCAGCCTTGAGGCCGAGCTCGTATTGTTCGCCAGTGCGAGGATCAAGGATTTTGTCTGAAGCTGACATCACCGACTGCGGCTGGAAGATTTCCGTGTAGCTGGCATACGCCGATACGCGATCAGTCAGGTCATAGATGATGCCAGCATAGGGCGTGAATTCGCCATTCACCTTGACTTCGCTGTCACCTGCCTGAGCCTTGAACCAACTAAAGCGACCGCCGCCGATCAACGTGAGTTTGTCGATTGGCTTGATGCGCCACTGCCCATAGATGCCGTACTGGTCGGTTTCCGTTTCTTCCGGGCTACCGTAGGTAAAGGTCGGCTTGGCAACATTGCTCCAATCGTAAATGTTCTGCGTACCGGCAATCGTGCCCCTCATCGTCTTGAGGCTGTCATCGCTACCGCGATAATCGATCCCGGCAATGATGTTGTTTTCCAGTCCGTAGATCTCGAAGGGTTTGCTGATATGCGCATCAAGCGAGACTGAATCTTGCTGATAGTCGCGGGCAAGCCAGCTTGTTCCCCTCGTGACATTTCCTGAGGCATCCGCCGGACCGGCCGCAAATGCATAAAGGAAATTGACGTCCACCTTCGAATAGAGCGCCGAAATCTTCGCATGGCCGCCATCGTCGAAACGGTGTTCGAGTTCGGCGATATACTGCGTGACATTGTTCTCGAAATTGTTCCAGTCCGCACCGGTATAGGTCGAACGCGGTACGTCGAGCAGCGTACCATTCGCGAGCGTCGGCAGGCCGTTGAACGGCGTGATGTCGCGGCGCGTGTGATTGACGCTCAGCGTTGCCGTCGTGTTGTCCGTGATGTCGGCCTGTATAGTGCCGTAGATGACGCCGACCTTGTTGTCGACGGTATCGATGAAGCTATCCTTGGTCGAAAGCGCGCCGACCAGGCGCCCGCGCACCCGGCCCGACTTGGTCAGCGGTCCGGTCACGTCACCTTCGATGCGCTTGCCATCCCACGAACTCATGATCGTGTTGATGCTCGCCTTGTATTCGTCGGAAGCCTGCTTGAGGCGCATGTTGACGGCACCGGCCGGTTCACCTGCCCCGCCGAAAAGACCGGAAGGCCCACGCAGGATTTCGATATGGTCGACGACAACCATGTCCGGCTGTGTGCCATAGATGGAGGACACCGGCGTGGAAAGGCCGTTCATGTAGAGCGTGTCATATTCGAAGCCACGCGAATAAAGGCTGGAACGACCATCGTCATTGGTCAGAACCACGACGCCAGGTGTCTTGCGCATGACGGTATCGAGCGAGGAGAAATTGCCGTCGTCGAGACGCTCGCGCGTCATGACCGTGGTTGACTGCGGCACTTCGCGCAGGGTGCGCGTATCCTTGTCGCCGACGCTGATTTCCTTCGTCGTATAGCTGTTGGTGCCTTCGGTCTCGTAGGTCGCGCCTTCGAGCACGATCGGTGCCAGTTCGGTGCTGCTGTCCTGATTGTCGCTGCCGTCCTGCGCCTGCGCCGCTGTTGCAAGGCCCGTCAGCACGGTCGTCGCCAACAGGATTCGTGTCAGCCGCCCGATTGCCTGTCGCTGGACGATTGTCTTATTTCCGTTCATTCCCATACCCCTGGGCAACCAGTTCATTCCGCACGATTGTCGCGCCCCACACGGCAAAAAGTGCCGGACATCCCCCGTCGCGGCTATTCTTGAGTGCATATTTCATGTATTCCTATACGTGGTCTTGCAAACCTTCGCTTTCGTTAATCACGCATAAACTTATGCAGGAGACCTGTGTGAACAGCGCCGTCGATCCCCTCCCCCCCGTGCTCGCCAATCCCAACCCGGTCCTGACCCGGCGCGAGCTGCGCAAGAACGGCGTTCGTGTGCTTGATGGTGGTGATCAAGGCGACGCAGTTGTCGCATGCGGCCTTGTGGGGCAGGTGCGGATGGATGGCATCCACGTTAATTTCGGCCGTCGCATGCAGGTCGACGATCTTGAGATGGAAGTGTCGCTCGACGCCCAGGTCTGCATCAAGATCTTCCTGGAAGGTTACGTCGAGGCCTCGCTGAACGGCGTGCCGATGCCCATGCCGCAACGCACGGCGCAGGGACGTTGGCAATCATCGGCAATTATCGTTTCCCACGAAAACGGCGCGCGCCTTCGGCGGCGGGCACGCAAGGGCCAGTATCTCGACAAGATGGTCATCGGCATGTCCCGCGAATGGCTGCAGCGCTTTTCCGAGACAAGCGAGGCGCCCGACAAGTTCCAGGCGCTTATGGGCGGAGATCCCGGTTTCTGGCAATGGCAGCCCAATCGCAAGGTGGAGTTCCTCGCCCGGCAGATGTTCGATATCGCCGCCCGCAAGCCGCCATTTTCGGCCGTACTTCTGGAAAGCCATACGCTTGCCATCGTCTATGAAGCGCTGACGGCAGCCTTCGGCTCCAATCCCGACGCGGTCATGCCGCCGACAAACCTGACGGCCGCCGAACAGCAGCGCATCTATGCGCTTGTACAGTATATCGATCGTCATTCGGCCCAGGAACTCGCCGTCACCGAAATGGCGAACGAACTCGGCGCCAGCCAGGCGACGCTGCAGCGGTTGGTGCGCAAGGCGCATCATTGCTCACTCAACGAGTTCATCCGCAACCGTTGGCTGACCGAGGCGCGCCAGGCGCTTCTGTTCAGCAATCGCAGCATTTCCGATATCGCCTACGAGGCCGGTTACGTCCATCTGTCAAACTTCACAACCGCCTTTCGCAAGCATTTCGGCTATCCGCCTTCGTCGCTACGGCGTCAGACGGGCACCGCCGAGGGCTGAACGAAGCAGCCTGAACAATCCTGCGCGATGCGCTCATGTTTTGGTAGCGAGCGCCGGTCTGCGATGCTAATGCTGCCGCCCGCACGGGCTGCGAGCGGACGGTACGGCCCCTGCCCTTCCCACGCCGTCAGCGGAGAATGCAGCCATGAGAATTGCGATCATCAGCCGATTCGCGGCGCGAAACGCCATAGCGGCGATTGCTTCGCTGTTACTCTGGTCGCAGGCCTCCGCCGCCGAGACGTGGCCGCGCAGCTTTACCAATGTCGATGGTAGCCAGACAGAAATACCGGCCAAGCCGAAACGCATTCTCTCGACCTCGGTGACGCTGACCGGCACGCTTCTGGCGATCAGGGCTCCGGTTGTTGCGAGCGGCTCGGCCGCCAACGGCCAGTTCTTCGCCCAGTGGGAAAAGGTGGCCAAAGAGCAAAAGATCGAAAATGCCTGGCCGGCCGGCAAGGTCGATCTGGAAGCGGTCTATGCCACCGAACCTGATCTCATCGTAGTGACGGCAAGCGGCGCAGGCTCGACGAAGGACCAGCTTGCCGCCTTCCGGCAGATCGCGCCGACCATTCTCGTCGATGACGGCGCCCTTTCCTGGCAGGAACTTGCAACCGAACTGGGCGCAGCAACTGGACTGGAAGCAGAGGCAGCAGCATCGATCACTGATTTTGACGCCTACGTTGCGGCAGCGAAAGCCAGAATCAAAATCCCGGCGGGCAAGGCCAATATCATCAGCTTCAACGGAGCTGGCCAGAGCAACCCGATCGGGCGACCCGGCGGTCCCCATGCCGCCCTTCTCGCAGCGCTCGGCTTCGACATAGAGGCCCCGGATCAGGCATGGCACACGCAGGCGGCAAGCCGCGACGATTTCGTCTGGGCCGATTACGAGCGTCTGGTGGACCTCAAGGCCGAAACAACCTTTCTCCTGCGGGTAGACGATAGCAAGGCAGCTGCGTTCCGCAACGATCCCGTGCTCGCCAACCTGCCCTCGGTAAAGAACGGCCAAGTCTTCGGGCTTGGTATTCATTCCTTCCGCATCGACTATTACAGCGGCAAGGAAATCGTCGACGGTATCGTCTCAAAGTTCGGAAACTGAGGCTTGAGCAACGGACCAGCAAGCACGGCGCCGCCACCCCGCACGCATGACAACCGCCTGACGGTCGGGCTCTGCGCGCTCTTCGTGTTGCTGCTTATCGCGGTCATGTTCGGCATTGTCGCTGGCGCCCGGCCCATCCCGCTTGCCACAACCTGGAGCGCGATCACCCATTTCGATCCAGCCGACAGCGATCATCTTCTGGTTCGGCTCCTGCGTATTCCCCGTACGCTGCTCGCCGTCGTGGTCGGCGCAGCGCTCGGGGGAGCCGGCACGATCATGCAGGCGCTGACCCGCAATCCCTTGTCCGATCCGGGCATTCTCGGCATCAATGCCGGGGCGGCGATGGCCGTCACTGGCGCGATTGTCGTGTTGGGCATAACCGATGTGACCGCCTATATGGCCTTCGGCATCGCCGGAGCCGCCTTTGCCGGAGCTGCCGTCTATCTGCTTGGCAATCTCGGACAGAACGGCGATCCGGTGCGTGTTGTCCTGGCTGGCGCGGCGCTCTCTGTCGTTCTTCTGTCACTGACGCAGATCGTTCTGGTCAACAGCGACGAACAGGTCTTCGATCAGTTTCGCAACTGGTCGGTCGGCTCGCTGCAGGGACGCGGCTATGCGGTTCTCGTGCCTGCATTCGCCCTTTCATCGGTCGGCATCCTGATCGCTCTTACCCTGACCAAGGCATTGGACACGGCAGCCCTTGGTGCAGACCTCGCCAAGGCGCTCGGCGGCAATCCATTGCATATCTGGAGCCTTTCGGCGCTTGTGGTGATCATTCTTTCGGGCGCCGCGACAGCGGCCGCAGGTCCGATCGGCTTTATCGGCCTCACCGCGCCGCATATCGCCAGACTGATAACCGGCCCCGGCCATCGCTGGCTGCTGCCCTATGCCATGGCCATCGCCGCCCTCCTGACAGCCAGCGCCGACGCGCTCGGGCGGATCATCGCACCGCCAGGGGAAGTCGGCGTCGGTATCATGGTGGCGCTGATGGGCGGCCCCTTCTTCATCGCGCTCGTTCGCCGCCACCGGATATCGAAACTATGAGCCGCGCATCCACCCAGAGTTCCACCAGCACCGCGCGTCGGCTCGTCTGGCGCAGCCGGCGCATCTCCTTTGCCATTACCGTACGACCGATCGCGATCACGCTCTGCCTGACGGTTCTCACATTTCTCGCTGCACTTTTTGCCATCACGCTTGGGCGCGTCTCGGTTCCCCTTATGGACGTCGTGGCAACGCTTCTTGGATATGGCGACGGCGGCATGCGGCAACAGGTGATCATGAACCTGCGCCTGCCGCGCCTGCTGGTCGCGATCTTTGCCGGCGCATCCCTCGGTGTCTCAGGGGCGGTTTTTCAGTCCGTGTCGCGCAATGCGCTCGGCTCGCCGGATGTGATCGGATTTACCACCGGTGCCGCGACAGGCGCGCTGTTGCAGATCGTCATCTTCGGTGGCGGCCCGCTCGCCGTGGCGCTGTCGGCCATGCTCGGCGGACTGGTGACGGCTACCTTCGTTTATCTCCTGTCATTCAGGCAGGGGGTAACCGGCGGTTATCGTCTCGTTCTGATCGGCATTGGTGCCGGTGCGACGCTCAATGCGCTCAATGGCCTGATGCTGGTGAAGGGCGACCTCGACAATGCAATCGCCGCCAATCTCTGGCTTGCCGGCTCGCTCGATGCCCGCAACTGGGATCACGCATCGACCGTCATGGGCGGCGCGCTTCTGCTCATTCCGCTGGTCGGCCTTGCCGCGACACGGCTGCGGATGATCGAGATGGGCGACGACCTGGCCCGCCAACTGGGCGTGAATGTCGAGCGGACGCGGTTCGCCATGGTCGCCTGCGCCGTTCTTCTCGCGGGTGTCGCCACCGGCGCGGCTGGACCGATCGCCTTTCTGGCGCTGGCGGCTCCGCAGCTTGCGGCACGCTTGACCGCATCGCGCGGAATGCCGGTTTTCAGCGCCGCAGCCATGGGGGCTCTCCTGCTGGTCATCGCCGATCTTGTGACCCAGTACATCGCCGCAGATATTGTCCTGCCCATCGGGCGGACGACCGGTCTTGTCGGCGGCCTCTATCTTCTGTGGCTGCTCACACGATCAAAACAGCGCTGACCGCAAGGTCACTGCGAAGATGCCATTTCATCGAGCGGCACAACCATCGGATCGCCGGTCACCGGATCGTCGATAACGATCGCGGCAAGCCCGAACACCGCCTTCACAAGCTCTGCGGTCATGACACTGCGCGGATTTCCTTCCGCGACAATGCTTCCGTCACGCATGGCGACAATGTGATCCGCATAACGGCAGGCCTGGTTGAGATCGTGCAAGACCGCAACGACCGTGTTGCCCTGACGACGGTTCAGATCGCGCAGCAGGTTGAGAAGCTCGATCTGGTGGGCAATGTCCAGAAAGGTCGTCGGCTCGTCGAGCAGCAGAAGCGGCGTTTCCTGTGCAAGCACCATGGCGATCCACACACGCTGGCGCTGCCCGCCGGAAAGCTCGTCGACGGCTCGTTCGGCAAGCTCTTCCACCCGTGCCGTGCGCATCGCCCATGAGACCGCATCCTCGTCCACCTGGCTCCATCGCTGCAGGAAAGACTGGTGCGGATACCGACCGCGCGCCACGAGATCGGCAACGGTGATCCCGTCAGGCGCCACCGAACTCTGCGGCAGAAGACCGAGCGTGCGGGCAACATCGCGGGCCGGGATACGTTCGATCTGCTTGCCGTCGAGAACGACATGACCGGCATTCGGCCGGATGATCCGTGCCAGCGCTCTCAAAAGCGTGGACTTGCCGCAGGCATTGGGACCGACGATGACGGTGAAAAGACCGTCCGGAACCTTGAAGCGCAGATCGCGCGAAATGGTCCGTTCGCCGTAAACCAACGTGACATCTCGGGCTTCAAGCCTGCTATCCCAGCCATTGAGGGTGGTTTTGGAAACGGACTCGTTCATAAGACTTCCATCCTTCAGTCGGTCGCTTTTGGCTGAATGGCGGAAGCATCGTCAACCAATATCTCTCTGATCGTTGCATCCGGCATGTTCACGGAGGCCTGCCATGGCCGGTGGCCGCTACATCTTGATCTGAAACTGGAGAACGGTCAGCCGCAAGCGATAGTGTATGGCGTCGAACATGAACACCGACTAGTTGGCTTCTGCAAATGTGGCACACGGTCAACCGGCCACAAAAATCTCGCACATGCGGGCAGCAACATACGCAAGAACACACCTAACTGGTGTAACTTCATTGCAATGTTTGGCGTATAGCGTCGAGACATGCTGAGGGACAGAGTTCAAAAGTTATTCTTTATAGCAATGTTAGGCTTGGCGGCGCTGGTCTCTCTGGTTGCCAATCCTTTGCGTGCGGAAGAACCTTCAAAAATTAGTAGCTCCTGCTGGACCTCAAGCGGGTTATCGAGCGACATAGTCAAACTTGCAGGATCGCTTGAGCATTGGATTTGCGGGGATCAGACCTATTCGCTCGAGGGCGAAAGGGTGCTTCTACGCTTCGATATCGGTCCCGACGACACGCTTCCCCGCTATCTGTTCTCCAGGAGAAGCGCACTTCAGGCCGTTCATCTATTGGCGATCGACCGGGATGGCGCGATACGCCAGAGTTCATTTTCCTCAGGAGACCTGTCGAACTCCCTTCGTGGCGGGTATTTCAAATCATCGTTGCCTGAAGTCACGCGCAACACGCAATACGTCATAGCTGCATTTGATCTGCCAAGCCATCGGATGACGCTGGAGCGTGCGTATCTGTCACAATCCGACCTCCCGTTAAGTGGAAGTCTTCTACGATCATTTCTGCTTCTTGCCATCCTTGCCGGCATGCTTTCCATGCCGCTCATTTTCAACGCTGCTTTCTACCGGATCCTGAACGAGCCTTTCGTACTGTGGCATTCCACGCTGACAATCTCGCTTCTGCTGACGATACTGGTTTCGTCTGGACTTGCAGCGGTTCTCTTCGACCTTCCGGCGATGACACTAAGCTGGATGACGACGATCATTTTCGGTTTTACCGTAGCATCCGGGGCTATGTTTACCCATAGCTTTATCGAACCGGAACGCCTGCATCCCGCCCTTCGTCAAGCGTTGCTTTACTGCGCCGTCTGGGCAATGTTGCTGAGCATCTCTCACGCTGCATTCCCTTTCGTAGCACGCCCTATCCAGTCGACGCTCTATACGGCGGCTTTTGCGCCGATTCTCGTCATCTTCGTACTGTCAGTTGCCGACGCTTTGAGGCGAGGCAGCCGTGCCGCCAAATTCCAGGCGCTTGGCTACATGCCCGTGATCTTGGCCGGATCGGTGCGGTTGGTTACCGGTATCACTCCCTGGCTGGAGAGCAATGATGCCATGCTGCTCTTCTATATGGGGTGCGCATGTGAGGTTTTATTCACCACCTTGGGGGTTGCCGATCGCTTCATGGCGATCAGGCGCCAGAGAGACAGCGCACGCTTCGAGGCGGATGTCTTCGAGCGCCTGTCGGAATCCGATGCGCTGACAGGACTGCTCAACCGAAGGGCAATAGAACAGAATTTCGAAATGTATCGTGCCGAGGGATATCGCGCGCTTGCCGTACTTGATCTCGACCACTTCAAGAAAATCAACGACGTTTACGGTCATGGGATCGGCGACGAGGTTCTGAAAGCAGTGGCTGAGACCCTGCAGGCGGACCCTCAGGTTCGCGCATTTCGTCTGGGCGGCGAGGAATTCGTACTTCTCGTGCGCGGCGAAGACGCCCAGCTACGGGCGGAACGCCGGCGCCAGGCAATTACTGCCGCAGTCGCAGCTGCGCTGCCGGAACTTGGGCAAGCGGTCACCGCCAGTATGGGCATGACAAACTCGCGACCAGATGAAGATGCGGGTTTCGCCGAGCTTTACAAGCAGGCCGACAGGTTACTTTACGACGCCAAACTCGCTGGCCGAAATCGAACAAAACTCATTCTGGTGCAAGGCGCCTAGAGCTGCCGCGATCACTTGAACCGCTCGGCAAATCAGACATTCGAATATGCTGTTATTTTTGCTCTCTGCCTGATGTCGAGAGGGCAGGCGTAAGGCCTTCAGTTCATCGGCATGGATTAGGCTTCGTTCCTTGAAACCCGAGATTCGGCTCGCTTGATGCGCAGCAGCAGCACCCACTGTGCCGGGCAAAGAGCTTTGTCAGAATTCGGAAGCGCGAACGGATATGCAACAGGACTTAAGCCCACGTGATGCAGTCCGTTGAGAGGCGATCCACCATATACAAACGCCGGAAAACCAATCGAAGGCTTCTCCAGCCCCGAGACAATTCAGGCCAAAATTAGCCGAAACCACTCCCAAGGCGACTTTGCACACCCGGAAATATGCGACAAAACGTCAACATTTTGATCGACACTCGCTTGGAGCCATCTCAATGACAAAGGCAACCGATTGATAATATAACGTTTTCTGGAAACTCTTCTTATCATTACGTTTGATAATTACAGTGATCCGATAAATTCAATTCTTTAAACGTCACATCTCTGCCACAAAGTTTTCAGGCGCTTCCTTAGAAGTGAAAAGCAAATTCAGATCAGATTATTGAGGCAATATCGTCAGATATCGCATTCGGTCAGTTGTGCCTATCAACAACAAAGGAAGCCCCTCCGAGGAAATACAATTCAAATTCAAAAGTAAACGCCTTCCTAATTTTTTGCGTTACTTGGGAGAGAGCAGATATGCTAGCTATTCTTGGATTAGTGACAATCCTTGTGTTGTTGATAGTGATATTGACAAACAAGTTGTCGCCACTGGTTGCCCTCATCGTGATCCCGATCATCGCATCGCTGATTGGTGGATTCGGTGCAGAAACCGCGACATTCATCGTCAGCGGCGTTAAAAACATCGCGCCGACGGCAGCCATGTTCGTCTTTGCCATCGTCTTCTTCGGTGTCCTGACCGACGCCGGCATGATGGACCCGATCATCGACCGCATTCTGAAAGCCGTCGGGCTGAAGCCGACCCGTATTGTCGTCGGCTCCGCATTGCTCGCACTGATCATCCATCTCGATGGTTCCGGCGCGGTTACCTTCCTCATCACCATTCCGGCCATGCTGCCTCTTTATGACCGTCTGGGCATGCAGCGTCGTATTCTGGCGCTCGTCGTCGCTCTGGCAGCCGGTGTCAACTTCCTGCCCTGGACCGGCCCGGTTCTACGCGCCTCTGCGGCCTTGAACGTTCCGGTATCATCGATCTTCACCCCGCTCTTCGTCGTGCAGATTGTCGGCCTGGTCTTCGTCTTCGCCACAGCCTGGTACATGGGTAAGCGGGAAGAACGTCGCCTCGGCCTTGGTGCAGGTGCCACGATTGCCGCAGCAGGCGAAGGTTCGGAAGGCGCCTACAAGCGTGAGCTGACCGATGCCGAAAAGGAAATCCGCCGGCCTCACCTGTTCTGGGTCAACATCCTGCTGGCGCTTGCGATCCTCGGCACGATGATCTCGGGTTATGTCGATGCCGCACCGATGTTCATGATCGGTACCGTGCTTGCCCTGATGATCAACTATCCGAAGGTCAAGGATCAGAAGGCGCGTGTCGATGCCCATGCAAAGGCCGCGCTGATGATGGCTTCCATCCTCTTCGCCGCTGGCGCCTTCACCGGCATCATGGGCGGAACGGGCATGATCAAGGCCATGGCTGCAGCCGGCGCAACTTACGTCCCGGCAGACCATGCACAGGCCATTCCTTTCATCACCGGTATCCTGTCGATGCCGCTCAGCCTGCTGTTCGACCCCGACTCCTACTACTTCGGTGTCATGCCGGTTCTGGCAAATGTCTATCACAGCTTCGGCGGTGACCCGATCCACGTCGCTCAGGCCTCCATTCTCGGCCAGATGACCACCGGCTTCCCCGTCAGCCCGCTGACGCCTGCCACCTTCCTGATCATGGGCCTTACCGGCGTCAGCCTCGGCGAACACCAGAAACTGGCAATCCCATTCCTCTTCGCTGCCACGGTCCTGATGACCATTACCGCAGTGATCCTGGGTGTCATCCCATCCCCGTTCGGATGAGCCGCGCCCACCTGATTTGAAATAAGGAGTTATAATAATGCGTACTATTCGCATCGGATCCGGAGCCGGATATTCCGGCGATCGCATCGAGCCGGCGGTGGAACTCGCCGAAAAAGGCAACATCAACTACCTCGTTTTCGAATGCCTGGCAGAGCGCACCATCGCGATCGCCCAGAACGCCAAGCTGAACGACCCGACCAAGGGTTATGACCCGCTGCTCGTCGAACGTTTCGAAGCCGTACTGCCGATCTGCAAAAAGAACGGCATCAAGATCATCACCAACATGGGTGCTGCAAATCCGCAGGCCGGCGCCGCCAAGGTTCGCGAGATTGCCACTCGCCTGGGTCTCGGCAAGCTCAAGATTGCGGCCATCTCCGGCGACGATGTCGTTGAAGCCCTGAAGGTCAGCGACACCAAGATCCTTGAAACCGGTGCCCCGGCTTCCAGCATGGCGGACGTGCTGGTATCGGCCAACGCCTATGTGGGTGCTGCCCCCATGGTCGAGGCACTTGCCAACGGCGCCGACGTCATCATCACCGGCCGCGTTGCCGATCCGTCCATGTTCCTGGCTCCGCAGATCCATGAATTCGGCTGGTCGCAGGACGACTGGGACAAGATCGGCAAGGGTACGGCCGTTGGCCACCTGCTGGAATGCGGTGGCCAGGTCACCGGCGGTTATTACGCCGAGCCCGGCAAGAAAGACGTTGCCGACCTCGCCCGCCTCGGCTTCCCGATCGCGGAAGTTTCCGAAGACGGCGCAATCGTCATCACCAAGGTCGAAGGTTCGGGTGGCAAGGTTACCGAGCACACCTGCAAGGAACAGATCCTTTATGAGGTTCATGATCCGAAGACCTACCTGACACCGGACGTGACTGCCGACTTCTCGCAGATCACCTTCACCGAGATCGCGCCCAATCGCATCAAGGTCGATGGCGTAACAGGCCGTGCTCGCACGGACACCTTCAAGGTTTCAGTAGGCTATAACGACGGCTACATGGGCGAAGGCCAGATTTCCTATGCCGGTCCCGGTGCGCTGGCCCGTGCCCAGCTGGCCCTCGATATCGTCAGAGAAAGACTGAAGATCACCGGCGTCAAGGCAAACGAGCTGCGTTTCGACCTTATCGGCGTCAACTCAATCCACGCCGACGTACTGGCACCTGCTCCCGAACCGACCGAAGTTCGTGTCCGTGTCACTGGCCGTTGCGACAGCATGAAGGAAGCCGTGCGCATCGGCAATGAGGTCGAGACGCTCTACACCAATGGTCCTGCCAGCGGTGGTGGTGCCACGAAATCAGCCAAGCAGGTGGTTGCGATGCTTTCCGCGCTTTTCCCGCGCGACAAGGTTGTTCCCGTCATCGAATATCTGGAGGCTTAACACCATGAAACTCTTCGACATCGCCCATTCCCGCACCGGCGACAAGGGCAACATCTCCAACATCTCCGTCATCGTGTATGACCAGAAGGATTACGAACGCGTCCGCGAATACGTTACGCCCGAACGGGTCAAGGCGCATTTCAAAGGCATCGTCAACGGCGAGGTCGTTCGTTACGAAATCCCGACGCTCGGCGCGCTCAACTTCGTCATGCAGGATGCTCTCGGCGGCGGCGTCACGCGCTCGCTTGCCCTTGATGCACACGGCAAATGCCTGGCCTCCGCGCTTCTCGCGATGGATATCCCGACCAAGAACTAAGGCGTGAAAGGTGCGGGCAGCCTGAATTTTGCGAGCTGCCCCGCTTCCCCCGAAGAGGAAAGATCCATGTCAAAAGTAAGTAGCGTCGCAGCTGCAGTCGAGCAGATCCCGGATGGCGCGGTATTGATGATCGGCGGTTTCATGGGCGCGGGCACCCCGCCGCTGCTGATCGACGAACTGGTCCGTCAGGGCAAAAAGAACCTGACCGTGATCGCCAATGATACGGCCCGCCCCGGTATCGGCATCGGCAAGCTCATTGATGCCGGTCTGGTGAAAAAGGTGATTGCCAGCCATATCGGCACCAACCCGCAAACCCAGAAGCTGATGATCGCGGGCGAACTCGAGGTCGATCTCGTTCCGCAGGGGACGCTGGCCGAACGGGTCCGTGCCGGCGGTTCCGGACTTGGCGGCGTGTTGACGCCGACGGGTGTCGGCACAACGGCAGGCGAGGGCAAAAAAACCGTCGAACTGAACGGCACGACCTATCTCGTGGAAGAGGCCATCAAGGCCGATATCGCGCTGATCTCCGCCCGTAGCGCCGATTATTCCGGAAACCTGCGTTACTCGCTGACGTCACGTAACTTCAACCCGCTGATGGCACTTGCCGCCGAGCTGGTGATTGCCGAGCCGAACGAGATCCTGCCCGTCGGCTGCATCGAACCCGATGCCGTTGTTACCCCGCACGTGCTTGTCGACGTGATCGTCGCGAAGGGAGCCGAGAAATGAACGAGAAAGAAATCATCGCCCGGCGCGTCGCGCTGGAACTGAAGCGCGGAGATCTGGTCAATCTCGGGATCGGCCTGCCGACAATGGTTGCGAACTATCTGCCTTCTGATGCCGGCATCTCCTTCCAGTCGGAAAACGGCATTATCGGCATGAGCGCCCTGCCCGATCCGGGTCTCGCCGGCACCGACTTGACCGATGCCGGCGGTTCGCCGATCGGTGCCTTGCCGGGAGCCTGTGCCTTCGACAGCGCCATGTCCTTCGCACTGATCCGAGGCGGCCATCTCGATGTCACCGTTCTCGGCGGATTGCAGGTGGACGAAGAAGGCCAGCTCGCCAACTGGATGGTGCCCGGCAAGATGGTGCCGGGTATGGGCGGCGCAATGGATCTTGTTTCAGGTGCCAAGCGCGTCATCGTCGCCATGACCCACACCGCCAAGGGCGCTCCAAAGATCATTAAGAAGTGCACCCTGCCTCTCACCTCCGTTCGCCGTGTCGATCTGGTCGTCACGGAAATGGCCGTGATCCAGCCGACCGAAGAAGGGCTTGTGCTTCTCGAAACAGCTCCGGGCGTGACAGTCGATCAGGTTGTCGCTGCGTCGGAAGCCAAACTGCTAATACCGAAGGTTCCAGGCGTGATGGGCATCGCAGCCTGAACTATCGGTTTGCGGGAGGGGCGTATCCTCCTCCGTCGTCCCTCCCGCTTTATTCCGGCTCTCATAGAGCCACCGTAATCGAGGCGTGGATCTCCTGCGCCATCTTCTCTCTTTCGCCGCAGATGAAGGCCGGAAGGTCACGAACTCATGCGGCAGGATTGGAAAAACCATGACCAATATCGTAATTGTTTCTGCCGCCCGCACGGCGATCGGCAAATTCATGGGTGGGCTTTCCACCCTTCCCGCAAGCGAGCTGGGCTCGATCGTCATCCGCGAAGCTCTCGAACGGGCCAAGCTTGAAGCCGCCGCCGTTTCCGATGTCGTGCTCGGCCATGTGCTGAGCGCCGGCCAGGGCCAGAACACCGCCCGCCAGGCAGCCGTTGCCGCCGGCGTTCCGATGGGTGCCACGGCACTCACCATCAACCAGGTCTGCGGTTCTGGCCTTCGTGCGGTTGCCCTCGGCGCCCAGTCGATCCTTGCCGGCGATGCCGATGTGGTGGTGGCCGGTGGCCAGGAAAACATGAGCCTTGCCCCGCATGCCGCAGTGTTGCGCACAGGCGTCAAGATGGGCTCGGCCGAGTTCGTCGACACGATGATCAAGGACGGCTTGTGGGATGCCTTCAACGACTACCACATGGGCATCACCGCCGAAAACGTGGCGGCCAAATACGCGCTGACCCGTGAGGAACAAGATGCATTTGCACTGGCCTCGCAGACAAAGGCTGCCGCCGCAATTGCGGACGGTCGGTTCAAGGCAGAGATCGTGCCGGTGACGATCAAGACCCGCAAGGGCGATATCATAGTCGATACCGACGAGAACCCGCGCGCCACGACGCTCGACGTTCTGGCCGGACTAAAGCCCGCATTCAAGAAGGACGGCACGGTGACGGCCGGCAATGCGTCGGGCCTGAATGATGGTGCTGCCGCGGTCGTGCTGATGCGCGAGGACGAGGCTGCCCGCCGGGGTCTCACCCCGCTTGCCCGGATCGCCTCGTTTGCAACGATGGGCGTCGATGCGGCAATCATGGGAACCGGTCCGATCCCCGCATCGCGCAAGGCACTGGAACGGGCCGGCTGGAATATCAACGATCTCGACCTGATCGAGGCCAACGAGGCGTTTGCGGCACAGGCTCTGTCGGTCAACAAAGAACTCGGCTGGGATCCGGCCAAGGTCAATGTCAATGGCGGCGCAATCGCCATCGGCCATCCGATCGGTGCATCCGGTGCACGCGTTCTTGTCACGCTTCTGCATGCGCTGAAGGCCCGCAACGCAAAGAAGGGTCTCGCAACACTGTGCATCGGCGGCGGCATGGGCATCGCGCTTTGCGTCGAGGCGTTCTGAAACACCCCTGTGAGGCTTCGGCTTCGCAAAGGCGTGGGCATCTGGTGGATGCCCACGCCTGGATATTTTCCCGGGGGTGGACCGTGGCCCCGATCGGTCATGCAACCCGCAGCAATATTGAAATCGATATCAACCGGACAAGCGCGAGCGGCAACGGCCGTTGCGATGAGGAGCCGTGCCTATACGGCACATCCCGCCAGAGGATTACATAAATGGCCAAAGATCAGTCTCACGTTCTCATCATCAATTGCGGCAGCTCGTCGCTGAAGTTCAGCCTGTTTGCCGGTGAAGGCCGTACGGCAGTCGTTTCGGGCCTCGCCGAAAATCTCGGACAATCGGAAAGCCGGCTGATCCTCAAGGAAAACGATGCGAAAGTTACGATTGCGCTTGATGGCGGCAGCCATGATGCAGCGCTGCGCCGACTGATGGACAGCCTGAAGGAACGCGATCTGCTGGACGCGATCGGCGCTGTCGGGCACCGGATCGTACATGGTGGGGAGCGTTTCGTTAAGGCCACTCGCCTCGATGCTGCGGTCCTCGACGAGATCGAAGCTCTCTCCTATCTCGCACCGCTGCATAACCCGGCAAACGTGCTTGGCGTGCGTATCGCCATGGAAGTGCTTGGCTGGGTGCCGCACGTGGCGGTGTTCGATACGTCCTTCCACATGACCATCCCGCAAGCCGCGCATGCCTATGCCATCCCGCAGACCTATCGGGACGCAGGCATTCGCCGTTACGGCTTTCACGGCACCAGCCACGGCTTTGTTGCTAAGGACGCAGTCGAACTGCTGGGCCTCGACGCCAAGGATCATGGTCTAGTGATTGCCCATCTCGGTAATGGTTCCTCCGCAACCGCAGTCCTGAACGGCGACAGCGTCGATACGTCGATGGGCCTTACTCCGCTTGAAGGTCTCGTCATGGGCACCCGCTCTGGCGATATTGATCCCGGCGCCATATTCCACGTTGCCCGGCAGGATAAGCTGTCGATCGACGAACTCGACACGCTGCTCAACCGCAAGAGCGGTCTGCTTGGTCTCTCCGGTCTCTCCAACGATTGCCGCACGCTGGAAAGTGCCGCGGCTGAAGGCCATGAAGGCGCGGTCCTGGCACTCGACGCAATGGTTCATCGTCTGGCCCGTTACATCGGCGGTCTTGCTACTTCCCTGCCCCGTCTCGACGCAATCGTGTTTACCGGAGGTATCGGTGAAAACTCGGCCTCCGTGCGCCGCAAGACGATCGCGAGGCTCAAGGTACTCGGCATCACCCTGGATGAAGAAACCAATGCTCAGATGTTCGGCGGGCGTTGCGGCGTGATCAGCGCCTCCGGCAGCAGGACCGCTGCGGCCGTTATCGCCACCAACGAGGAATGGGCCATAGCAAACGAGGCCCGGCCCTATATAGGTAACGCTAGCTGAGGCGAAATACCCGATCAAATTCCGAGGCGTCCGGTGCTCATGATGGACTGCCGGACGCCTCAAAATACATTTTCCCGGCATTGCCGGAACGGTCATGACAAATCGAAAGGCGATAGTTTCATGTCGGCACATCTCATTTTCCTCGCACCGCTGGCGCAAGACGTCGACCTGAGCGCCATAGCGCTCGGTTTCGTGCGAGCCCTGCAGCGTGACGGTCTGAAGGTCGGCTTCGTCAAGCCGATCGCCCAGCCGACGGCCAGTGAGCATCCCGGCTCGCCGCTGAAGACCACCGAAGTCTCCACATATTTTGCCCGCAGCCTGTGCCTGACGGAGGCCCCCGAGCCGATCGCTTTCACCCATGCAGAAGATCTCCTGCGCAAGGGCGAGCTTGACCTGTTGCTGGAAGAAGTCGCAACGATGACGGAAGCCCTGCGCGCCGATCATGATGTCGTTGTCGTCGAAGGCCTGATCCCTTTTACGGATCTGCAGATCGTTCCCCGGCTCAATGTCGAGATCGCCCGAAGCCTTGACGCTGAAGTGGTACCGGTCGTCAGCGGTGTCGATGATGACAAGCGGCTGACCGATACGGTTGCGCTCGCCGAGCGCCAGTACATGCGCGACGCCGATGGCCATTTTGCCGGCCTGCTCGTCAACAAGCTGCCTGAGACAAGCCGGCGTGAGGCGCTGACAGCGGCATTTGCCAAGGCCGGAATGGAGACCAGCACCATCCTGGGCGCGATCCCCTACGAGCCGAACCTCAACACACCGCGCCTGTCCGATCTCGTCTCGTCGCTGGATCTCAGCGTCGTGCAGGGTTCCAAGCTCGATGCTGTGCGTGTCCGCGAGATCGTCGTCGGCGCCCGCTCGGTCGAAAAGATGATCGACCGCCTGCGTCCCGAAACCCTCGTCGTCATGCCTGGCGACCGCAGCGACATCGCGCTCGCCTCGGCGCTGGCCCACAGCCGCGGCGTCCCGCTTGCCGGCCTGCTTCTGACCTGCGGCGCACCGCTCGCAACCCCGGTCGCAGACCTGATGGCCTCGGTCGGCTCAAACATCCTGCCGATCCTGTCCACCCCCGACGACACCTATGCCACCGCCTCGCGCCTGGCCCATCTGAGCTACCATGTCAGCCAGGATGACAGCCAGCACATGGAAAAGGTCATCGATTTCGTCGCCGAACATATCGACACGACATCGCTGCGCGACCGCATCGGCACCTCGACCGAAGCCCGCCTGTCGCCGCCGCGCTTCCGCAATCATCTGATCGAGGGCGCACGCCGCGCCAACAAGCGCATCGTGCTTCCCGAGGGTGAAGAACCCCGCACGCTGCAGGCCGCCGTCATCTGCCACCAGAAGGGCATTGCCCGCTGCGTGTTGCTCGGCCGTCCCGATGCCATCCAGATGATCGCCAGGGCCAAGGACATCGAACTGCCGGCCGATCTGGAAATCCTCGACCCGCAGGCCGTGCGCGCCAACTATGTCGACGCCATGGTCGAGTTGCGCAAGTCCAAGGGCATGACGCCTCCCCAGGCAATGGCCCAGCTGGAAGACACCGTCGTTCTCGGCACCATGATGCTTGCCGTCGGTGAAGTCGATGGTCTGGTCTCCGGTGCGGTTCATACAACGGCCAGCACGGTGCGCCCTGCCCTGCAGCTGATCAAGACGGAGCCGGGCCAGAGCATCGTCTCCTCGGTCTTCTTCATGCTGATGCCCGATCAGGTTCTGGTCTATGGCGACTGCGCCATCAACCCGAACCCGACGGCAGACCAGCTGGCGGAAATCGCCGTCCAGTCTTCCGACACGGCAAAGGCCTTCGGCATCGATCCGCGGGTGGCGATGATCTCCTATTCGACCGGCACGTCGGGTACCGGCGGTGATGTCGACAAGGTCCGCGAAGCAACCGAGCTTGCCAAGCAGCGCAAGCCCGATCTTCTGATCGACGGTCCGATCCAGTACGATGCGGCAAGCGTCGAAAGTGTCGGCCGCTCCAAGGCGCCCGACAGCCCGGTCGCCGGTCGCGCCAATGTCTTCGTCTTCCCGGATCTGAACACCGGCAACACCACCTACAAGGCCGTCCAGCGCTCCGCCGATGTCGTCTCGGTCGGCCCGATGCTGCAGGGCCTGCGCAAGCCCGTCAACGACCTGTCGCGCGGCGCCCTCGTCGACGACATCGTCTTCACCATCGCGCTAACAGCTATTCAGGCCGACCAGCAGACGGAAAATCAGGGCACCAAGAACTAAGGCGCAATACAGAAAAAACAGACGCCACCACGCCGGTTCCACGGATCGGCGTGGTCCAAAGGATGCATTTCAAAACGGGTTAGAGGCTGCGTCACCGAACGGCGAATAGATCCCAGTGCCCGATAAGGCAGCCCGAATTTTCCGCCCGTTCCAGTCGTGCCAAACGCCAGTCGTTGATATCCGTTTCAGCGAGAAGCCCGGTCTCGGCGGCAGCCGTTGCCATGCCGGAAACGAACTGCCGCTGCAGTTCCGCATGTGAACGGTCTAGCCGCCAAGGGCTTGGCTCCATTGCGACCTTAAAACCTTGCTCCTCGAGCAGCGCGCGCAAAACCGGTGCAGCAGTCGGACCGAGCGCAGGGCCAAATCCCTTGTCCTGTCGCTGGTGTGCGTTGAATGCCGCAACGACCTCTTCATCCACTGGATGAGAGCTGTCCCAGCGACAAACCCCGTCATAATTCAGCGCGGCGTAGAGACCAGCTTCCGTCTGCACGACCTGCGCCAGCAATCGTACCAGAAACTCCTCGGAAACAAGGTCGAAAAGGGCGGAAGCCGTGATCAGCCGCGCTCCCGACAACAGGTCGATGGCAGGATCGCTCAGCTGTGCTTCGACACATTCTATCCGGGCAGATTGCCCATGCCGGTTTCTGGCCTCGGCAAGCAAAAGCGGATCATTATCGACGAGCCGCCAGCGCCAATGAAGTGCCTCGGGCGAAAGCGCCCGGAAAGTCGAGCCCGTACCGGCTCCAAGATCGACAACAAGTGCCCCCTCACCGGCCGGCATCACATGACCGATTACTTGCCTGCGCAGATCGCAATCACGTGCCGCTTGATCGGCGACTTCCCGTAGATCGAGCCAACGCTTGTCGAAACCGCTCATGGGATACCCTTCAGAAAATCGGCCAACACCTTTGCGCTCGCCCGCCAGTCCGGCAGTTTGCGGCCTGCAACGAGGGAGCCGGCAGCATAATTGCGCCGCGACTGTCGATCATCCAGCAGCGTCGCCAACGCTTCAGAAAATCCAGTGACATCGCCGGGTGCCAGCAGAGTTCCAGCACTGTCGGGCACGAGGTCCGGCACCGCACCACCACGGCAACCGACAATCGGCAATCCTCGGGACATCGCCTCGGCAAATGCCATACCGAAACCTTCGTAACGACTTGCCAGGGCGAAAATATCGGCCCGATCATATTCGGCATCAACATCATCGAGGGCGCCTGTCACGACAATCCTGTCGTAGAGCCCATCCTCCACGATCTGCCGGCGCAGGGCGGATGCGGATACCGGATCCATCCTGTCGCTGCCGACGATACGGCACTGCCATGGCCGGTCACGCAGCCGTGCCAGCGCCGCGACGAGCGTTGCGTGATCCTTGCGCTGCGTCAGTGAACCTACGGCGAGGATCAACGGTGGTTCACCATCAATTCCACCCCGAGCGGGACTGGCCGGTTCGGTACCCGGGATAGCGACACAGATCGCATCTGGACGGACGCGAAAATCCGAGATCAACGTACGGGCGGTTTCCGGACTTGTTACGATAATCCCGCGCGTTGAGACGAGCGCTGTAGCCTCACTCTTACGAAAATTTTGCGCTTGTCGCTCCGACATCCCTGTTTCCAGCGCCAAGGGGTGATGTACGAGCGCGACCAATTTCAGCCGTATGGCCTCCTGACGAGCAATCTCGGGCATGGCACCGAATGCCAGCCCGTCGACAAGGACGAGGCTTTCATCGGGAAGGCAGGCAAACTGCCTTGCCGTCGTCTCCAATTCATTACGGCTCGGAGCCGGAAAGCCATCAGGCAGGCGGACATGATCAACCCGCCAGCCGAGCTTGCGCAGTTCATCGATCACGCGCCGGTCATAACCATAACCACCGCTACGGATCTCTAGGTCGCCCGGAATGGCAAATACGAGATGCGGTGCGTCAGTTTTTCTATCTGCGTGGCTCAAATCGCAGCCTCGTACCACGCCCGTGCGACATGGCTCTCGTGCAGCGTGATTTTCAGCCGGCAAACTCGCGTCCCCCCTGGCCCCAACTCACCGGCATCGATACGGCGGCGCAGGTCATCGAAAATGTGTTTGGCCAGCACTTCCGTGGTTGTGATCTTGCCGCGAAAAACATCCAGTTCATCGAGATTCTGGTAATTGAGCGGCCTAACTGCATCTTTCAAAACGGTCGTCGCCAGTCCGATATCGACACCGAGACCATTCTCATCGAGATCTTCCGTCATGAACGCCGCATCGACGACGAATGTCGCGCCGTGCATGGCTTGGGCGGGACCGAACACCTCGCGCGGCAGGCTATGGGCAATCATCATATGGTCGCGCACTTCGACAGCAAACATCGTTTTCAGGTACTCCGGTTGTCAGACATAGCGGATGCGGTGGCACAAGGTGTCAGGATCGGACAGGATGGTGATGTAGCGGCCAGCAAGGTCGCTGAAAGCAGTCTCACCGGAAATAAGCTCGTCGAGACAATCATCCGCCAAAAGCGCCAGCGCCGTTTCAAGTCGCCGCGAAAGTGGCCATCGGGCTCTTCGTGCCGCTGGAACATGGCCCACCTGCGAGCCAACGATCGAAAGACGGTGGCTATGAAACCGGCCCCCGAGCGGTATGACGGACGAGCTGTCTCCGAACCACGACATTTCAACGATCCGCGCTTCGAAACCGGCGACGGCAATGGCCGTCGAGAGGCCTTCGGACGTTGCCGATGCATGGATGACCACGTCGCTATCGCAGGCAGAGGCCTCGGCCTCGCCCGGCAGAGCGAAGCTGCAGCCGAGCGTTTTGGCGAGCCTGCCGCGATCCGGGTTGACATCGACCAGTGTCACTTGCGTTCCGGGAACCTTCGCAGCGAGGAAACCTGCCAGCAATCCCACCAGCCCGCCGCCGACAATGGTCACCTTGTCGCCGGCCATGATGCCCGCGTCCCAAATACCGTTCAGCGCCGTTTCCATATTCGCGGCCAATACGGCACGAGCGGCCGGCACTTCCGATGGAACCGGAATTGCCATGTTCGCCGGTATATGAAACAGGTCCTGATGCGGATGGAGACAAAAGACCGTCTGGCCGATCGTCCCTGCGTCGCCGGCCTTGACCTTGCCGACAACCGCATAACCATATTTGACCGGAAACGGAAAATTGCCGGCCTGCATCGGAGCACGCATGCAGTCGTGTTCGCTTGCGGGGACGGCTCCTTCAGCGACCAGCGCTTCCGTCCCCCGGCTGATCGCCCCGAAGCAGCTCTCGACCAGAAATTCGCCTTCACCAAGCGTGCTGAGCGATGTTGATTTCAGTTCGGCTTGCCTGACGCCGGTCAACCACAATGCGCGCGACATAGTCATGTGCGATTTTCCGCCAGTATTTGGCGGGAAGCACCGGTTTCTTGTTCGGACCTGAATGCGTGATCCGGTCTTCGCCAGCGACGGGCGGCATGCGGGACCAGCGGGCTCAATATCCGGGGCATCCGCACCTCTTCCGGAACGGCAAACAGGCCGAAACGCGCGGTCCATCGGCCGAAACCTCGCGAAGCGGTAAGCATGGTAAACGGGATTGCCAGACAGAGGCCGGCCACCATCGGCAGCGTCCAGAAAAGAGCGCTGGCCCCCGCTCCGAACAGAAGGGTGATGCCGAGCGAAAAGCCAATGACTGTCTGTAGCCCCATGGTTTTGAGCGCCGAGCGGAAAGAAACGCCGAGCCTGTCGCGGTTCTGGCCACTCCATGTCACACAGCGCCCGAACTGCAGGCACAGCAGAAAAACAGAGACATAAACGGCAATGATCGGCGCCATCAGCATTGAGGCGAGGATTTCGACAACGACGGAAAACCCGAAACGCAAACCGCCGCCGTAGCGGCGTACCGCCCCTCTGGTCAGACAGACATCGAGCATGCCGGCCAGTTTGGGGGCGATGGACATGAAGAAGATGGCTGCGAAGAGCGAAAGGCCAAGCTGCAGATAGGCGGGATCAAAGCCAGCCGACATGGCCTTCCAGGCGGCAGCAAAGGTTGCTGCGATCCAAGCCGGCGGTGCGACATACATCAGGATTGCTTGCAACAGCTGAAATCGGCTGAGCGATTTCAGTCCGGGTTCGAACAGGAAGCGCCAATATTGCATGTTTCCCTGACACCAGCGCAGGTCGCGCTTGGCGAAATCAGGAAATGTCGGCGGATTGGCTTCGAAACTCTGAGTTTCGATCGGCAAAACCCGAACCTCGTAACCGCCACGCCGCATATAGGCGGCCTCCAGCTGGTCATGGCTCAGCACGTGCCCGCCGAGCGGCGGTGAGCCGGGCAAGACGGGAAGATTGCAATGCGCCTGGAATGCTGCGGTGCGGATCAGCGCATTATGCCCCCAATAGGGACCGCAATCGGCATTCCACCAGGCTGCGCCCATGGTGAAGGTCCGCATGCCATGCCGCATGCCGAACTGAAACATGCGGGCAAAACCGCTGGTGGCAGGCATTCCCACGACCAGCGTCTGCAGGATGCCGATTTCCGGCCTCCTCTCCATCGCCGCAACAAGCCGAATGATCGCATCGCCGGACATGACGCTGTCTGAATCAAGAGGCAGGAAGAAATCATAGTCCTTGCCGTGTTGATCGAGAAATTCATGGATATTGCCGGCCTTGTAGCCGGTATTGATCTCGCGCCTGCGATAGATAGGCCGGTTTTCCGCCGGCATGCCAACCGCTTCCAAAAAGCGCTCGAAGCCGGTCATCTCTGCTTCGGCGACGGCTTTGTCGAACGTGTCGCTCAGGACGAAGATCCGGAAATGATGTGCAAGACCTGTCGCCTTCAGGCTCTCGGCCATTGCCTCCAGCCGCGCCAGAGGGGGAAGCGGATCCTCATTTCTGAGGAACAAGGTCAGCGCGGTTCGGGACGAAAGGACCCGTGGCCGGTTGTGCAAACCCGTGGGGTAGAACGGATAGATGCTGCGCGCCGGATCTCCCCGCCCATGCTGAAGCACCAGGCCGATGATCGCATTCCAGAACCCCAGAACTGTCCAGGGCATGGCCAGCAGAAAACCGAGCAGCATGACAGCTTCGAAGACATCGATCCCATCCGGCGAGAGGATGCGGAACAATCCGTATCCGAGCGCTGCAATCGTCCCGATATTGAGTAGCAGCACGATCATACGACGTGTCCCGACCGGCAGCCCTGCATATCGGAAAACCGCTTCCGGCGCGATCGCATGAGGATACGTTCGGCCGCTCTCAAGTCCGTCGTCAGAAGCGGTCTCGGTGGAGTTCGGCCGGCTGGTATGCAGATCCATGTAGGCATGCTTTCGGTGGGTGTCCGATAGCTAAAATTAGGCGCCGGATACATTTCAACAAGTCGGCAGCTCGCTCAAACAGGTCATCTTCGTTCTCACGAACGGGTGATCTGCGATCACAAGAATACGGATAACTCCGATAGGCGCCTCTAAAACCCGGCTTCTCGGAAAAGCACCATCAGCACGCGCCGCCAGGCACGTTCGGCGAAGCTGACGCCCGTGCCGTCCAGGAGCATGACGCCCTGGACCGATCGACCGGGGAGAAACGCGACGTCGCCAATCCTTGCGACGACTGCATATTGCGCCGACACCGGCACTAGCCGTTGTCGCTTGTCCTCCGTTGCAACGTGTACGGCAATCGCTCCGTGATGTTGCGAGGAAAGCTGCGGCAGGTCGATCTCGCGCGCTCCGGCTTCTGCAATCGCGGCAAGCGTTACCGGCAGCCGTGGCTGCGAAAGATCGTCCGGAATGAACCACCCCGCTGCATTGACGGAGAGCCGCGAACTGTCATTGCCCGCCACATATCCCCGTGCAACGGACCCGTTGCCAGCTGAAAGAAAGGCGATCTGCTCATTTCGCCCAACCCACTGACCGACCAGAACTTCCGGATTGATTTCGGTGATCGTGCCATCGAACGGCGCCCTGACAATGAGTGACGCCTTGCGTTCCTCAAGCCCCGTCTTGCGGGCGAGCGAGCTGCCAAGTTCGCTTTCGATGATACTACGCTGGGCAAGGTCATCGGCATTGGCGCCGACGCGGGCCAGGCGCGAGCGGGCAAGCTCTATCTCGACATTGGCGATCCGCAGCTCTTCCCTTATCTGCGGCGCATCAATGACGAACAGAATGTCGCCCGCCTTCACCGCCTGCCCGGATGAAATATCGAGTTTTTCCACGCGCCCCGGTTCCTGCGGGTAGAGCCGCACGAACTGTTCGGGATAGATCACCGCCGGTGCTGTCACGCGGGTCGAAAGCGGCAGGAAGGCAAGGACCAGAAGCAACCCGAGGATCGCGAGCGTAACATAGGTCCGCCGGGTTCTGACGATATCGCTACGCATGGCCCACCACTCCTTCACTTCCATGACGACGGGACGAATGATGAAAAAGCCGATCTCGACGACAAAAAGCAGGATGCCGACAAGCTTGATGGTGAAGTGATAAACGAGCACGGCGATGCCGAGATAAAGCACCAACCTGTAGATTGCGGTGGCGATCGCATATGCGGTGAGGATGACATCCAGCCGGGGAGGAAAGGCTTCCGGCGCGGCATAACCGGGCTTGAACAGAAATTCTCTCAGCCGCCAGCGCATGTGCCGGAAACTGCGCGGCTGCAGGTTCTCCACGCCAAGCATATCGGCCAGGATGTAGTAACCGTCGAAGCGCATAAACGGGTTGAGATTGACGAGAAGGCTCAACACCACGCCGGTGGCGGCAAGCACGAAGATCGCGCTGCGCAGTGGTCCGTCCGGCACGAAGGCCCAGGCGAGAAGCGCATAAGCGGCGACCGTCAGCTCCACCAGCATACCGGCGGAATCGATCCTCAGCCGTTGCCAGCGTGACTTCAGCTTCCAGGCATCGCTGACATCGGTATAGAGCAGCGGCATCATCACCATGAACGCCACCCCCATGGTCGGAATACGACAGCCGAAGCGATGCGCCACATAGGCATGGCCGAGTTCATGCAGGCATTTGATGAAGATCACCGACAGGATGGAGATCGCCGCCCCTTCCAGCGAAAAGACGAAAGGGAACGTTCCGATGAAGGAATCCCACTGGCGCGAGACGAGGTAGACACCGATGAGACCAATGATGGCGGAAAGCCACCAGAACATCCTGCTGAACAGGAAAGCGACATAGGGCCATGTGGCACGGATGAAGGGTTCGGGACGGACCAGCGGAATCTTAAAGAACAGATAGTTGTGAATGAGCCGCATGAACCAGGAATGGCGCGGTTGCGCCTTCTGGTGCAGAGCCCGCCATGCACCGCGCGTCGGCTCCACCAGCAGGAGATTGTGCTCCAGCATCCGCACCACGGTGCCGAGATCATCCACCGACAGGCGCTCGGCGAGCCGCGCATTGACTGTCCGCAAAAGATTGCCCACCGTGCGGCTGACATTCCACAGGCTCAGAAGCTGGAACATCTCATAGGTGATGCGGAAGAACCGGTTGCGGATCGGGTCGAACACCACCCAGGTCGGAGCGCCGGAATAACTTGCCCCGACCCGCATGATCTGAAGGTCTTCGCGCAGCACTGGCAATGGCGCATCTTGAGGTTTGTCGATCTGGGGCTGGCCGACGATCATAGGCCCAGCCGCTGGCGGATGACGGAGATCGGCTTGCGGAACAGGTAATAGGCGAGCGCCACCTTCTCACCGCTGATCTGCGCCGTGCCGCGAATGCCGAGGCGCATATTTTGAGGTTCGCCGTCCAGTGCCGCGTAAATGCGATAGGCCAACACATCGCCTTCGATCATCCGGGCCTCGAAGGACGCAGCAACAACCTTGGCGCTTGCCGGATTGAGCGGATCGGAATCGAGAAAGGCCCGCACCTTCGCGCCCTTGGACACCGCGATGGCATCGGCCACCGGTACATCGATGCGCAGCTGCATGCGGTCCGGATCGGCCACTTCCATGATCCGTTCGCCGGTCGTCACCGGCCGCCCCACCCAGTCGCGACGGTCGGTATAGATGGCAATGCCATCGGCCGGAGCACGCACATCGGTGCGCTGCAGCATGTCGCGCGCATAGTCACGTTTGGCGGCAGCAACCGTCAACTCACTGCGGGTGATCGCCAGATCCGCCCGCAGTTTCGGATCGGAGACCGCCCCTTGCGTCACCTGCATCAGCTTGGCTTCCGCGACGCGCACGTCCTGTTCGGCGACCGCGAGCTCATTGCGCAGCATCACGTCCGACATTTTCAAGAGCGGCTCGCCCTCTCTGACGGCCTGGTCCGGATTGACGACGATACTATGGATCACGCCATCTATCGGGGCCGCGATGATGCGCGGCGAGATCGGCGCGACCTCGACCGGCGCCAGAACCGTCAGCGGAACCGGGTAAAAACCGAGCGCAACGGCCACAACTGCGGCGGCGGCGAGCAACGGCTTGACCTTGATGCGCCGTTTCAGCCTGCGCTCACCGACAAGCGCTGCCCAGGCATGGGCGTAGGCGCCGGACAAACGGCGGGCAATCAATAGGTCGGCTTCCGTCCATGGCATTTCGCGGGCAAGCAGCATCCCGCCAAACACCGTGCCATCCCTGAGCTTGAAGGGAAGCCAGGCCATGAAACGATAGGGAAAATTCGCGTGTTCGGTATCGCCAGGCGGACAATAAGCGGGCAGCGCGAAATCGCGGGGTGCTTCTACGCCCTTGTCGGCGCGCAGCGACTGGACGATGGCCTCGACCCAACGGATTCGCGGCGAATTGCGATCGACGCTACCGATCGAGGTGACGGCCTTGACGATCAGGGTTTCCGGACGCCCGGCAAGCGCGAAAGCTTGCCGGCATTTGGTGATGCGGATCGTTTCGTTGGCAATCAGGAAGGCAAGTTCGCTCACCGTCTGTACCTGGCGGGCCTCGGCCTCGGCCCGTAGCAACAGCTCATATCCCTTCGACACGGCCACGGGATCGGCGACGGTGGCCGCAGAGGGGCGAAGTGAAGCCTTGATATTCTGTTCCATCACCTCATCCCCCCGATGCGGGGTTGAACTCGGTCGGGCCGCTCATGCCCGGCAGAATATGGTTCGTGTCGCCGGTAAAGCGACCGGTGACCTTAACCGTCTGACTGACCGGATCGACGATCGCTGCAATTCGCGAAACTTCGGCCTCTTTCTTCTCTCCGGTTTCGTCGATCGTGATGCCGAACCGTGTTCCGGGTTTCAGCCATTTCAGCCAGCTCGACGGGAGAAGTGTCTCTATCTCGAGATCGCCTTCGCTGACGATTTGCATCAGCGGCTGGTTCGGTTCGGGTATCTCATGCTCATGGGCGCGCATGAAGGCAATGCGGCCATCATAGGGCGCGCGGATAACACAGCGCGACATCTTGCTGTGAAAAGCCTCCAGTTCGGCGGAGGCCTGATCTGTCTTTGCCTTGGAAAGCGATACCTCGAACGTGCCGACCGCCTTGGAGCGCGCAAGCCGGACATTGTTTTCGTGCGTGATCGTTTCCGCCCGCAACATGGCCTCGGCCGATTTCACCTGGGCTTCCAGATCGGCACAGTTGAAGGCAACGAGGATATCGCCCTTGGCAAAATGCTGTCCTTCGCGAAACGGCAGGGAGGCGATCGGGAAGATCAGATCCGTGCCGATCATCGCCTCATTAACGGCCTTGACGATGCCGCGCAGCGTTTCTCCATGCTGTTGCGCCTGGACCGAGCCCGCAACGGTGGTGACGAGTGCCGCAAGGACAAGACCCTTTACATTCCATGTTCGCACGACATTCTCCTCACAGTGCTATTCTGGCTCACACCGTTATTTGGCGGCGATCACCTCGATCTTTGCCGGCCCGCCTCCATCGGTCCACATGGTCCTCAGCTGCGCTGCCATCTGCTCGACGCTGGAAGCAGTGGAAAGCCCGGCCGGGAACGGATCGACGCCGAGTGAGGCATAGATATTGGCATAGGCGTTCTGCAGATCCGCATAGGCCATATCGAGCTTGGCATCGGCCAGAAGCGCATTCATCTCCTCGCGGATGAGGATCTGCTCGCTGGTACGCTGCGCCGTCGTCTCGTCCCTCACCTGTTTCAAGATACGATGGGAAACGTTGGAAAGGGCTGCAGCCGTTCCGTAGGATTTCTTCAGATGCCCATAACGGACGCGGCTGATATGGACCTGAGTCATGATCGCCATGGCGACGGAGAGCGCACGAGCGTCGAGCACCTCCTTCTCTGCCTCGATCTTTTTGCTGACTGCCGGCATGCTGACGAGCTTCATCGCGTTGAAGCTGACCTTCGTGCCCCATGACAACCAGTCATTGGTGGAAATGAATTATCTCTACATCATGCCGTCGTCGCAGGGAGATGTGGAAAATGCTGCCTTTGGCGTGACGCTGGCGGATGGAAGACCATTGCCGGACTGGCTGAAGCCGACCCGTCAGGGCCTTGTCATCGGTCGCCCCCCGGCAGGGCTCGAATTCATCGACCTGCGCATCCACGGCAACTCATCGGACGGCACAATCTCCGACACAATCCGCATCGATCTCCATACCGGTGCCATTCTCGATCATGTCAGCGACCGGCGGACCGATCTTGGCCCAGGGTTGTTCTCTGACCATCTGCTTGCAGCGACGGATCTCTATGGCGATGATATTTCCATGCTCGGTCAGGCGCTTCAGCGATGGAGCGATTTGCCCGACCGATGATGGATTTCCAGCGAAATGCCATGTCACCCGCCCGTTGGACAACAGGCGGGTGACATGAGTTCCTATGCCGACAGAACCGACGGCTTCTTTCTACGTGCGCGATACCAGATGAAACCGGCCAGCAGGAAAGCGACGGCAGCAGCGCCACCAGCCAAACCGATCCTTGCAAGCTGGATCATGTTCGATTTTGGCCCGCCTTCGCGGATCACCTGAACGTCTTCCGGTGTCACCTTGAGCTTGTCGTTTCCATATTGTGCCAACAGGTAGTTGGAGAGCGAGGCAACCTCGACATTGTTCAGCTGCACGACGGCATTCACCTGATCGCCGAAGGGCGGCATGAAGACATGACCGGCTTCGGTGTGTCGATCAACGCCGTTGAGGATCGCGGAAATGACGTTGATCGAGTTATCGCCGGCCGTGGCGGCATTGTGGAACAGGCTCGGATAATAGCCGTCCTTCGTGCCTTGGGCATTGTAACCGTGGCAGGAGGCGCAGTTGGCTGCAAAGATCTGCGCGCCGGCATGATCGCCTTTCAGACCATCGGCATAGTCCCTGCCGCGGAAGGCCGCCATGTCGTTGTCTGCCGTGCCCTTGTCGAAGCGGGTGGCACCCGTCGTCTCGCCGGCCTTCGTGGAGGGGACGCTGCGCACATACGTGGCAATCGCGTTCAGGTCCGCATCGGTCAGGTGCTGGAGAGAATAGCTGATCGCCTCCGCCATGCTGCCGGCCGCCTGCGCCTTGTTATCCAGCTTGCCCGTCTTCAGGTAAGTGACCAGATCTTCCTGGCTCCATGTACCGATACCATGCACCTTGTCATTGGTGATGTCGGGTGCATACCAGGGACCGACCTGACCGCCGGTCAGGTTGAGGCTCTTCTGTTCCTGCATGAAGATGCCGCGTGGTGTATGGCAGGTGCTGCAGTGAGCGGCGCCTTCGGCGAGATACTTGCCACGGTTCCATTCAGCCGACTGGGTCGGATCATCCTTGTGCGTTTCGTTCGGACGAAACAGCATGTTCCAGCCGATCATCGAAGCGCGGATGTTCATCGGGAACGGTAGCTTTGTTTCCATTGCCTTTTCATCCACCGGCTCAACGCCCTGCATGAAATAGGCATAGAGCGCATGGATGTCCTCATCCTTCATGTTGGAATAGGACACATAGGGCATGGCCGGATAGAGGTTTGCGCCATCAGCGCGAATACCCTTGCGAACCGCATCGGAGAACTGCGCTTCGCTATAGCTACCGATGCCGAATTCCTTCGAAGGCGTGATGTTCGTCGACATGATGGTGCCGACTGGCGATGCCATCGGCAGGCCGCCCGCCATGGGCTTTCCGCCGTCGTGATTGGTATGACAGGCAACGCAGTCGGAAGCGGTCGCCAGATAACGGCCTTTCTCGATCAGTTCCTTGGAAAATTCCTGTGCTGCCGCCGGCGCAAGGGCGATAAGGGCGAGCGGTGCCGCAAGGACGAAGGATTTTACGGTCTTCATGATCAGGCGCCCCGCATCTGCTCGACAATCGCGTCGCCGGCCTTGAGGGCGAGCGCGGTCATGGTGATGGTGCTGTTGCCGCAGGCACCGGCTGCCATTGCCCCGCCGCCAGGGATGAACAGGTTTTCGTGGTCGTGGGCACGGCAATCCACATCGACAACCGAGTTCGACGCATCCTTACCCATGATGGTGCCGCCCATGATGTGCTTGCTGTTGTTGAACTTCGGGCTGATCTTGATATCGACCGCACCCATCGCCTCGGCGATCTGCTTGCCGATCGGTTGGGAGTAAGCTTCCCAGCTTTTGCGGACATAGTCGCCGACGTCATAATTGATCGACGGCTTCGGAAGGCCGAGCCAGTCCTTCTTGTCGGACAGGGTGAGGCGGTTGTTAGGGTCGGGCAGAATTTCGTGCGCAGCGACGATATCGGCGGTGCAGGCCGCCATGCGCCGGATTTCCTCGTCCAGAGCTTTACCCACCAATCCCTTCTTCAGCGCCGCAAACGTAACGAAGCGGTTGCGGGCGAAGTTGTTGTAGCGGAAATAGGCGCCCGCATGCTCGGAGCGGAATGCGCCTTGCGACGTTTCCATGATGCCCGAATTGACGACCGGACCGACGCCCGACCAGAAAGGATCCTTGGTGGTGACGGTGAACGTGCGGGCAGGATGGTCCATCATGTTGCGACCGACTTGATCGGACGAGTTGGCCACACCGTTCGGGTTGCGGTCGTCCTTCGACATCAACAGCAGTTTCGGGTTTTCCAGGCCGTTGCAGGCGAGCACGAAGAGCTTGCCAGTAATGCGGTGGGTTTCCTTGTGCTGGTCGTAGAAGTGAACCGCCTCGATCTTGTTCTGGGCATTGGTCTCGACCTTGTAGACGACCGAATCCACGAGCAGTGTCGCGCCCTTCTTTTCGAGACGATGCAGTGCGGTTTCCGCATCGTATTTGGCCGCGACGGGACAGACCGGGACGCAGTTATTATTGGCGCAGCAGGCCGGACGACCGTCATAGGGCATGCCGCTGTTGCGCGCCTGCGAGACCGGAATGTTGTTATAACCGAGCGTCTTGACGACTTCGGTGAAACGCACTTCGCCCGGCGAGAAGGGCAAAGCCGGCATCGGATAGGGTGATGAACGGTCACCGGTCTGCGGCCATTGCTGCGATCGGTCAGACGGCCCGCAAATGCCGAGCTTGTGCTCGGTGCGGACGTAATAAGGTTCCAGCGTGTCGTAGTCGAAGGCCCAGTCGCGGCCAACGCCGTAAAGCGAGTTGAGGCGCATGTCCTCCGGCGTCAGGCGCCAGGAGGTACCAGCCCAGTGCCAGGTCGAGCCGCCGGCATAACGGATGAAGGTCTGATCATAAGCGTCGGGACCGGTAAACTGCAGATAGGCGTCTTCCGGCTTCTCTCCGCCCATCGGATGAGGCGCCCAGGGGCGCGATGGATAGGCGACGGACGTGTCACCCTTTACGCCGAGCGGCGCATTGCGCCAGTTCTCGACCACTTCGGCGCGTGTGACACGCGGGCCCGCTTCGATCATCAGCACGGAATGACCTGCATCGAGCAACTGTTCGGCAATCACAACGCCGACGACGCCCGTTCCGACGATGACGACGTCGGCACTATTCTTGGTAACCATGGGGAAAGGACTTTTCTTCGCTGGGTTTCGTCAGAAGCGTGGCATAGGCGCCGACAACGGAAGGTTGGGGCGGGTCCACAGGTTCGGGCCGGAAATTCCATAAGAGGGAATGGTCACGACATCGCTTGTCGTCTTGAAGGTCAGCGCCTCTTCATAGGTGAAGACGGTGGCATTGCGCTTCTCGGAAGAACAGCCGCTATACCAGGCAGAGATCACCCAATGGGCAAAGTCCTTCAGCTCGCCATCAGGAATGTCGGCGAAGAAGTCTTCGACCTGCATGGCATTTTTCTTCTCGGCAATGGCTATGATCGCATCGAGCATCTGCGGAAGGTTCTTGTATTCACCGCTTGCCGTATCGGCGATACGCGCGCCGACCGCCGGGCTGAGCTGATGCTGGATCAGCAGATTGGACAGTTTCATGAACTGTCCCTGCTTGCCGGCATCGACGGCCGCCAGCGAGAGGGTGGGACAGAGCGCTGCAGCAAGGGTGCCGGCGAACAGCGTCGCACCGCCGAGCAGAATGCCGCGGCGCGACATCATCAACGTTCCGTTGGGGTCTTTCGACTGTCTAGTCATCGTTTTCCTGACTATGGGAAGAAGAGGCTGATGCCTCCGAGGTGAAAGCTTCAGCCTTGAAGGCACGTTGCGCGTGCGCGAAATATCGGACAAATTTCGTCGCAACCCTGCTCCCCATAGTGTCAGAGGTGGGGATATCGAGGGGGGAAGCGGGACAATGAATCGCGGACATGCAACAACAAAAAAAGGCGCGAGTGAACACAAGGACGCTGTCGCTAGACAGCGCGGTCCTCCGCCGCACCGAATTAGTTGGATAGCTGATTATCAGCTAAGCCACCAATTGATAATTGTCAATCCGGCAAAAGGAGGCACACCGGCGTGATCGTTACTGCTCATGAAATCCTGCATTCGCACGGCATTCTGCTGCGGCGCTGCCAGCAGGTGGCACTCGCAATGTTCACGCAGGAGGCAGGGGATCTCGGCTTTTCTCCGACACAATACAGTGCCTTGGCCTTTGCCCATATCGAACCCGGCATTCACCAGAATACGATGGGAGAGCGGATCGCGCTTGATCGTTCATCCGTAACCAAGTGCCTGGAGGGGCTTGAGAACCAGGGTTACGTGCGTCGAGAGGTCGATCCGAGCGATAAACGCGCACGCCTGATATACATCACCCCGGAAGGCGAGGAGATGCTGAAGCAGGTTGCAGCAGCCGCACGCCGAGCGCGCAAACGCTTCCACGCGGCTCTCGGCGAAGCAGAGTTTGGTCACCTCATGGATCAGCTCAGCGCGTTCAGCCGCGTGCTTGACGAGCCTGAAGAGACAAAGTGACCTATAGCGTCACGCGCGTCGGGTGAGGCAGCGCGAGACGCTATCCTGCCATCCCGCGATCGCTGTCTTCCGTTCGTCGTCAGCCATTTCAGGTTCAAAACGCTTGTCACGTTTCCAATGCGCGGAAAACCCTTTTGCATCGGGCCAGACGCCGGCGCGGGAACCGGCAAGCCATGCAGCGCCGAGCGCTGTCGTCTCCAGAAGTTCCGGCCGGTCAACGGGTGCAGCGAGGATGTCGGAAAGGCGTTGCATCGTCCAGTTGGAGGCAACCATGCCACCATCTACGCGCAGCACCGTCGTTGCGCCGTGGCCTTGCCAATCCTTCTTCATCGCTTCGAGAAGGTCGTGGGTCTGGAAGGCGACGCTTTCCAGCGCCGCGCGGGCAAATTCCGCCGGGCCGCTGCTGCGGGTAAGCCCGAAGATCGCGCCACGGGCCTCCGCATCCCAATAGGGCGCGCCCAGCCCGGTGAAAGCCGGCACCATGTAGAGCCGCTGTTTCGGATCGGCCTGCCGCGCAAGCGCGCCGACTTCGGATGCAACCTTGATGAAGCCGAGCTCGTCGCGCAGCCATTGCACTGCCGCGCCGGCAATGAAGATCGAGCCTTCCAGCGCATAAGTCGTGACGCCATCAAGGCGATAGGCGATGGTGGTCAGGAGCCGATTGGATGATGTGACACGATCCGTACCCGTATTGAGAAGCGCGAAGCAGCCTGTTCCGTAAGTGGATTTCAGCATGCCGGGCTCGAAGCAGGCATTGCCGATGACGGCGGCCTGCTGATCGCCGGCAACGCCGAGGATCGGTATTTCAGCGCCGAATATCGATTTGTCCGCTACGCCGAAATCGGCTGCGCAGTCCTTGACCTCCGGTAGCATCGCGCGCGGAATGTCAAGAATCCCGAGTAACTCGTCATCCCAGTCATTTTCGCCGATATTATAGATCAGCGTACGCGAGGCATTCGTGGCGTCGGTGACATGCGCCTTGCCGGCGGTGAGTTTGTAGATCAGCCAGCTGTCGACCGTGCCGAAGCAGACTTCGCCGACTTCAGCGCGGGCACGGAGACCCTCGACATTGGAGAGCAGCCAGGAGAGCTTCGTCCCGGAAAAATAGGGATCGAGCAGAAGGCCGGTCTTTTCCGTGAAGGCGGCTTCAAGCGCCCTACCCTTCAATTCCTCGCAAAGCCCGGATGTGCGGCGGTCCTGCCAGACGATCGCCGGATGCAATGGCTTGCCGGTCTTGCGGTCCCAGACGACAACGGTTTCGCGCTGATTGGTGATGCCGATCGCGGCGATATCGGTGGCCGAGGTTCCAGCCTTCTCGATTGCCGTGCGGGCCGTCGCCAGCACGCTTTGCCAGATTTCTTCCGGGTCATGCTCGACCCAGCCGGAGGCCGGAAAGAACTGGGTGAATTCCTGCTGGCCGAACCCCTTGATCGCCATGTCGTCATCGAAAACGATTGCCCGGCTCGATGTCGTTCCCTGGTCGATCGCAAGGATATAACCACCCATATGTCTTCATCTCCTCAATGCATTCCGATGGTTCGCCGGGGCGCGATGGCACGCCCCGGCGCTTTTTCATATAGCCTTTGCGGCGATTATTTCTGCCAGCTCTTCACCAATTCGTCGTAGTTGACGGTGATCGGCTTTTCCTTCTCGTTCTCGATCTTCAGCTGCGGCGCAAGGTGGCCCTTGGAAACCGCATCCTTGTTCCAGTATTCGAGATCGTGCTCTTCGGCGAGCTTCGGCCCCATCTCGCCCTGAACGCCTGCGCGTTCGAGGCGCTGCAGCACCTTTTCCTGCTCGGCGCACAGCGAATCCATCGCCGCCTGCGCGGTCTTGGCACCCGAAGATGCGTCACCGATCGCCTGCCACCACAGCTGTGCCAGCTTGGGATAGTCCGGGATGTTCGTACCGGTCGGCGACCACTGGACGCGGGCGGGCGAGCGATAGAACTCGATCAGGCCCCCGAGTTTCGGTGCACGATCGGTGAAGGACTTGTGGTTGATCGACGAGTCGCGAATGAGCGTCAGGCCGACATGGCTCTTCTTCACATCCACGGTCTTCGACACGACGAACTGTGCATAAAGCCACGCCGCCTTGGCGCGATCGTCCGGGGTGGATTTCAGCAACGTCCAGGAGCCGACGTCCTGATAACCGAGCTTCATCCCGTCCTTCCAATAGACGCCATGCGGCGACGGTGCGAAACGCCATTTCGGCGTGCCGTCGTCATTCACCACCGGCAAGCCCTTCTTGACGAAGTCCGCCGTAAAGGCCGTGTAGGTGAACATCTGCTGAGCGACTTCACCCTGCCCCGGAACCGGACCGGATTCGGAGAAGGTCATGCCGTTGGCGGCAGCTGGTGCATAGGCCTTCATCCAGTCCAGGTATTTCTGGATGGAATAGACCGCGGCCGGGCCGTTGGTATCACCACCGCGGGCGACGCAGGAGCCGACCGGCTGTGATTTTTCGTTGACCTTGATACCCCATTCATCGACCGGAAGACCGTTCGGTAGGCCCTTGTCGCCGTTGCCCGCCATGGAAAGCCATGCATCGGTGAAGCGCCAGCCAAGCGATGGGTCCTTCTTGCCATAGTCCATATGGCCATAGACCTTCTTGCCGTTCACCTCGCGGCCGGTGAAGAACTCGGCGATATCCTCATAGGCCGACCAGTTGACCGGCACACCGAGGTCATAACCATACTTGGCCTTGAAATCGGCCTTGTTCTTTTCGTCGTTGAACCAGTCGTAGCGGAACCAATAGAGATTGGCGAACTGCTGGTCGGGCAGCTGGTAGAGATCGCCATCCGGTGCGGTGGTGAATTTGAGGCCAATGAAGTCCTGAAGGTCGAGGCCGGGATTGGTGACGTCCTTGCCTTCGTTCGCCATCCATTTGGTCAGTGAACGGGCCTGCTGGTAACGCCAATGGGTACCAATCAGGTCCGAGTCGTTGACATAGGCATCATAGACGTTTTCGCCCGACTGCATCTGCGTCTGCAGTTTTTCGACCACGTCGCCTTCGCCGATCAGGTCATGAGTGATCTTGATGCCGGTGATGTCACTGAATGCCTTGGCGAGAACCTTGGATTCATATTCGTGCGTGGTGATGGTTTCCGAAACCACCTTGATGTCCATGCCGGCAAAAGGCTTTGCTGCATCGATGAACCACTGCATTTCCTTTTCCTGCTCGGCGCGGGAAAGCGATGACTGATCGCCGATTTCCGCGTCGAGGAATTTCTTGGCTGCCGCCATATCGGCATGGGCCGCACCCGTCATTGCCAGCAGCATGACTGCCGTCGTCGTCATAAGATGCCGTCGCATATCTAGTCCTCCCGGTTGATGCGATTGCAGTTCACTTAAGTCTTGGCAGCTGGACCTCCTCCCACCGCCCTATTGTCTTGGCCCTAAACGAAACGGAATACGCCGATCGCGTAAACCACCGACAAGGCCAAAGCCCACCACAGGCTGGGGCCTCCAAGACCCAGCCATGCGAGATGAATGAAAGCGGAGCCGAGCAGCGAAACGAACAGGCGGTCGCCCCTTGTCGTCTCGAACTGCAAAATACCGACCCGAGGGCCGCCGCCCGGCGAGAAATATTCCCACACACCCAACGCGGCGATGAGCGCGAAAATGGTGATGAAGAAGATCGCTGTCGGCAGCGTCCAGGCCATCCAGGAAAAGCTCATGATCCCTCTCCCATTCTCAAACGCGGCCGAGGGCAAAGCCCTTGGCGATGTAGTTGCGGACGAAATAGATGACGAGCGCACCCGGAATGATGGTCAATACACCGGCTGCCGCCAGCACACCCCAGTCCATGCCGGAAGCCGAGACCGTGCGGGTCATGGTCGCCGCGATCGGCTTGGCGTCCGTCGTCGTCAGCGTGCGGGCGATCAGAAGCTCGACCCACGAGAACATGAAGCAGAAGAAGGCGGCCACCCCGATGCCCGATGCAATCAGCGGCATGAAGATCTTCACGAAGAAGCGCGGGAAGGAATAACCGTCAATATAAGCGGTTTCGTCGATCTCCTTCGGCACGCCGGACATGAAACCTTCCAGAATCCAGACCGCAAGCGGCACGTTGAACAGGCAATGCGCGATGGCGACCGCGATATGCGTGTCGATCAGACCAAAAGCCGAATAGAGCTGGAAGAAGGGCAGCGCGAAGACGGCAGGCGGCGCCATGCGGTTAGTCAAGAGCCAGAAGAACAGGTGCTTGTCGCCTAAGAACCGGTAGCGCGAGAAAGCATAGGCTGCCGGCAGCGCCACAAGGACGGAGATTACCGTGTTCATCACCACATAGATGATTGAGTTGATATAGCCGTTATACCAGGCTGGATCGGTGAAGATGACGGTGTAGTTTCGAAGGGTCGGATTTGTCGGCCAGAGCGTCAGTTGGCCCAAGATCTCGCTATTGGTCTTGAAGCTCATGTTGACGAGCCAGTAGATCGGCAAAAGCAGAAAGATGATATAGATCACCGGGATGAAGAAGCCGAAACGGGAGCCGCTGCTATTGTTGGTCATGGCGTTTCCCCCTCACTTCTGCTCTGCATCGCTCTGCGTCATCACGGTGTAGAAGACCCATGACAGCAGAAGGATGATCAGGAAGTAGATGATCGACATGGCCGCCGCCGGCCCGAGATCGAACTGGCCGATCGCCATTTTTACGAGATCGATCGACAGGAATGTCGTCGAATTGCCCGGCCCGCCGCCGGTGACGACGAAAGGTTCGGTGTAGATCATGAAACTATCCATGAAGCGCAGAAGCACAGCGATCAGCAAGACCCGCTTCATCTTGGGCAGCTGGATATAACGGAAGACAGACCAGCGCGATGCACCGTCGATACGGGCCGCCTGATAATAGGCATCAGGGATCGACACGAGGCCGGCATAGCAGAGCAGCACGACGAGGCTCGTCCAGTGCCAGACATCCATGACAATCACCGTTGCCCAGGCATGCGCCGGGTTCTGTGTGTAATTGTAGGAGATGCCGAGCGAATTGAGGAAATAGCCGAGAAGCCCGATATCGACGCGGCCAAAGACCTGCCAGATCGTGCCGACAACGTTCCACGGGATGAGCAGCGGCAGAGCCATCAGCACGAGGCAGACCGGTACGCCGATGCCATGTTTCGGCATGTTGAGCGCGATCAGGATCCCGAGCGGGACCTCGATGGCGAGGATGACGCCAGAGAAGATCAGGTTGCGCCAGAGTGCATCCCAAAAACGCGGCGAGGTCAGGATTTCGACGAACCAGTCGGTGCCAGCCCAGAAGAACTGATTGTTTCCGAACGTGTCCTGAACCGAATAATTGACCACGGTCATCAACGGAATGACGGCAGAAAATGCGACGAGCAGCAGGACCGGCAGAACCAGAAACCAAGCCTTATTATTCCATGTCTTTTCCATGGTTCAGCCCTCCTGGCGTCCGGTTTCGTTCATGGCACGCCAGCTATCGGCAAAAATGCCAATCGCCTGTTTTTCGAATGTCACCTTAGGGTCGGCCGGAATCTCGTCATCCTCGGGCACAACGATCGAGATCGGCTGGCCGCAGAAAGAGGCGCGGACGATCTTCTGGCGGCCGATATCCTCCACCTTGTTGATGGTGATCGGCATGCCTTCGCGGCCGAGTTTTATGAACTCCGGGCGGATGCCGAGTTCGATACGCCCCTGGCCCTTCAGCACAGGGGCGGCAGAAAGGGCGATACTCTGGTCGCCGATGCGCGCGGTCGCGCCATCGATGGCTGCGGACATGATGTTCATGCCCGGAGAGCCGATGAAATAGCCGACAAATGTGTGGCTCGGCCGCTCGAACAGTTCCGCCGGCGTGCCGATCTGTACGATCTGACCGTCATGCATGACGACGACCTTGTCGGCAAAAGTCAGCGCCTCGGTCTGGTCATGGGTGACATAAACCATAGTGAAGCGCGATTGCCGGTGCAGGCGCTTCAATTGCGAGCGCAACACCCACTTCATATGCGGGTCGATGACGGTCAGCGGCTCGTCAAATAAAATGGCGTTGACATTGGCCCGCACTAAACCGCGGCCGAGCGAGATCTTCTGCTTCTGGTCGGCGGTAAGCCTCTGCGCCCGGCGATTTGCCATGCCGGCGAGATCGGTCATTTCGAGGATTTCGTTGACGCGTTTTTCGACCTCCGCTTCCGGCACCTTCCGGTTTCTCAGCGGAAAGGCGAGATTGTCGAACACGGTCATCGTGTCGTAGACGACCGGGAACTGGAAGACCTGGGCGATGTTGCGCTCCTCAGTCGAAAGCTGGGTCACGTCCTTGCCGTCGAAGAGGATGCGGCCATCGGATGGCGTCAGCAAGCCGGAAATGATGTTAAGAAGCGTTGTCTTGCCGCATCCGGAAGGGCCAAGCAGTGCATAGGCCCCACCATCCTCCCATTCGTGATGGACTTCCTTCAGAGCGTAATCGCCGGCGGCCTTGGCCTTTTCGCTATAGGCGTGGCGGATATGTTCGAGCGTGATGCGTGCCATCTCGTTCTCCTCACGCTGCCAGCGGCGCGGCGACGAGCGCCTTGCCGGTCGTCTGGTCGAAGGCCATCAGGTGACGGCTGTCGAGATGCACCTCGATCTGCCGGTCCTGTTCTATGTCGTGGATGCCATGCGCCAGCATCACCCAGCGCCGACCGGCAAAACCGAGATGGATGAAGCTTTCCGAACCTGCAATTTCCGACACCAGCGTGCGCGCTTTCAGCGGTGTCGTATGGCCATTGGCGGCATGCAGAAACAGGTGATGCGGCTGGAAGGCAAGCGTCACCGGGCCATCCGGGATAGAAGCCAGATGTGCCGGAACAGGGATGACCGGCTCGCCCTCGATGAGGAAGGCATTGCCGGAACGCGTCAATGCAATCGTGTTCAGCGGTGGATCGGCAAAGATTTCAGCGGTAACGAGATCAGCAGGCCGACGATAAACGTCCACTGTCCTGCCGAACTGCGTCACGGCTCCCTCATGCAAAGTCGCAGTATTACCGCCAAGCAGCAGCGCTTCTGACGGCTCGGTCGTCGCATAAACGAAGATCGCGCCGGACGCGGCAAATATTTTGGGCAGTTCCTCGCGCAACTCCTCGCGCAGCTTGTAATCGAGATTGGCCAGCGGTTCGTCGAGCAGAACCAGATTGGCGTTCTTGACGATTGCGCGCGCCAGCGCCGTGCGCTGCTGCTGCCCGCCGGAGAGATTGAGCGGCGTGCGATCAAGGTAAGGCGTCAGCTTCAGAAGCTCGGCGGTCTTTTTCACCTCGCGGTCGATCGTGGCTTGATCCTTGCCGGCGATCCGCATCGGTGAGGCGATGTTTTCATAAACGGAAAGCGCCGGGTAATTGATGAATTGCTGGTATACCATCGCGACATTGCGCTTCTGCACTGGCATGCCGGTCACGTCAGCGCCATCGAAATGGATTGACCCTTCCGTTGGCTTGTCGAGCCCCGCCATCAGCCGCATAAGCGACGTTTTGCCGGCAAGCGTCGGCCCAAGCAGGACGTTCAGCGTTCCCCGCTTTAATGTCAGGTCGGTCGGGCGAATGTGATAATCGCCCGCCACCGTCTTCGACACGTTGCGCAATTCCAGCATATATACCTCGGGCCTCCCAACCCTCTGGTACCAAGCGGTGATGCCTCGGGCTTTATGCCGCCCTGCGCGCTCCCGCCATGTACTCCTCCAGTCCCGCTGCCTCTTCGGCGGTCAGGAACAATCCCTGTTTGGTGCGGCGCCACAGAACATCTTCAGCCGTTTGCGCCCATTCCCTTTCGATCAGCCAGCGGACTTCCGCCTCGTAAAGCGTCCCGCCGAAATGCCGCCCAAGCTCCTCCAATGCCGTAGCGTCTCCCAATATCGCCCTGGCATCGGTGCCGTAACATTTGATCAGGCGCGAAGCCTGCCGTTCGGTCAGGAATGGATAGGCCAAAATCAGCCGGCGCTCCTGCTCCCTCGCCCCTGTCACCGGAAAATCACCGCCGGGCAGGTGGCTTTTTCCCGTCCACGGACCACCCTTCGCGCCGATCGCCTCGCCAATCTTTTCCAGCGCATGTTCCGACAGCCGTCGATAGGTAGTCAACTTGCCGCCGAAGACATTGAGCAGCGGCGCACCATCGGCCTCGTCCACTTTCAAAACGTAGTCGCGGGTCGCTTCCTGCGCCTTCGAAGCACCATCGTCGTAAAGCGGGCGAACGGCCGAATAGGTCCAGACGATGTCATCACCCGTCACGGGTTCGGCGAAATATTCGCTCGCCGCATTGCAGAGATATTCGATTTCCTCCGGACTGATCTTAACGTCCTTCGGATCACCGGGAAAATCACGATCCGTCGTTCCGATCAGGGTGAAATCGGTCTCGTAAGGAATGGCGAAAAAGATGCGGTTATCCGGGTTCTGGAAGAAATAGGCTCTTTTGTCCTCGAACTTCTTGCGCACGATGATATGGCTGCCCTGCACAAGCCGGACATTGTGAACGTTGTTGCGACCGATCGCGCCAGACAGGACATGATCGACCCAAGGGCCGCCGGCATTGACGACCATGCGCGCCCGGTAGCCGGTCGTCACGCCCGACACCTCGTTGCGCACCTCGATCTGCCAGAGTCCGTTTTCGCGACGCGCGGAAACCACCCTGGCTCTATTGAGGATCGTCGCACCCTTCGCTGCCGCATCGCGAGCGTTCAGCACCACCATGCGGGCGTCATCCACCCAGCCATCGGAATATTCGAAGGCCTTGCCGAAAACCGGTTTTAGCGGCTCGCCGGCCGGATCAGTTCTCAGATCAAGCGTCTTCGTCGCCGGCAAAAGCTTGCGACCGCCAAGATTGTCGTAAAGAAACAGGCCGAGACGGATCAGCCAGGCCGGACGCACGCCACCCTTCTGATAGGGCAGCACGAAACGGAGCGGCCAGATGACGTGCGGGGCCATAGCCCACAGCACTTCCCGTTCCATCAGCGCCTCGCGCACGAGGCGGAATTCATAATGTTCTAGATAGCGCAACCCGCCATGGATGAGCTTGGTGGCGCCGGAAGACGTGCCGGAGGCGAAATCGTTCATTTCGGCAAGAGCGACGGAATATCCCCTGCCCGCAGCATCGCGCGCGATGCCGCATCCGTTGATGCCGCCGCCAATCACGAAGAGATCGAAAACCGTATCGCCTGACATTGTCTACCGATGGCCCCACTCACTTTCGCATTGCACAAAATTATGCATTTGCGAAACTAAACTCAGTCTAAAATGAAAGAAAAACGAATGTCAAATGAAGATTGACGGAACGCAAAAATTAGGCGGGATTAATGCGTCTCAATCAATCGGACATCACTTTCCGCACAGATTTTCCGGATTTCCGGGGATGGACAACGGTCAGTAATGAAAGTGTGCACCTGCGAAACATGGCCCATGCGAACCGGTGCGGTGCGCTCGAATTTCGAAGCGTCGGATACGAGGATAACATGTCGGGCATTGGCGATGATCGCCTGTGCCACCTTTACCTCGCGAAAGTCGAAATCGAGCAACGCCCCATCTGCGTCGATGGCCGACACACCGATCACGGCATAATCCACCTTGAACTGCCGGATGAAATCGACAGCAGCCTCGCCCACGATACCACCATCCGCCCCCCGTACAACGCCACCGGCAATAATGACCTCGATCGAGGGAAACACGCGTAACCGGTTGGCTACATTGATATTATTGGTGATAACCATCAATTCGCGATGATCAACAAGCGCTTCGCCGACCGCCTCCGTCGTGGTGCCGATATTGATGAAAAGCGAAGAATTATCGGGGATGATCTCGGCAGCAGCCCTGCCGATCGCCTGTTTCTCGACCGCAGCCATCGAGCGACGCGCCTCGTATTTGACATTCTCATTGCCACTCGGAAAGACCGCCCCGCCATGGATGCGATTCAGCGCCTTGCTGTCGCAGAGATCATTCAGGTCTTTCCGGATCGTCTGCGGGGTGACCTGGAAATGCGCAGCCAGATCCTCCACCAGCACCTTACCCTGCTCCTTGGCGATCGCGAAAATCTCTTCCTGCCGGCTGGTCAGATGCATGGTGTTTCCACGGCCCCCTCGATTTTCGTTTTGCCATCACATTAGGACAAAACGAAACCGTGAACAATATGGGCTGGAAAGTGTGCGTTGATAGTACCGGTTCGCTATTCCGGCGAAGCCATGAGCTGCGGGCTGTCTTCTTTGACCGTTTGCATCACCACGTTCGTGGATGTGTTCGCCACGAAGGGAAGGGTTGAAATTTTCTCACCCAGCACGATCCTGTATCGCCTGATATCTCTGGTACGGACCTTCAGGAGATAATCGAAGCGGCCGGCGATCATATGGCAGCCTTCGATTTCCCTGATCTTGCGAGCTGCATCGTTGAAGCTTTTCAAAGCCTCTTCCCGCGTGTCGCTGAGTTTGACTTCAACGAAGGCAATGTGGTCGAGACCGAGTTTTTGCGAACTGAGGATCGCCCTGAAACCTTCAATGTAACCTTCGTCGATCAACCGGCGCAGACGCAATTGGCAGGGCGTTTTGGATAGACCGATGCGGCTGGCGAGTTCAGTGATTGACAGGCGTCCATCGGACGAAAGCTCCTGCATGATCTTTTTGTCGAATTGGTCTAATTCACTAGCCATGATGCCACTTCATAATTTTTTGCCTTAATCTAGCTTGGTATTTAGGAACAAGGAATAGAAAAATTCCGAAAACTGGGCAACTTGAAAATTTCGGTTATGTTATCTTCCGCGACTTGTTGAACTCCTCCGACAACCGGGAACCGCTATGACGAACCCTTCCTCCATCGACAACAATACCGACGCAGTCCCGGCATTTGAAAACTTTGCGCCCGCCCTGCGCGAACAGAGCGATTTGCGCCGCGCCATCACCGCGACCTACCGCAAGCCGGAGGGCGAAAGCGTTGCTGAGCTTCTGGTGGAGGCAACGTTGCCGGAAGAAACCCGTCGTCAAGTACGCGAGACGGCAAGCCAGCTGATCAAGGCACTCCGCGCAAAGCACAAGGGTACCGGCGTGGAGGGCCTGGTGCATGAATATTCGCTGTCGAGCCAGGAGGGCGTGGCCCTCATGTGCCTGGCAGAAGCACTACTTCGTATTCCCGACACGGCAACCCGCGATGCGCTAATCCGCGACAAGATTTCAGATGGCGATTGGAAGTCCCATGTCGGCGGTGGCCGTTCGCTTTTCGTCAATGCTGCAACCTGGGGTCTCGTCGTCACCGGCAAGCTCACCAACACGGTCGATGGTCGCAGCCTTTCGGCCGCTCTCACTCGCCTTATAGCTCGCTGTGGCGAACCGGTGATACGCCGTGGTGTCGATATGGCGATGAGGATGATGGGCGAGCAGTTCGTCACCGGTGAAACAATTGCCGAAGCGCTGAAGCGTGCACGCCCGCTGGAAGAGCGCGGTTTTCGCTACTCCTATGACATGCTGGGCGAGGCCGCGACGACAGCGGCAGATGCCGAGCGCTACTACAAGGATTACGAAACGGCGATCAACGCCATCGGCTTGGCTTCTGCCGGTCGCGGGATCTATGACGGCCCCGGGATTTCCATCAAGCTGTCGGCGCTGCACCCGCGCTACGTCCGAGCCCAAGCCGACCGCGTCATGGGCGAGTTGCTGCCGAAGGTAAAGGCTCTCGCGGCGTTGGCGAAGAAATACGATATTGGCCTCAACATCGATGCCGAGGAGGCCGACCGCCTCGAACTGTCACTTGACCTGTTGCAGAGCCTTTGCGAGGAACCCGATCTTGCCGGTTGGGAGGGCATGGGCTTCGTGGTCCAGGCCTATGGCAAGCGTTGCCCGGCCGTGCTCGACTTCATCATCGATCTCGCCCGCCGCAACGGCCGCCGCATCATGGTTCGTCTCGTCAAGGGCGCCTATTGGGATGCGGAAATCAAACGTGCTCAGGTGGACGGGCTGGAGGATTTTCCGGTCTTTACGCGTAAGGTCCATACCGATGTTTCCTACATTGCCTGCGCCCGCAAACTGTTGGCGGCGACCGACGCAGTCTTCCCGCAATTTGCAACCCATAATGCGCAGACCTTGGCGACGATCTATCATATCGCCGGGCCGGAATTCAAAAGCGGCAAATACGAATTCCAGTGCCTGCATGGAATGGGGGAGCCGCTCTATGACGAAGTTGTCGGCACAAGCAAACTCGGCCGCCCCGCACGTGTCTACGCTCCCGTCGGCACCCATGAAACATTGCTCGCCTATCTGGTTAGACGCCTCTTGGAAAACGGCGCCAACTCCTCCTTCGTCAACCGCATCGGCGACAAGAATGTTTCGGTAGATGAACTGGTGATCGACCCAGTCGATGTGGTTCGCGGCATGGCTGAGATTGGCGCCCGTCACGATCAGATCGCTCTGCCCCGCGATCTTTATGGTGCCCGGCTAAATTCCACCGGGCTGGATCTCTCAAATGAAACGACGCTTGCGGAACTCTCCACATCGCTGAAGAGCTCGTCCAAACGTGAATGGACTTCCGCTTCAACTTTGGAAAATGCCGGGGCCAGCCGTCCGGTGCTCAACCCTGGCGACCGGCGTGATGTTGTCGGCACGGTCACCGAGATCTCGGAAGCCGGCGTCGAGAATGCCATGACAATCGCCACGACTGCAGCCGCAGGCTGGGCCGCCACGGCTCCCGCAGACCGTGCTGCCTGCCTGGAGCGCGCAGCCGATATCATGCAGGCTCAAATGCCCGATCTGCTCGGCCTCATCATGCGCGAAGCCGGCAAATCCATGCCCAACGCGATTTCGGAAGTACGCGAGGCAATCGATTTCCTGCGTTATTATGCCGAACAGGCACGCCGCACACTCGGCCCCGGACATCGCCCACTCGGCCCGGTCGTCTGCATTAGCCCATGGAACTTTCCTCTGGCGATCTTCACCGGCCAGATTGCGGCAGCGCTGGTCGCCGGCAATCCGGTCCTGGCAAAGCCCGCGGAAGAAACCCCGCTGATTGCCGCACAGGGTGTGCGCATCCTGCACGAGGCCGGCATTCCGACCGACGCCCTGCAATTGCTTCCGGGCGACGGTCGTATCGGTGCCGCCCTCGTCGCCTCGCAGCAAACCTGCGGCGTTATGTTTACCGGCTCGACCGAAGTCGCTCGTCTCATCCAGGCCGAGCTTGCCGGACGTTTGCTGCCGAATGGCAAGCCGATCCCGCTGATCGCGGAAACCGGCGGCCAGAACGCCATGATCGTCGATTCTTCGGCGCTTGCCGAACAGGTCGTCTTCGATGTCATCGCGTCCGCCTTCGACAGCGCCGGCCAGCGCTGCTCGGCCCTGCGTGTCCTCTGCCTGCAGGAAGATGTCGCTGATCGTATCCTCAAGATGCTCAAGGGCGCATTGAAGGAACTCACCATCGGCCGCACCGACACACTGAAGATCGATATCGGTCCGGTGATTACCGATGAAGCCAAGGGCAATATCGAAAAGCATATCGACAGCATGCGGACGCTCGGCCGCAAGGTCGAGCAATTGCCGCTTGGCCCCGAAACCGAAAACGGCACCTTCGTCGCCCCGACCATCATCGAGATCACCTCGCTCAAGGATTTGCAGCGCGAGGTCTTCGGCCCTGTCCTGCATGTGGTGCGCTACAAGCGCGACGATCTGGAGCGGCTGATCGAGGATATCAACGGCACCGGCTACGGCCTGACCTTCGGCCTGCATACCCGTCTCGACGAAACGATCGCGCAAGTGACCGGCCTCATCCGGGTTGGCAATATCTATGTCAACCGCAATGTCATCGGCGCCGTCGTCGGTGTCCAGCCGTTTGGCGGGCGCGGTCTGTCTGGTACCGGCCCGAAGGCCGGCGGCCCGCTTTATCTCGGCCGCCTCGTCGACAAGGCTCCGGTTCCGCCGCGCCACAGCTCGGTCCACACAGATCCGGCGCTGACGGATTTTGCCCGCTGGCTCGGCCAGCGCGGTCGCAATCGCCTGGCGCAGGATGCCCGCGAGACCGGCGCAGTTTCGGCGCTCGGTCTCCAGACCGATCTGGCAGGACCTGTCGGCGAGCGCAATATCTACGCGCTGCATCCGCGAGGCCGCATCCTGCTCGTTCCGCAGACGGAAGTAGGGCTCTATCGTCAACTCACCGCTGCCCTCGCAACCGGCAATGAAGTGGCAATCGATGCCGCCTCTAGCCTCAAGACCTCCCTTGCCGATCTGCCTGCGAGCGTTGCCGCCCGGATCTGCTGGAGTAAGGAATGGGCCGAGAATGCGCCTTTCGGCGGCGCCCTCATCGAGGGAGACGGTGACCGCTTGGTCGAGATCACGAAGAAGATTGCCGCCCTGCCGGGACCGCTCGTCCTCGTTCAGGCAGCCTCGACGGAAGAGCTTGGTACGGATGCCGAGGCTTATTGCCTGAACTGGCTGCTGGAAGAAGTCTCCACCTCGATCAACACCACGGCCGCCGGTGGCAACGCCAGCCTTATGGCTATCGGCTGATCGGGAGCCTTCCAAAATATGAACACCCGGCTTTCGGGCCGGGTGTGACGATCGCCTTACCAGATGTATTCGACATCCGGCGTCGTCTTGGTCTCAAGATATTCCGTTAGTCGTTCGACGATCTGGCCGCAGGAAAGATCGAGATGCTCACGAAGCCGTTCCGCGGCATTCGCGCTTTTACCCTCGAGCATAAACGAGATGATTTCCGTATGGTCATGCATGAAGGTTTCGATCGTAGGGTTGTCCGATAACGTGACCTGCAGATATTTGCCGCAGATATAGGTCGGTGCGGTCCGGGAAAGCGCCTCGATGATTTCCTGGTTTGGGCAATATCCGAGGCATCGCTGGTGAAGATCGTTCTCCAGCCCGTCGAGATCGACGATATCGAGAGCGGGCGAAACCGAAATCGCCTCGGCCAGCCGGCCGCGCATGGCTTCAAGCTCATCAGAGGGAATACGAGGCGTCGCGGCCTCGAGAGCGACAGGCTCAAGAATCCGGCGCAGATCGTAGAGATTGCGGCAACGCTCGACATCCAGCCCGACGATATGCCAGTGGCCACCGTTGCCGCGTGCGACGATGCCGAGCTTGTTGGCCCGGAAGATCAGGTCGCGCGCCAGCGTCCTGCCGATATTGAAATGCCGGGCGAGCGCCAGTTCGTTAACCCGCAGATGCCCGGACATGGAATGCAGGATCAGCTCACGCTCTATCCTGAAATAAAGCTCGTCATGCGCACTCTGATTGGCATCTCCATCGCCCAGCGTCAGGTGATCTGCAGTCAGAGTGAACCGGAAGGGTTCGCTGTCGTTTCCGACCACGAAACCCTGCCCGTCATGGGGGCGCACGCTGCCTTGCGCCTCCAGTATTTCGAAAGCCTGCTTTACCGGAGAGCGGCTCGACCCGAAGATCTTGGCGACCTCGGCGATCTTGATGATTGCGCCGGTGGCGATCCGCTCGTCACGGATCGCCCCATCGAGATGTTCGGCTATGCGCCGATAGGCCGGCTGTCGCTCCAAGTTTCTCTCCGATACGTCTGGCGTCAGGTGATCGCGCCGAGCTGCCAGGGCACGAATTCGTTATTGCCGTAGTCATAGATTTCGCTGAGCGTCTTTTGCCCCGATGCGACCGCGATCAGCGTCTCGAAAATCCGTTCGCCGGCTTCCTCGATGCTTTCGCGCCCGTTGACGATATCGCCGCAATTGACGTCCATGTCCTCGCTCATGTGTTCGAACATTTCCGTATTGGTTGCAACCTTGATCGTCGGCACCGGCTTGAAACCGGAGACGGAACCGCGGCCAGTGGTGAAGATCAGCATGTTGCAGCCGCCGGCGATCTGGCCAGTCACGGCAACCGGGTCGTAACCGGGCGTATCCATGAAGACGAAACCGGTTTCATCAATGATCTCCGCATATTCATAGACCGCCTGCATCGGCATCGAACCGCCCTTGGCGACCGCGCCGAGCGACTTTTCCAGGATCGTGGTCAGACCGCCTGCCTTGTTGCCATGCGACGGATTGTTGTTGAGTTCGGCGCCGTGGCGAGCCGTATAGTCACCCCACCATTCGATCCGGTCCATCAGCTTTTGCGCAACTTCCGGCTTTACCGCACGCATGGTCAGCAGATGTTCAGCACCGTAGATTTCCGGGGTCTCGCTCAGGACCGCCGTGCCGCCGTGCTTGACGAGCAGATCGGATGCATGGCCGAGCGCCGGATTGGCGGAGATGCCGGAATAGCCATCCGAACCGCCGCATTGCAGCGCGAGCTTCAGCTTGGAAAGCGGCTGGGTCGTCCGCTCCTGCCCTTTCATCGCGTCGAGCATTTCGACGATGATCGCAGACGCCACCTCGACCGTCTTGCGGGTGCCGCCAAGCTGCTGGATCGTCATGGTCCTGAGGAACTGGCTTTCCTCCAGCCCGTATTTCTCCTGGATCAGCGAAATCTGGTTCACTTCGCAGCCAAGGCCGATCATCAGGATGCCGGCGAAGTTGGGATTGCGGGCATAACCGCTCAGCGTCCGGATCAGATATTCGTAGCCTTCGGTGCCGGTACCGATCGCGCAGCCCTGCCCGTGCGTCAGAGCAACCACGCCGTCGATATTGTCATAACCGTTCAGGCCGCCGCCGCGATTGAAATGATCGGCGATCGCGTGGGACACGGTGGCGGAACAGTTCACCGACGAAATGATGCCGATGTAATTTCGGGTGCCGACCTGGCCGTCTGGCCGCTGATAACCTTCGAAGGTACGCCGCTCCGCTTCCGGCACGAAATCGATCACTGGCACATGTGACGAGAAATGATGCGTCACGTCGCTGTCCTGCATGGCGATGTTCTGCAGATGAACATGGTCTCCCGGTGCGATATCACAGCTGGCGATACCGATCGTCTGCCCGTATTTCGTCGCCGCTTCGCCCTTGGCAATCGGCCGGATCGCGATCTTGTGACCCCGCGGAATGACCGCGGCCGCCACGATCCCGTTGACGCCGGACGCCTCCCCAACCGCGATCTCGCGCCGCGCAACTGCGACATTATCCAGTGAATTCAAGAGAATGGCGGCTGGAATATTCGAGCCGGCCTGGACATCAATTTTCATCTCATCCTCCTAAAGAAAGAAATTGACTTTGTCGACAAAAGTCATTTCACTGACACTATCGAACTGTCAAGGAAAATAATCGGAGCAGAATTTCCGGTTTCGCGTCGTCGAGGAGGTCGACACGAAACACGCTGCAGCCGACCTGATGGTGAGGAGGAGGAACAGCTTGGACTATGTGTTCGATTTCAGCTTTCTCGAAAGCTTTCGATCCGAGATCATAAATGGCGTGCGCCTGACGATCATGCTCACGGTGGTCTCGATCCTGCCGGGGTTTGCTCTCGGCACAGCCTGCGCCGTCGGCCGGCTTTACGGCCCGCGCTGGCTGCAGACCGCGATTACCATCTATATCGAGGCGATCCGCAACACGCCGCTGATCATCCAGGTCTTCTGGCTGTTTTTCGGCCTGACCGTGCTCGGCGCCCGTATCGGCCCATTCAATGCGGCAGTCATCGCGCTGGTCATCAACACTGGCGCCTATTCGGCGGAGATCATGCGCGCCGGCTTTCAGGCCATCCCCAAAGGGCAGCTGGAAGCCGCGAACTGTCTTGCCATGACGCGCCGCCAGATCTTCTGGAACATCCAGCTGCCGCAGGCCGCCGAACTGGTCTATCCGGCTCTGGTCAGCCAGTTCATCCTGATGATGCTCGCAACCTCGATCATGTCGCAGATCTCGGTCGAGGAACTGACGGGCGTCGGTTATCAGGTCCAGTCCATCACCTTCCGCGGCTTTGACGTCTATCTGGTGATTGCGGTGCTTTATCTCGCGCTCGCCACCATGCTCAGACTCTGTCTGCACGGCGCGGCCCAGCTCGCCTTCACCCGGCTGCGCAAGCTGAGGACGCCGCTATGAGCCACTGTCCCACCTGCATTTCCCCGCAGCTGAAAGGAGACCGCCCATGCTTGGTGTAAGCCTCGATCAATACGGCTTTCTGGTTCAGGGCGCCTTCTGGACTGTGGTTCTCTCGCTGATGGGCTTTCTCGGCGGCACCATCGTCGGCCTGCCGGTTGCACTCGCCCGCATATCACGCGGCTGGTTCCTCTGTCACGCCTCAAGCCTCTATGTGCAGTTCGTGCAGGGCATTCCCCTGCCGGTCATAATGTTCGTCGTCTATTTCGGCGTCAGCATCTACGGTTTCGACGTCAATGCGCTGGTCGCAGCCGCAATCGCCATGACGCTCTATTCCAGCGCCTATCTGGGCGAAATCTGGAAAGGCTGCATTCAGGCGGTGCCGAAAACCCAGTGGGAAGCCGGCGAATGCCTGGCGCTCACCAACCTGCAGCGTTTCATCTACATCATCCTGCCGCAGGCACTGCGCATTGCCGTGCCGCCGACGGTCGGTTTCCTGGTGCAGATCGTCAAGAACACATCCTATTCGGTTGTGATCGGTTTCTTCGATCTCACCTACTCGGCCAAGATCCTGAACAACGCCACGTTCAAGCCCTTCGTCATCTTCACCGCCGCGGCGCTGATCTATTTCGCCATCTGCTTCCCGCTGTCGCGCTACGCCCGCCGGTTTGAGCTGCGGCTTCACAGGAGAAATGCATGACCGTCATTTCGATGAATTCCGTCCACACTCCGGCCGCACCACAAGACGGCGTCCAGCCGATGGTCTCCTTTCGCGATGTGCGCAAAAGCTTCGGCGCGCTGGAAGTCCTGAAGGGTATCGATCTCGACGTCATGCCCGGCCAGGTGGCGGCGCTGATCGGCCGAAGCGGATCGGGCAAGAGCACGGCGCTGCGCTGTATCAACGGGCTGGAAAAGATCAATGGCGGCGAACTGACCGTCTGCGGCCGCAATCTCCGCGCCCGCGATTTCGAATTGCGGGAACTGCGCAAGGAAGTCGGCATCGTCTTCCAAAGCTACAATCTCTTTCCGCATCTGACGGTGGAGCAGAACGTCACGCTCGCACCGAGAAAGGTGAACGGTCTCGATGCTTCCGAAAGCCGCACCTTGGCGGCCGAAGTGTTGGAACAGGTCGGATTGTCGGACAAGGCATCAAGCTATCCCGAACAGCTTTCCGGCGGCCAGCAGCAGCGTGTGGCGATCGCCCGTTCGCTTGCGATGCGACCAAAGCTGATGCTGTTCGACGAAGTGACTTCGGCGCTCGATCCGGAACTGACCGGCGAGGTGCTGCGTGTCATCGGCAAGCTTGCCGCCGGTGGCATGACCATGGTGCTCGTCACCCACGAAATGGCCTTTGCCCGGCAGGTCGCGGATCTCGTCGTCTACATGCATCAGGGCCGTGTCTGGGAGGCAGGCAAGGGCACGATGCTCGATGATCCGCAAACCGTCGAACTCAGGCAGTTCGTCGGCAGCGGTCTTTAACGGATCGGGATTGATTTTGCCGCCGTCATGGGACGGCGGATGGAGGAGGAGAAAGCATGAATATCAAACTGTCTCGCCGCGTCCTGTCCTGCGGCCTTGCCATGACTGTTCTGCTCGGCGGTGCTGGAGGAGCATTCGCCAACGCACTCGAAACCATCAAGCAGCGTGGCCGCATCCAGATCGCCGTCGATGTCGGCCACCCACCTTACGGCATGCTGGACGACAAGGCGCAGCAGACCGGTCTCGATATCGACACGGCCAAGCTGCTGGCGAAAGATCTCGGCGTGACGCTTGAAGTCGTGCCGGTTTCGGGCGCCAACCGCGTGCCGTTCCTGATCTCCAACAAGGTCGATCTCGTGATCGCCTCCTTCTCGATCACCGAGGAACGCAAGAAGGTCATCACCTTCTCGAAACCCTATGGCGTCATTCCTGTTGTGATCCTCGGCCCCAAGGCCGAAGACCTGAAGGATGCCTCTGGTCTCGACGGCAAGAGCGTCGCGGTCGCCCGCGGAACGACCGCCGACATCGAGCTGACCAAGGCGGCGAAGGAAAAGGGCGTGAGTGCCAATATCGTCCGTTACGAGGACGAGGCGACCACCAATACGGCCGTCGGCACCGGCCAGCAGGATTACATGTCGGCAGCACTTTCAACCGCCCAGGCCGTTGCCGACCAGAACCCGGGTCGCGACCTTGCCATCAAGGTCGAACTCGCCGCCTATCCGATGGCAATCGGCATGCGACAGAAGGAGCCGGAGCTCGAAGCCTGGGTCAACGAATGGATCACCGCCAACCTGAAGAATGGCGAGCTGAACAAGGTCTACGAACATTACTTCAAGCAGTCGCTGCCGGAAGAAATGCTCAACCAGTAAGCCGGATGGGCTGCTGATTATCCAAGGCGGGCCGTGACGCGGCCTGCCTCCAATCCCTTACATTTCAGGAGAGACTATGAAACTGGTTCGTTATGGCGCGCCGGGTGCGGAGCGCCCTGGCATTCTCGATGGTGAAGGCCGCATCCGCGACGTGAGCGACCTGGTCGCCGATTTCGCCGGCGAGGCGCTGTCGCCGGCAAGCTTGGAGCGGATCCGCAATGCCGATCTCGCGGCCTTGCCGCTCGTAGAAGCAGATGTACGCCTCGGCTCTTGCGTCGCCAAACCGGGCCATTTCATCGCGATCGGCCTGAATTATGTCGATCACGCGCATGAATCCAACATGCCTATCCCCAGCGAACCCGTCGTGTTCAGCAAAGCACCCTCCTCCATCTCGGGGCCGGCTGACGATGTCATGATGCCGGAAGGCTCTGAGAAATCGGACTGGGAAGTCGAAATCGCCATGGTGATCGGCACCGCCGCCTTCAACGTATCGGAAGCGCAGGCGCTCGATCATGTGGCAGGTTTCTGTATCTGCAACGATGTTTCCGAACGCTCCTACCAGATCGAGCGCGGCGGCCAGTGGATCAAGGGCAAGAGCCTGCCGACCTACGGCCCGGTCGGCCCCTGGCTCGTCACCCGTGACGAGATCGCCGATGTCCAGAATCTCGGCCTCTGGCTCGACGTCAACGGCGAACGCCGGCAGACAGGCTCGACCAACTCGATGATCTTCTCGCTCGCACATATCGTATCGTATCTGTCGCGCTTCATGCGGCTGGAACCCGGCGATATCATCACCACAGGCACACCACCCGGCGTCGGCATGGGCATGAAGCCGCCGACCTATCTCAAACGCGGTGACGTGATGACGCTTGGGATTGATGGTCTTGGAGAGCAGCGACAGACTGTGCGTTAGCACTCGTTGAGCGAGCCAAGGCCATATCGGATAGTGTCCACTGCCACTGCACCGTGGGCACTATCTATGTTTTTCGGATTGAAGCGGATAACCTGACGCCCGACAGATTGGCGATGTTCACAGGTTGCGGGCAATGACCAAGCGCTGAATGTCGCTTGTTCCCTCGTAAATCTGGCAGATGCGCACGTCGCGATAGATGCGCTCGACCGGATAATCGCTCATATAGCCATAACCGCCGTGGATCTGGATCGCGTCGGAGCAGACGCGCTCCGCCATTTCCGAGGCAAAGAGCTTCGCCATGGAAGCCTCCGAAAGACATGGCATTCCGGCCTCCCGCAACGCTGCCGCGTGCCAGACGAGTTGTCGCGCGGCCTCTATCTGGGTCGCCATGTCGGCAAGCCTAAAGGCGACGGCCTGATGATCGAAGATCGCCTTGCCGAAGGCTTTTCGCTCACGGGCATAATCGCGCGCCGCCTCGAACGCTGCCTGTGCCATGCCGACGGATTGGGCCGCAATGCCGATCCTGCCACCTTCGAGATTGGCCAGCGCGATGCGATAACCCTCTCCTTCCTCTCCAAGCCTGAGTGCTACCGGTATGCGCATTTCGTTGAAAGCGATCTGGCAGGTGTCCGATGCATGAAGGCCGAGCTTTTCCTCGACGCGGATCACCTCATAACCGGGCGTATCGGTCGGAACGATGAAAGCGGCGATGCCTTTCTTGCCCGCATCCGGATCGGTAACGGCAAAGACGATGATCATCTGCCCGTTCTTGCCCGAGGTGATGAACTGTTTCGCGCCGTCGATCACGTAATCGTCGCCATCGCGCCGTGCTCGCGTCTTCAGGTTGGATGCGTCCGAGCCGGCCTGCGGTTCGGTGAGCGCAAAACCGCCAATCCATTCACCAGATGCCAGACGCGGCAGGAAACGCTCCTTCTGTTCTTCGTTGCCGAATTTGAGGATCGGCACGCAGCCGACCGAACTGTGGACGCTCATGATCGTCGAGCATGGTCCGTCACCGGCAGCGATTTCCTCGACCGCCGCAGCATAGGCGAGCGCACCTGTATCGGAACCTCCATAGGCTTCCGGCACGAGCATGCCGAGTAACCCGAGCGCGCCCATCTCCTGCAATTCCTCGTGCGGAAACCGGTGTTCCCGGTCTCGCTCCGCGGCGCCCGGTGCCAGGCGCTCGCGGGCAAAGCTGCGGGCCATGTCGCGGATCTGTTGTTGAAGCTCCGAAAGGATCATCAGCTTTCCTCCCGTCAGGACCGTTCGATGGCGATGGCCGTCGCTTCGCCACCGCCGATGCAAAGTGCCGCCATGCCGCGTTTCAGGTCATAGCGTTCGAGCGCGGCAATCAGCGTCACCAGAATCCGCGCGCCGGACGCGCCGATCGGATGGCCGAGCGCACAGGCGCCACCATGGACATTGACCTTGTCATGCGGCAGGTCGAGGTCCCGCATTGCCGCCATGGCAACAACCGCAAAGGCCTCGTTGATCTCGAACAGGTCGACATCGGAAAGCGGCAGGCCCGTACGGTCGGAGAGTTTCTGCAAGGCGCCGATCGGCGCTGTGGCGAACAGATTGGGTTCCTGCGAATGGGTGGCATGGCCGATGATCGTCGCGAGCGGGGCAAGCCCTCTTCGCTCCGCCTCCGAGCGTCGCATCAGTACCAGTGCCGCTGCGCCATCCGAGATCGAACTGGAATTGGCAGCCGTCACCGTGCCGCCATCACGGAAGGCCGGTTTCAGGGTCGGGATCTTGTCGAGCCTTGCCTTTCCGGGCTGTTCGTCCTGATGCGCGATCTGCTCGGTTCTGCCCGATTTGACCGTCACCGGTACGATCTCCTTCTCGAACCAGCCTTCCATGATCGCCTTCTGTGCCCGCATGAGGGAGGTGACGGCGTATTGGTCCTGCGCCTCGCGGGTAAACTGATAGGCCTCAGCGCAATCCTCGGCGAAACTGCCCATCAACCGGCCCTTGTCATAGGCATCTTCAAGTCCATCAAGAAACATATGGTCGAGCACGCGGCCGTGGCCCAATCTGTATCCGCCTCGCGCACGATCCAGCAGGTATGGGGCATTCGTCATGCTTTCCATGCCGCCGGCCACGGCGACGGAAGCACTGCCGGCTGCGATCAGGTCATGGCCCATCATCACCGCCTTCATGCCTGAGCCGCACATCTTGTTGACCGTCGTCGCACCCGCGGCGAAAGGGAGACCGGCGTGGATCGCCGCCTGCCTTGCCGGCGCCTGGCCCTGCCCCGCCGGCAACACACAGCCGAAGACGACTTCTTCAACTGCATCTGCCTGCACACCGCTTCTCTCTAAGGCTGCGCGGATGGAAGCCGCACCGAGATCTGCCGCGGTCGCGTCCTTCAATTCGCCCTGAAAGCCGCCGATCGGTGTGCGGGCCGAACCGACGATGACGACGGGATCCTGCAATCGCATCTTTCCTCCTTGATGCGCCATCAGCGCGCACCCATCCGAATAGCGCCGTCGAGGCGAATGACTTCGCCGTTCAGCATGGTGTTTTCCATGACCTGGCGAACCAGCGCCGCAAATTCCGATGGCCGCCCGAGTCGCGGCGGAAACGGCACGCTGCTTCCAAGCGCATGGCGCACTTCCTCCGGCATGGCCGCCATCATCGGGGTTTCGAAAACACCCGGCGCAATGGTCATGACGCGAATGCCGTAACGCGCCAGTTCACGGGCGATAGGCAGCGTCATGGCGGCTATCGCGCCCTTGGAGGCCGCATAGGCTGCCTGCCCGACTTGCCCGTCGAAGGCAGCGATCGAGGCCGTATTGACGATCACGCCGCGCTCTCCCTCGGCATCGGGTTCGCTATCCTTGATGGCATTGGCTGCAAGCCGAAGCATATTGAAGGAGCCGACCAGATTGACATTGATCGTCCGGGCAAAACTTTCGAGTTCATGCGGCCCGTCGCGGCCGATCACCTTCTGCGCCGGTGCAATGCCGGCACAATTGATCAGTCCGCGCAGATGTCCGAAAGCTTTCACGGCCGCGGCAACAGCTGCCTCGCCATCCACGGGACTGGTAACATCGGTCCGGATGAAAAACACGCGGCCCGCAAATTCCTGCGCGATCGTCTCGCCCTTGTCACGGTCGAGATCGGCAATCATCACACGGCCGCCAGCTTCTGCCAGCATACGCACCGTCGCGGCCCCGAGACCGGAACAACCGCCGGTGACGATAAAACCGGCATCGCGGATCAGCATCGATGAGTCCTCCCTTGCCGGCGGGCTCCTCAACCCTCGGGCGAACGCCACTTTATAAGCTTTCACTGTTGCAAGCGATGACGGAAGTGATCCATTATTTCGGCCAGTTTTGCCACTTGAGCACGGATGATGGCCGAAACCGAACGACATATGATCGCCCCGAGTTTTGTCGAAGAAGCCCTCGACAGCCTTAGGCGTAGCGGGCGACCGACCGAGCCGTTGCTGACGGGTCTCGGCCTGCCACCTGCCGTCACCGAGCCGGTTTCGGCGCAGACATTCGGGCAATTGTGGCTGGCGATTGCCGCGGAACTGGATGACGAATGTTTCGGCCTCGGCGCCCGGCCGATGCAGCGCGGCAGTTTCACCCTTCTCTGCCATTGCGTTCTGCATGCCCCGACGCTCGAGCGGGCATTGCGGCGGGCGCTGCGTTTTCTCAACCTCGTTCTCGGTGAGCCCACGGGCCGGCTTGTCATCCATGACGGGATCGCGGAGGTCCGGTTGAGCGATGAAGGAGAACCGCGATCCGCCTTTGCCTATCGCAGCTACTGGATCATCCTGCATGGGCTTATCTGCTGGCTCGTGGGGCGACGCATCCCGATCCGCCTCGTAGATTTCCGCTGCACCGAACCGGAACAGAGTACCGATCACCGGCTCTTTTTCGGCGCGCCAATACGCTTCTCGCAATCCGTCAGTCGGCTGGGCTTTGACGCAGCCATGCTCGCCTTGCCAATCTCGCGCAACGAGCAGCAACTGCGGCAGTTCCTGCGCGGTGCGCCCGCAAACATCCTGCTGCGTTATCGCTATGATGCAGGAACAGCTGCAGCCGTGAGGCGTCGCCTCACTCAAAAGCAACCTGCAGACTGGGCCAGCTTCGCGACACTCGCCACCGACATGCGCATGTCGTCCTCGACGCTTCGCCATCGCCTGCATGACGAGGGCCAAAGTTATGCAGGCATCAAGGACGAGATTCGCCGCGACCTCGCCTGCAGCCTGCTGACGAATACGGACCAGACGGTCAGCGAGATCGCCACCCGTCTCGGTTATTCCGAACCGAGCGCCTTCTATCGGGGGTTCCGGAAATGGATGGGGCTAAGCCCCGAAGCCTTTCGAAAAAGCCAGACGCCGAAATAAGTTTTCGGCCTATGGCAAAACTGGCCGAATATTCGCTGCAATTCCGTCATGGCTTGCCATTGGCGCTGCGAATACCATTCTTTTCTAATCGACACGCTTTTGAGGAGAAGCGTATCGATCGGGAGGAGATATGGTGGATACAGGTCATCTGAGCCTGCACGTGCCGGAGCCTGCAGTGCGTCCGGGCGGGCAGCCCGATTTTTCCAATGTTAAGATTGCCAGAGCCGGCGCGGTACCGCGCCCGGAGGTGGATGCGGCAGCCGAAGACATTCGCGATCTCGCCTATTCGATCATCCGCGTGCTGAACCGGGATGGCGAGGCCGTCGGCCCCTGGGCGGGTCTCTTGTCCGATGACGAACTGAGAACCGGCCTGCGTCACATGATGACGCTTCGCGCTTTCGATGCGCGCATGCTGATGGCGCAGCGGCAGGGCAAGACTTCCTTCTACATGCAGCATCTTGGCGAGGAAGCCGTCAGCTGCGCCTTTCGCAAGGCGTTGAACAAGGGCGACATGAATTTCCCGACCTACCGGCAAGCCGGCCTTCTCATCGCCGACGACTATCCGATGGTCGAGATGATGAACCAGATCTATTCGAACGAAAGCGATCCGCTACGCGGCCGGCAATTGCCGATCATGTATTCGTCGAAGGAACATGGCTTCTTCACCATTTCCGGGAACCTCGCCACCCAATATGTGCAGGCTGTCGGCTGGGCCATGGCGTCGGCGATCAAGAACGACAGCCGCATCGCCGCCGCCTGGATCGGTGACGGCTCGACGGCAGAATCGGATTTCCATTCGGCTCTAGTCTTCGCCTCGACCTACCGCGCCCCTGTCATACTCAACGTCGTCAACAATCAGTGGGCCATCTCGACATTCCAGGGCATTGCCCGTGGCGGTTCCGGCACCTTTGCTGCCCGTGGTCTGGGCTTCGGCATTCCAGCGCTGAGGGTCGACGGGAATGATTACCTCGCCGTGCACGCCGTCGCCTGCTGGGCGGCGGAGCGGGCAAGGCGCAATCTCGGTCCGACACTGATCGAATACGTCACCTACCGGGTAGGCGCGCATTCCACCTCCGATGATCCGAGTGCCTATCGGCCGAAGACCGAGTCCGAGGCGTGGCCACTTGGTGATCCGGTCTTGCGGCTGAAAAAGCACCTCATCCTGCGCGGCATCTGGTCGGAGGAGCGGCATGTGCAGGCGGAAGCCGAAATTACCGACGAAGTCATCGCCGCGCAGCGCAAAGCCGAGGAACACGGCACGATGCATGCCGGTGGCAGGCCCTCGGTGCGCGATATCTTCGAAGGCGTCTATGCCGAGATGCCGCCGCATCTTCGTCGTCAGCGCCAGAAGGCGGGATACTGACATGGCTCGGATGACGATGATCGAGGCGGTGAGAAGCGCCATGGATGTCGCCATGGGGCGGGATGAGGATGTCGTGGTTTTCGGCGAAGATGTCGGTTATTTCGGCGGTGTCTTCCGCTGCACGCAGGGACTGCAGGCGAAATACGGCAAGACCCGCTGCTTCGACACGCCGATCAATGAATCCGGCATCGTCGGCACCGCGATCGGCATGGCGGCCTATGGTTTGAAACCCTGCGTCGAGATCCAGTTCGCCGACTACATGTACCCCGCCTATGACCAGCTGACGCAGGAGGCGGCGCGCATCCGCTATCGCTCCAATGGAGATTTCACCTGCCCCATCGTCGTGCGCATGCCGACCGGCGGCGGCATTTTTGGCGGGCAGACCCACAGCCAGAGCCCGGAAGCGCTGTTCACCCATGTCTGCGGCCTCAAGGTCGTCGTGCCTTCCAATCCCTATGACGCCAAGGGCCTGCTGATCGCGGCCATTGAGGATCCCGACCCGGTCATGTTCCTCGAACCGAAGCGGCTTTATAATGGCCCCTTCGACGGCCACCATGAGCGGCCGGTCACGCCTTGGTCGAAACATGAACTCGGCGACGTGCCGGATGATTATTATTCGATCCCGATCGGCAAGGCAGAGGTGCGCCGACAGGGTTCAGCAGTCACCGTGATCGCCTATGGCACCATGGTGCATGTGGCGCTGGCTGCAGCCGAGGATACCGGCATCGACGCCGAAGTCATCGACCTCAGAAGCCTTCTTCCGCTCGATCTCGATGCGATCGTCAAGTCGGTGTCGAAGACCGGCCGCTGCGTTGTCGTACACGAGGCAACACTTACTTCCGGCTTCGGTGGTGAGATCGCGGCGCTGGTGCAGGAACATTGCTTCTATCATCTGGAAGCCCCGGTCATGCGTGTTGCCGGCTGGGATACGCCTTACCCGCATGCGCAGGAATGGGATTATTTTCCCGGCCCGGCCCGCGTCGGGCGCGCGCTGACCGACGTCATGGAGGCCTGAGCCATGGGCGAATTCACCATCAAGATGCCTGATGTCGGCGAAGGTGTTGCCGAGGCCGAGCTTGTCGAATGGCTGGTGAAGGTTGGCGACCCGGTGCAGGAAGACATGACGGTTGCCGCCGTGATGACCGACAAGGCGACGGTGGAAATTCCGACCCCCGTCAGCGGAACCGTGATCTGGCTTGGCGGCGAGATTGGCGACACGATAGCCGTCAGGGCACCGCTGATCCGGATCGAAACGGAGGGTGACGGTAACGACGTTGCGGCTCCCCAGTCAGTTGCGGAGCCAGCGAAGACCGAAGAGCTTAAGCCCGAGCCGGCTGCGCCCGCCAACACGCCCGAGAAGCAGGCCACGCCGGTTCCGTTACCGGCAACGGCTCCCTCCCCTCGCCCATCGCCCGAGATAGACAAGCCGCTGGCGTCACCTTCGGTAAGGCTGCTGGCACGCGACAGCGGCATAGACCTTCGCCAGATACGCGGGACGGGACCCGCCGGGCGTATCCTGCGCGAGGACGTCGAGCAATTTCTTGCGCATGGCAAGGAGGCTCCCCCGGCACAGCAAGGTCTCGCGAAAAGAACCTCTAAAGAGGAAATCAAGCTCACCGGACTTCGCCGCCGCATCGCCGAAAAGATGACGCTCTCCACTTCGCGCATCCCGCATATCACCTATGTGGAAGAGGTCGATGTGACGGCACTGGAGGAGTTGCGGGCAACCATGAACACTGCGCGCAAGGCCGATCAGCCGAAACTTACCCTGCTGCCCTTCCTCATGCGCACGATGATCAAGGCTGTCTCCGAGCAGCCTGACCTCAATGCCACATTCGACGACGATGCCGGTATCCTCACCCGATCTGGCGCAGTGCATGTCGGCATCGCCACCCAGACCCCCTCGGGTCTTACCGTGCCGGTCGTGCGGCACGCCGAGGCGCGCAGCATCTGGGATTGCGCGGCGGAAATGAACCGGCTGGCGGAAGCCGCCCGGTCAGGTACTGCCACACGCGACGAGCTGACCGGCTCGACCATCACCATCAGTTCGCTCGGCGCGCTCGGCGGCATCGTCTCGACGCCGGTCATCAATCATCCGGAAGTGGCGATCGTCGGCGTCAACAAGATCGCCACCCGCCCGGTCTGGGATGGCGTGCGATTCGTGCCGCGCAAGATGATGAACCTCTCCTCCAGTTTCGACCATCGCGTCATCGACGGTTTTGATGCAGCGACCTTCGTTCAGCGCCTGCGCACACTCATCGAAACTCCCGCGCTGATCTTTATCGAGGGCTGAACCATGAAAGAGATCTCCTGCAAGCTTCTCGTCATCGGTGCCGGACCCGGCGGTTATGCCTGCGCCATCCGCGCCGGCCAGCTCGGCATCGATACGGTCATCGTCGAGGCCGCCAAGCCCGGCGGCACCTGCCTCACCATCGGCTGCATCCCTTCGAAGGCGCTGATCCATGCGGCGGAAGTCTTTGATGCAACACGGCAGATGGCAGGTGGACGCAACGCCATGGGCATTCGCGTCGACCAGCCGTCGATCGATCTCGCTGGCACCATGGCCTGGAAGGACGGCATTGTCGGCCGGCTGACCAGCGGCGTCTCCGGCCTATTGCAGAAGGCCCGCGTGAAGATCGTGTCCGGCCGCGCCCGTTTTCGCGACGGCAAGACGGTGGAGGTGGAAACCGAAACCGGCCAGCAGATTGTTCGCGCGGAAACCGTGGTGATCGCCACCGGCTCCGATCCGGTCGAACTCGCCGCGCTGCCCTTCGGCGGGCAGGTAATATCCTCGACCGAGGCGTTGTCGCTCAGGCAAATGCCGAAGAGGCTCATCGTTGTCGGTGGCGGTTATATCGGACTGGAACTCGGCACGGCCTTTGCCAAGTTGGGGTCGGAAGTGACCGTGGTGGAGGCGACGGCGCAGGTTCTACCAATATACGATGCCGATCTGGTCAAGCCGGTGACACGCAGGCTCACCGAGCGAGGCATCAAGATCTTCACCAACACCAAAGCGATCGGACTTTCCGAGAAGGGCGATGCGATCGTCGTGGAAGGACCGGAAGGGCAGCAGGAACTGCCTGCGGACCAAATCCTCGTCGCAGTCGGCCGCCGTCCGCGCAGTGTGGGCTCCGGGCTTGAAGACCTCGATCTCGATCGATCCGGCCCCTACCTGCGGATCGACGATCGTTGCCGCACGTCGATGCGCGGCATCTATGCGATCGGCGACGTGACCGGCGAGCCGATGCTGGCGCATCGTGCTATCGCGCAGGGCGAGATGGTGGCGGAGATCGTCGCGGGCAAAAAACGCGCCTGGGACAAACGCTGCATTCCCTCTATCTGCTTCACCGATCCGGAAATCGTCAGCGCCGGCCTGTCACCGTCAGAAGCACGCGCTCAGGGCTACGACGTAAAGGTCGGGCAATTCCCCTTCACTGCCAATGGGCGCGCCATGACGATGCAGGACGAAGACGGGTTTGTCCGCGTCGTAGCCAGGGCCGATACCAATCTCGTGCTCGGGCTGCAGGCCGTCGGCTCGGGCGTATCCGAACTTTCCGCAGCATTTTCAATGGCGATCGAGATGGGGACGAGGTTGGAGGATATCGCCGGCACGATCCATGTCCACCCGACACGCAGCGAAGCCCTGCAGGAAGCAGCGCTGAAGGCAATGGGACACGCCCTGCATATCTGAGCGATCTCGGGGGCTTACATTTGGGGCTATCTGGGAGGAGGCCTGATGACTGAATTGGATTTCGGCTTAAACGATATGGCCCTTTCGATCCGCTATACGACGCAGCGTTTTGCGCGCGAACGCATTGCGCCGATTGCCGCCGAGATCGATGCAAAAGATCGCTTTCCGGTGGAGTTATGGCCCGAGATGGGCGCGCTCGGCCTGCACGGTATTACTGTTCCGGAAGAGCATGGCGGACTCGGGTTGGGGTATCTGGAACATGTCATCGCCTGCGAGGAAGTCAGCCGCGCCTCGGCCTCCGTCGGCCTGTCCTACGGCGCACATTCGAACCTCTGCATCAACCAGATTTCGCGCTGGGCGACACCCGAACAGAAGGCGAAATATCTTCCCGGCCTGATCTCCGGAGAGCATGTCGGCAGCCTTGCCATGTCCGAAGCCAATGCGGGATCGGATGTCGTCTCCATGCGGCTCAGGGCAGACCGGGTTGATGGCGGGTTTCGCCTCAACGGCACAAAATTCTGGATCACCAATGCGCCCTATGCGCAAACCCTTGTCGTGTATGCCAAGACGGACCCAGAGGCCGGATCGAAGGGTATCACCGCGTTCCTCATCGAGAAGGATTTTGCCGGATTTTCTATCGGCCAGAAGATCGACAAGGTCGGCATGCGCGGTTCGCCGACGGCCGAACTCGTCTTCCAAGACTGTTTCGTGCCGGACGAAAATGTCATGGGACCGCTGAACGGCGGCGCAAAAGTGCTGATGTCCGGCCTTGATTATGAGCGGGTGGTGCTGTCCGGCATACAGCTCGGCATCATGCAGGCCTGTCTCGATGTCGTTTTGCCTTACCTGCGGGAGCGAAAGCAGTTCGGTGCGCCGATCGGCAGTTTCCAGCTGATGCAGGCCAAGGTCGCCGACATTGTCGTGGCGTTGAATTCCGCCCGCGCCTATGTCTATGCCGTTGCCCGCGCCTGCGATGCTGGCCGCACGACCCGGCAGGATGCAGCAGGAGCAATCCTCTACGCCTCGGAAAGCGCCGTGAAAGTCGCCGAACAGGCCATACAGGCGCTGGGCGGCGCGGGCTATACGAAAGACTGGCCGGTGGAGCGCTTCTGGCGCGACGCCAAACTGCTCGATATCGGCGCCGGCACCAACGAAGTGCGCCGCATGCTGATCGGCCGCGAAGTAATTGGCGCAGGAGGCAATAGCTGATGCCTCCGATCCGCACCCTGCTTGATCGCAGTTCAGAGGGTTTCAAGGCCAATGAAGCGCATAACCATGCGCTTGCCGAAATGTTGCGGACGAAGGTTGCGGCGGCGGCGCTCGGCGGATCGGAAAGTCATCGCGAACGTCATGTCGCACGCGGGAAACTGCTGCCGCGAGACCGGGTGCAAAGGCTGCTCGACCCCGGCTCACCGCTCTTGGAAATCGGCCAGCTTGCAGCAGGCGGCATGTATGGCGATGAAGCACCGGGCGCGGGAATGATTGTCGGCATAGGGCGGGTGTCGGGTCGCGAATGCATGATCGTCGCTCACGACCCGACCGTGAAGGGCGGCGCCTATTTCCCGATGACGGTGAAGAAGCATTTGCGGGCGCAGGAGATTGCATCTGAAAACCGCCTGCCCTGCATCTATCTGGTCGATTCCGGCGGGGCCAACCTGCCGCATCAGGCAGAGGTCTTTCCGGATCGCGATCATTTCGGCCGGATTTTCTACAATCAGGCGCAGATGTCGGCAGCCGGCATCGCGCAGATCGCCTGCGTGATGGGAAGCTGCACGGCGGGCGGGGCCTATGTGCCAGCCATGTCTGACGAAACGGTGATCGTGCGCAATCAGGGCACAATCTTCCTCGCCGGCCCGCCGCTGGTGAAGGCCGCAACCGGCGAAGTGATTTCCGCCGAAGAACTCGGCGGTGCCGAAACCCATGGCCGAAAGTCCGGCGTCGTCGATCATGTCGCCGAAAATGACGAACACGCGCTGCTGATCGTCCGGGATATCGTGGCGACGCTCAATCGACCGAAGACGGTAGATATTGAGATTGCCACACCAAGACCTCCCTTGCTTGAGACCGCGGAGCTTTACGGAATCGTGCCGCAGGATGTGCGAACGCCCTATGATGTACGCGAGGTAATCGCCCGCATCGTCGACGGATCGGAACTGCAGGAGTTCAAACCCCTCTACGGCTCGACGCTCGTCTGCGGCTTCGCCCGCATCTGGGGCATACCGGTTGCCATTCTCGCCAATAACGGTGTGCTGTTTTCAGAAAGCGCCTTGAAGGGTGCACATTTCATCGAGCTTGCCTGCCAGCGCCGCATTCCGCTGCTGTTTCTGCAGAACATCTCCGGCTTCATGGTCGGCGGCAAATATGAGGCAGAGGGCATAGCCAAGAACGGCGCAAAGCTGGTGACGGCTGTCGCAACCGCTTCTGTTCCAAAGATCACCGTGCTGATCGGCGGCAGTTTCGGTGCTGGCAATTACGGCATGTGCGGCCGCGCCTACCAGCCGCGCTTCCTGTTTTCCTGGCCGAATGCGCGGATTTCCGTCATGGGCGGCGAACAGGCGGCATCCGTTCTCGCCTCCGTGCATCGCGATGCCGAAACCTGGAACGCAGCCGAAGCGGAAGCCTTCAAGGCCCCGATCCGGCAGAAATACGAGGACGAAGGCAATCCCTACTACGCCACCGCCCGACTATGGGACGACGGCGTTATCGACCCCGCCCAGACCCGCGATGTGCTGGGGCTCGCCTTCTCCGCAGTGCTGAACGCGCCGATCCCCGAGCGCGCGCAATTCGGCCTGTTCCGGATGTGAGGAGGATGACCGGTGATTGAAAGCCTGCTGATCGCCAATCGCGGAGAGATTGCCCGACGGATCATTCGCACCGCGCGACGCCTCGGCATCCGCACGATCGCCGTCCATTCAGACGCAGACGCCACAATGCCCTTTGTCCGCGAAGCGGATGAAGCTGTCCGCATCGGCCCTGCACCGGCACGCGACAGCTATCTGCGTCAGGACCGCATCCTCGAGGCCGCGCGACAGGCCGGCGCACAGGCAATTCATCCCGGTTACGGGTTTCTGTCGGAAAATGCCGAGTTCGCAGAAGCTGTTATCGCCGCCGGGCTTGTCTGGGTGGGCGCTCCGCCCGCCGCCATCCGCGCCATGGGCCTGAAGGACGCCGCCAAGCAGCGGATGATTGCCGCAAACGTGCCGGTCACACCGGGTTACCTCGGTGAGGACCAGGATCCCGGCCGACTGCAGCGGGAAGCGGATGCGATCGGTTATCCGGTGCTGATCAAGGCCGTTGCAGGCGGCGGCGGCAAAGGCATGCGCAAGGTCGATACGGCTTCGGATTTTCTCGCAGCACTCGAAAGCTGCCGGCGCGAGGCCGCTTCCTCCTTCGGTGACGACCGGGTTCTGATCGAGAAATACATCCTGTCACCCCGGCATATCGAGGTTCAGGTTTTTGGCGATACGTTCGGCAATGTCGTGCATCTCTTCGAGCGCGACTGCTCATTGCAGCGCCGCCATCAGAAGGTGATCGAGGAAGCACCGGCACCGGGCATGGATGCGGCTGCACGCGAAGCCGTCTGCAACGCCGCCGTCAAAGCCGCCAAGGCGGTGGATTACGTCGGAGCAGGAACGGTGGAGTTTATCGCGGATGCCTCAGAAGGACTGCGTGCCGACCGCATCTGGTTCATGGAAATGAACACAAGGCTGCAGGTGGAACATCCGGTCACCGAGGCGATCACCGGGCAGGATCTGGTGGAGTGGCAGATCCGTGTCGCTTCGGGCGAACGCTTGCCGCAGAGGCAGGGCGAGATTTCCATCAACGGCTGGGCGATGGAGGCGCGGCTTTACGCCGAAAACCCATCCAACGGTTTTCTGCCCTCCACCGGCCCATTGGACCATCTGTATCTTCCGCCATGCGTGCGCATCGATAGCGGCGTAAAGCAGGGCGACGAGGTGACCGCCCATTACGACCCGATGATCGCCAAGCTGATCAGCCATGCCTCAAGCCGCCGACAGGCGGCAAGCACGCTCGCCCATGCCATGGCGGGCGTGGAAATCTGGCCCGTTCGCACCAACGCCGCCTTTCTGGCACGCACCTTGAAACATACGGACTTCCTAGCCGGAGCAGTCGATACCGGCTTCATCGCCCGTCATCTGGCCGATCTTGTGCCATCGGCCGATCCCGACGAACCTGTGCTACAGGCCGCCGCCGAGGCGCTCCTGCCGAGCGAAGCGCAAGAGCCGTGGACAGCACTTACCGGCTTCCGCTTGAATGCCGACACTTATCGGTTGGTGAGCGTGGAAGTAAACGGCCTCCCCCATCTCGTGAGCCTGGACCATTCCCGACGCAGAGGCGGTAATGGTCCTGGAGATGTCGTCTTCATCGATGGCGAGGCCTGGTCCTTCGGCCTACCCCGCGCCGATCATGCTGTCAGCGGATACAACCTGACGGATGGTGCGGTCATCGCCCCCATGCCCGGAACGGTGATCGCCGTATCTATCGGCAAGGGTGACCGGGTCGTCCGCGCCCAGCCACTCGTGGTTATCGAGGCGATGAAGATGGAGCAGACGCTGAGCGCACCTTTCGACGGCACGGTTACGGAACTCAAGGTCGTGTCCGGCTCACAGGTCACGGAAGGCAGTCTGCTCGTACGCATCGAAGGAGACGAATGATGGCCGGGCGCTATTTCGATGACTGGACCATAGGCGACCGGATCGCCCACGAAATCCACCGCACGGTGACGGAAACCGACAATCTCCTCTTCTCCGCCATGACCCATAATCCGCAGCCGCTGCATCTCGATATCGAGGCGGCAAAAGCAAGCGAATTCGGCCAGATCATCGTCAACGGCACTTTCACCTTCGCGCTGATGATCGGGCTATCCGTCGGAGAAACGACGCTCGGGACATTGGTTGCCAATCTCGGTTACGACAAGCTCACCATGCCCAAACCGGTCTTTATCGGCGACACGATGCGGGCCGAGACCGAAGTGGTCGAGCTGAAGGAAAGCCGCTCGCGACCAACGGCCGGTATCGTCACCTTCCGCCATGAGCTCATCAACCAGCGCAACGAGATCGTCTGCCAGTGCCTGCGCAGCGCCCTTCTTCACCGGAGGCCGCAATGACATTGCGCTCCCTGCTCTTCGTCCCCGGTGACCGGGCAGACCGGATGGAAAAAGCGCTCGGGCTTGATACCGATGCAGTGATCCTCGATCTGGAAGATTCCGTCGCGCTCGAGGGCAAGGCGACGGCAAGGCAAATGACCGCCGAGTTTCTCCGTTCCGCCAAGCGAGGCCGGAAACTCTTCGTGCGAATAAACCCGCTCGACAGCGGCCTTATGGATGATGATCTCGACGCATTGAAGGATGCAGCACCCGATGCGTTCGTCCTGCCGAAAGCCGAGGGTGGAGCAAGCGTCGAGGCGCTGGCGGTACGCGCGCCGGGCATTCCGGTCCTGCCGATTGCCACCGAAACGCCAGCGGCCGTCTTCGAGCTTGGCAGTTATCGCAGCGTCAGGCATCTGATCCTTGGTCTCACCTGGGGCGCGGAAGACCTTCCCGCCGCAATCGGCGCCACCAGTTCACGCGAGGAAGACGGGCGCTATACGCCACCCTATGAGATGCTCCGCTCGCTCACCCTATTCGGCGCGCATGCGGCCGGCGTGGAGGCAATTGAAACGGTCTATCCGGCGTTTCGTGATCTGGACGGGCTGGCCGCCTATGCCCGGCGCGCAAGACGGGACGGCTTCACCGGCATGATGGCGATCCATCCTGAACAGTTGCCCGTCATCAACGCAGCCTTCACCCCGACAGTCGAGGAACTGACGCAGGCGCAGGCGATTGTGGATGCATTTTCCGCCAATCCTGGACAGGGCGTCCTCAGTTTCGCCGGCCGCATGATCGATAAACCGCATCTAAAGCAAGCGAGGCGACTGCTTGGGCTTGCCGAAAAGCAGTCGCCATGATTCAACAACGCCGACAAAGCCGCGTTTGAGCGGCCGATCCATATCCTCTAGGTGACCCATGCTGGAATTTGAAATTATCCAAAACGCCAACCCGATGACAGAGGCCGATCGCGCCCTCGCCTTCCAGAACCTCGGTTTCGGAACGCTGTTCAGCGATCACATGGCCGTCATTCACTGGAGCGCCGACACGGGCTGGCATTCGGCGCAGGTAACCGCTCGTGCACCCTTCTCTCTCGATCCGGCCAGCAGCGTGCTTCACTACGCGCAGGAAATCTTCGAAGGCATGAAGGCCTACCGGGCTGCCGATGGCAAGGTCGTACTGTTCCGCCCGGATCAGAACGCAAAACGCTTCAACGCCTCGGCGCGCCGGCTTGCCATGCCCGAATTGCCTGAAGAGGATTTTCTCGCCGCCATCGAGAAGCTGGTCGCCGTAGACAGAAAATGGGTGCCGGAAGGCAATGGCGGCAGCCTCTATCTTCGCCCGTTCATGTTTGCCAACGAGTCCTTCCTCGGCGTCCGGCCATCGAAGGAATATATCTTCTGTGTCATCGCCTCGCCGGTCGGTCCCTATTTCAAGGGCGGCGCCAAGCCGGTGAAGATCTGGGTTTCCGAAGACTACACCCGTGCGGCCGTCGGCGGCACGGGCGCTGCAAAATGCGGCGGCAACTATGCGGCAAGCCTGATTGCCCAGGCCGAAGCCGGCAAGCACGGCTGCGACCAGGTCCTGTTCCTTGATGCCGCCGAGCGTAAGTGGATCGAGGAACTCGGTGGCATGAACATCTTCTTCGTCTTCAACGACGGATCGATGGTTACACCTCCGCTTGGCACGATCCTGCCAGGCATTACCCGCAACTCTATCCTGACGCTTGCGAAGGACAACAATATCGCGGTGCAGGAACGCCCCTATGCCTTTGACGAGCTGCAGGCGGATGCCGCCTCCGGCCGCCTGGTCGAAGCCTTCGCCTGTGGTACGGCGGCTGTCGTTGCCGGTATCGGAGAGTTGAAGCATCGCAGCGGCTCGCTCACCATCGGCACCGGCGAAACGGGAGCGGTCACGACCCTGTTAAGAGACAAGCTGGTCGGTATCCAGACCCAGGCACTTGCCGACAGCCACGGCTGGCTTCACTCGATCCCGGTAAGCTGAGGCCGCGCGCATCCTCACTTGAGTACTAGGCCTTGAGGACTTGGTGGCGCCCGTCATATAGAAGCGACGGGTGCCCCGAAAACCGATTGGTTGACGGCGAGGACCGTCAATAGGCGCTGCAGATGGACAGGAAGTCATTGGCCGTCAGGCTGGCACCTCCGACAAGCGCTCCATCCACGTTTTCGACGTGCAGAATTTCATCGGCATTCGAGGGGTTTACCGACCCACCGTACAAAATCCTCATACGATCGCCCTCGCTATTGAAGCGTTTGCAGAGTTCGGAACGGATAAAGCGGTGTGCTTCTGCAATATCTGCGATCGAGGCAGTACGACCTGTACCGATCGCCCAAACCGGCTCATAGGCAATAACGGTATTCTCTCCCGTCGCGCCGTCGGGCAACGATCCAGCAAGTTGGTACCGAAGCACGTCGAGCGTCCGGCCGCTCGATCTCTCCTCTTCCGTTTCGCCAATGCAGACGACGGCAATCAATCCGGACTTATGTGCGGCAATTGTCTTGGATCGCACCAGGGCGTCGTCTTCCCGGTATCTGGTGCGTCGTTCGGAGTGGCCGATGATGACATGGCTGCCAAGACTATCGGCAATCATGCCGGCGGAAATATCTCCGGTGTAGGCACCGTTTTCCCGATCATGGCAATCCTGTGCGCCAATTTTCAACGGCGTATCTGCCGTCATTAAGGCCGCTGAATGCAGTAACGTGGCTGGTACACAAATCAGCGCATCGAACTTGCCTGAAGCAAGCATCTTGCTGGTCGCAATCTCCTTGATCTGCGCAAGGCTACCGCGCACGCCATTCATTTTCCAGTTTCCGGCAATAAGTGGCTTAGGCACCAGTCCCATGACATACCTCTCCCCCGCGAACCCGGCTCCCGCTGGCCCGCGTCTTGTTATTCTCGGTCTTCAGTTCAGCGATGCCACAACGAAAATGTGTGACATCGCTCATCCAACCCCGTCGCATCGTTTATTTCCGGATTCCAGCACCGTCGCCAAACATGTCCTCGTCGGCACATTTCGGCTGATCAGGGCAGGTAGAAGACTTCCTTCAACTCCTGCGAAACCGGGCTGTTATCGGGATTGCTGGGCATGACTTCGGTCATGAATGCCCACCATTCCTTGCAGATCGCCGTGTCGGCGACAGCCGCCCAGCGCTCTTCCGACACTATCTCGACAGAGGCGAAAAGCAGGCTACGCGCCTCATCGAGATAGATAGCGTAGGAGGATGCGCCATGGTCCTTCAGCGTCTCGGCAAGCTTCGGCCAGATCTCGTCATGGCGACGCTTGTATTCCTCATGCTTGTCGGCAAAGACCTGCATGACGAATGCCTTCCGGATCTTCGTTTCCACTGCGACCATGGCTTTACTCCCTTATTTTCCGGCAAGTCGCCAGTTTTCGATCGCCATTGCTTCCGCCATCGGCTCCACGCCGAAGCGCGCAGCGAGATCGATGAGGTTGGCGGTCGTAATCGTCTGGCGGGCACCGCCCATGGAGACGACCTTGACGAGAACTTCGGCTGCCTTTTCGGCGGTATCAATCAGGCCGAAGGCTTCATCAAGCGTGTCGCCTGTGCCGAAGATACCGTGGAAGGGCCACATGACCAGTGTGTGATTGGCCATCGCCTTGGCGGTCGCATCGCCGATCGTATCGGTACCGGGAACCAGCCAGCCCATCGTACCAACCCCCTGCGGGAAGACGACGAGGCATTCGGTACTGCTCTCCCACAGGGCGCGGGTCACGTTGGCCGGATCGAGATCAAGGACGTAAGTCAGCGCCAGGAGATTGGTGGCGTGGCAGTGCATGATGACGCGATCGCGGCCATTACTCACCTTCTGGCGCACGCCGTGAGACTTCAGATGAGAGGCAAGCTCGGATGTCGGCGCGCCGCCATCGGTGAAGCCCCAGAGGATTTTCACCGAGGCCCCGTCGGCTGCCACTTGGACAACACCCATATTGGCGGCAGGATCGAGCTGAACGTTGCGGAAATATTTTCCGGTTCCGGTAACGATGTAGTACTGGCCGGCCAGTTCCGGCAGCGGATCGCTGATCGGAGCGCTACGGTTTGCAGGCCACTGCGCCAGATAGGGAGCAACGTCTTCCGGCAGCAGGCGCAGGCTGACATTGCCGCCATTGCGCTCGTCCCACCCCTTCAGCCACATGTCCGAGGTCGCCTTGACCATGGCGGTTACGAACCAGGAATTTGCAGTATGCAGTGTCATGATCATGCGGCCTTTCGTTTGCTCAGCACGTTGCGTTCATAATTTTTAACCTCGTCCAGCCAGGCGATGCCGACCGGCACGTTTCTGCTGAGGCAATAGAAATCCCAAACCGCAGACCACGGCATTGATTTGGCTTCTTCCATCATCGCCAATCGTGTCGTGAAATCCCGTTCGCTTTCCGCCTGTTTCAGCCTGGAGGCCGGCTCAAGCAGAGCGCGCAGAAGCGCCTTGCGGGTATTGCGCGTGCCGATCACCCAGGCCGCCACGCGGTTGATGCTGGCATCGAAGAAGTCGAGGCCGATATTGACCTTGCCAAGTACGTCGCCCCGGATCAGTTCGTTGGCGATTGCCTGCAGTTCATCATCAAACAGCACGACGTGGTCGCTATCCCAGCGGACCGGGCGGGAGACGTGGAGCAGAACTTCATCGACGAATTGCAGCACCGACGACAGCTTGTCGGAGATGACTTCGGTCGGATGAAAATGACCGGCATCGAGGCAAAGCAGCGTTTTGCGGCTCGTGGCATAACCCATGCAGAACTCGCTGGAGCCGACCGTGTAGCTTTCGGCTCCGATACCGAAAAGCTTGCTCTCGACGGCATCCTTGTGGAACTCGCGCGAGATCTTTTCGGCAATGATCGCATCCAGCGACTGAGCGAGACGCTCACGCGGTGCAAACCGGTCGGCAGGCAAATCTTTCATGCCATCCGGCACCCAGATGTTCATCACCGATGGCGTGCCGAGCTGCTTGCCGAAATATTCGCTGACCTTGCGGCTAGCCTGGCAATGGGCGATCCAGAAATCGCGCACCGCCTTGTCGGGATGGCTGAGCGTCAGCCCATCTTCGCTCAAGCGATGCGAAAAGCAGGTCGGGTTGAAATCCAGGCCAATGCCGGCTTTTTTGGCCCATTCGACCCAGTTCTGGAAATGGTGGGGTTCGATCGCGTCACGCGAGACCGGCTTGTCGGTTTCGAGATAGATGGCGTGAAGATTGAGCCGCTTCTGGCCCGGGATCTGTGCCATGGCGAAATCGAGATCGGCGCGCAATTCGCCCGGAGTGCTTGCGCGACCGGGATAGTTGCCGCTGACCTGAATACCGCCGGTAAGTTCGCCCGCCGGGTTTTCAAAGCCGCGAACGTCATCGCCCTGCCAGCAATGCATCGAGATCGGGATGTTGTCGAGGCGGTTGAGAGCCGCCTCGGTATCGATACCGGTCGCGGCGAAGACATCACGCGCCATGGTATAGGCGGCTTCGACTTTTTGTGATTGGCTCATCAATCTTGTCCTTCTAGAGCAGGCAGCGCGCTAAACGACTGGAACCGATCCCAGACGGCTTGGGGTACACGCTGGCGGGGAAGATATTCGGTTAGAGGGAATGAACGGCGCACGAGTGCGCGCGCTTCATCGAGGTTGGAAAGCTGGCCGAGGGCGATCATCTGCACGCAGACATTTCCGAGCGCCGTCGTCTCGATCGGACCGGCCGTCACCGGAACGCCGCAGGCATCGGCACAGAGTTGGTTGACGAGGTCGTTCTGGCTGCCACCACCGACGATACGAACACGATCGACCGGACGCCCGCGAAGGGTTTCAAGCTCCTCCTTCACCTGCCGATAGGAAAGGGCAAGACTGTCGAAAATACAGCGTGACAAGGCGCCGGCGCTCTCCGGTACGGGTTGTCCCGTCTCCCGGCAAAATGCCCGGATTTCCGCCGTCATATTGTCCGGGTTGAGGAAACGCGCGTCCTGAGGATTGATCAGGCTTCGCCAGGGCGTGCCGTCACGTGCTTCCGTCACGAGCCCGCCGTGATCCAGAGATCCCAATTCCTTGCGAACCCGCTGGATCAGCCAGAAACCCATGATGTTCTTGAGGATGCGGTAACGTCGCTCGACACCGCCTTCATTCGAGACATTTGCGGCCAGGGCCTCGGCGCCGGCAAATGGCGTTTTGCTCTCGATCCCCATCAGCGACCACGTGCCCGAACTGATGAAGGCCTCATCCTCGGTTTCTAGCGGTGCTGCCGCAACCGCGGACCCCGTATCATGGGTGGCCGGGGCAACGACCTTGACGGCTGTCTCGTTCTGCAAGGCCTGTATCTCGCCGATGATGGTGCCTGCCTCGACCGGATGCATCATCATCGTCTTGGGCAAGCCGGCGAGTTTGAGTAGATCCGCGTCCCAGTCATTCTCATGCAGATTGAAGAGCTGTGTCGTCGTCACGTTGGTATATTCGTTGGAAAGCACGCCGCAGAGGCGGAAATGCAGATAGTCCGGGATCATCAGGAAGTGGCGAGCACGGGCCAGCCATTCGGGATGCTGACGAACGGTCGCCGCCAACTGGTATAGCGTGTTGAACTGCAGGAACTGGATGCCAGTGCGACGGTATATTTCCGCACGGGAAATCTGGGAAAAGACCGTGTCCATCATGCCGTCGGTGCGATGATCGCGATAGGAAACGGCAGGGCCGATACGCTCCAGATTGTCGTCCAGCAATACGTAATCCACGCCCCAGGTGTCGACCCCAACGCTCGCCAGGCCTCCCTTTCCCCGGGCAATCGCCAGCCCTTTCCGCATTTCGGCTTCGAGGAAATCGAGATCCCAGCATTGATGCCCAAAGACATCGTCGCCACGCAGGTTGTTTTCGAACCGATGGATTTCCGTGAGCGACAAAATGCCATCCCTGACCTCACTCAGGATGACACGGCCACTGCTGGCGCCGATATCGACGGCAACGATTTTCTCCGGCACTTTCATGCTTGTTCTCTTGTTCGTTTTCAGCACCTTAGCCTTGTTGATGGGGATCGCGCCTTGAAGAAGCAGACATGAGATTTGCTGATACGTGTCATTATTCGAAGATGACGCAGGGCTTTCTCGGCAAGCTGTGTGGCTGCATTATTAAGTCGCAGCGCTGCATTGATTCAGATCCGGATCGGCGTCTTCGAATGGGCTATCGTTTACATCGTGCGCGATTATGAAGTTTTGATTCGATGAAGCTTTTGGCCAAGGAATTTTTCCGCTCAGACGCTCAAACGGTCATCGTGGAGCAACGCTCTCCGCAAACGCCGTTTCCTCTGCATGACCATGACTTTCACGAGGTCATGATCGTTTTGTCCGGCAATGGCTGGCACATGTTGAATGACGAACCGCACTTCATCACCTGCGGCGAGCTTTTCTACATCAAGGCGGAGGACCACCACGCCTATGAGCAGGTTGATGACCTCTATCTGACCAACATCTTGTTTCGCCCTGACAGGGCATCTGAACGCTATGATTTTCTCGATATCATGCAACATTCGGTGGATGGGAAGGACGCCACGAGGCGCCACTGGCAGGTTACCGAGGATGTGCTGGCGCAGGTTACGCCACTGGTCGAAGCGCTGGAAAACGAGGCCCGCCGGTCCGATCCGCTCTCGGACGCAATGTCGGAGGCGCTATTCAACCAGCTCTCGATCATTCTGTCGCGCTCGCAGTTCGCCACGGACGCACGCGGCCTGCCGAACTCGGGACGCCTTGGACATGTGCTCAACTATCTCAGGCACAATTGCACCGAGGATATCGACCTGGAAAGTGTCGCGCAGCGGTTCGGATATTCCTCGCGCAGCTTCAGCCGACTGTTCCGCGAGGCGACGGCCACGACGCCGCACAACTATCTCGTCAAGCTCAGACTGAGCAAGGCCATGCGGGCATTGCGCGCCACAAATGACAGCGTCACCGACATCGCCTTTTCCTGCGGCTTCAACGACAGCAACTACTTTTCCTACAGTTTCAGCAAGATGACCGGCATGGCGCCGAGCGAATATCGACGCATGCCACGCCACATCCACACCTGATCCCGAACAAGGACATGGTACGGCCGGCGTTGCGGCCGGAAGGCCGAAAGGCCCGCCTTTTGAGCGGGCCTTTCGTGTCTATTCGCAAATCGAGCTTCCGCGAGTAATCACAGAGCCTTCTTGTAGAGATCCAGGATGTCCGCATCGGTAGCCGCGACCGGGTTGCCCGGTGCGCAAGGATCTTTCTGCGCCTTCTGGACCCAGAGCGGGAAGTCATCCTCGGTCACACCAAGTTCTGTAAAGCCGCTGGGAATGCCGACCGTTGCAGACAGATCACGGATTGCCTTGATCGCGGCCTTGGAGGCATCCTCGGTGCTCAAGCCTTTGATATCGACACCCATTGCCTCGGCGATACGCGCAAAACGTTCGACTGCGTAGGGGCGGTTGAACTCCTCGACCAGCGGCATCAGGATTGCGTTGCAGACGCCATGCGGAAGATCCTTCACTGCGCCCGGCTGGTGCGCCATGGCATGAACGAGACCGAGACCGGCGCTGTTGAAGGCAAGGCCAGCAATGAACTGGCCATAGGCCATCATCTCGCGTGCCTCCAGATCCTTGCCATCCTTGACTGCGCGCGGCAGATAGGCCGAGATAAGACGGATCGCTTCGAGCGCAGCGTAGTCGGTGAGCACATGCGCGCCCTTGGCGACATAGGCTTCGATTGCGTGGGTCAAAGCATCCATGCCGGTTGCGGCCGTCGTGGCAGCCGGGATGCCGGTCATCATGGCGGAATCGTTGACCGAAATATCCGGAATAATGTTGGCGTCGATGATGACCATCTTCACCTGAGCGACCGGATCGGTGATGACCGCGTTGGAGGTGACTTCGGCGGCAGTTCCCGCAGTCGTGTTGACGGCAGCCAGGAATGCACCCGCCTTGGCGACCTTGCCGACACCTTCATAAAGCGTGATCGGGCCTGGATTGGCCGAGAGAATGCGTACGGCCTTGGCCGTGTCGATCGGGCTGCCGCCGCCGACACCGATGATCGCATCACACTTGTTGTCGACAAACACCTTGTAGGCGGCCTCGACGACCGGAACGGTCGGGTTGGGAACGACGCCATCATAAACGAAAGCCTCGATACCCTTGGCTTTCAAGCCTTCCAGAAGCGGTGCGACAAGTCCGAACTTCACCAGCGTCGCGTCGGTGATGATGACCGGCCGCTTCAAGCCGCGAGCGGCAAGCTCACCGGGAACTTCGGCCAGACTGCCGGCACCGCTGATGTTGATTTTTGGGAAACACAGTCGAAATGCCATCTCGTTCTTTTCCTCCTGATCGGGAGGCTGCCGGTTCTATGGAAGGCAGCGCTCCTGCTGATAATCTCCTTGGTGATCGGGAGTTTAGCGAAGGCCGAACGAGGAAGCCTTTGTGCCTTGGACATTGTTGCAGCCTGCATGGCCGGAAATTAGAGGTCGTAACACGGCAGGAGAGCACAGCAGCGGCGAACAGTCGGAGAGTTTATGCCATGAGCACTACGTTTAATGCATGCGCCTTGGATAGCAGAACTTCGACTTTGCCGGATCCCGGCAAAAGCATTGCGCCGGAAAGAGCACCGGTCGTGATAATCGCACCGGTCTCCAGCGAGTTTTTGGGGCGGGCACTGTCGTTGGCATAGGCGACCAGCCACGCAAGAACATCGCCAACCGGGTGCTTCGCCGGCCCCTTATAGATCGGATTGCCGCCCTGAGTGACGATTAGTTCAGCCTCACCCACCGTATCAATGAGAGTTTTAGGGACAGCCGGGCCTAGCACGTATCCGCGATTTCCTATGCGATCTGCCACGAAAAGCGAGAAAGACAACGTTCCGCCCTCCTTTATGGCAGACGACAATAGTTCCGCTCCGAGATAAGCCTCTGAAACCGCATCATAGATCTCTTCGCGGGAATAGAGATCGCTTTTGATCGGAAGGGATCGGCCGAGGCGAACGGCGATCTCCACCTCGAACTTCATGCCCGGAAGATAAGGCAATTCTGCATCGCGTGATGTTTCCACGTAAGGGTGCAGCGGCGCCACGACAGCATGTTTATCAGGGGACATCGCCACCTTCCAGGCGTTACCCGGCACGCCTTCCCTTGCGGCAAGCGTCTGCTGGGCCTGCATCGCGGTCGCAAGGTTCTGAGGCAAAGAAAATTCCGCGGTCGCTTGCGATCGGCACGCTTCGCGTAACCCATACAAGCTGTCGGCGAGCGCCTGAACATCGAAAACCGTCCACGGACTATCGTTCATTTATCATCTCCGAATTGTTCAGGTTTTGATTTGGCGCGTCGGGTATCACCCTACTGCACCGATATGCCGTTGTTACAGAGGGTTTCGGAAGCTCAAGGCCAAGACGTTCGGTATGCGGCAGCGATGAACCCATAATGCCGGCATATAAACGTCGCCGCGTTTACCGACACCCGCCCGACAGCCAGGAAATCGATTTCCCGTAGGCCGAGACAGGCCGCCATCTGGTAGCCCTGTATCGGTGCAACGGGTGATTTCCCAGCCGGTTTCCTCAAGCAGTTGCGGCAACCGGTCATGCCGCCCGACCGGGCGACGTCCTCCCCTTAGAGCAAGCCAAACTTCTTCAGTGTCTCGCCGATCTTGGCGTCCTGCCCCTGATTGGGGAGAAGTGCCGGCTGACGGCTGGCGCCGACCGAGGCGTCCTGCAGATAGAGCGCGCGCTTGACCATGGCGGGCGGAAAACCGTGGGCGTAGAGGTCGGTGCGGAACGCGGTGTAGATTTCCTGTTGGCGCTGGGCTTCCTCGATATTACCCGAGTTGAAGCCGCCGACGATGCCGGCGAGGACGTCCGGCATGGCATTGCCGAGGCCGGAAATGCAGCCGGCGGCGCCGTTCTGCAGGGACCACAGGACCAGATGGTCCGGGCCGGAATAAACTTCAAAACCTTCGACTTCCTTGGAAACCTGCAGATAGGCCGCAAGCGTTTCCTGTGCACCGCCCGAATCCTTGATGCCGGCGATGTTGCCGTGGGTGGCCAGCTTGCGGGCAGTTTCCGGCTCGATGTGGTTCTGCGTGCGGGCCGGGATGTCGTAGAGATAGACCGGCGTGTTGACGGCATCGGCAACGGTGGAGAAATGGCGGATCAGGCCATCCTGCGTGCAGGCGATGAAGAAGGGTGTGATGACGGCAATGCCGGTGACGCCGATGCGGTCGAATTCTTTGGCGAGCTGCAGTGTTTCGAAGGTGGCGGGCATGCCAGCATTGACGATGACATCGACCTTGCCGCCGACCTCATCGACAACTTCCTCGAGAAGCTTGATCTTCTCGCCGTGGGTCAGCGCGGAAAAATCGCCATTAGTGCCGGCGCACATGATGTTGTTGCCGGTCGCCACCTGACGGCGCACCTGTGCGCGCGTCGCTTCGTAGTTGATGGTTTCATCGTCGTTGAAGCATGTCACGATCGCGACAAAAGCTTTCTTGGTCATCATTCTACTCCGGTATCAATCAAATCAGGATGCTGTCGCCAGACGGGCGTTGCGATTGGCGGCCTGTACGTCTGGGTCGGGATCGAGGCTGGCGGCGAGAAGGGCCTGCGTGTAAGGCTTTTGCGGGTTGTCGAAGACCTGGGCGACGGTGCCGAATTCGACCACTTCACCCTTCTGCATGACCATCACGTAATCGGCGAAGTCCCGCACCAACGGAAGGTCGTGGGCGATGAAGATGAAGGCGATGCCCATTTCCTTGCGCAGCTTGTCGAGAAGCGTGATCACCTGCGCTTGGACCGAGACGTCGAGTGCCGAGACAGCCTCGTCGCAAACGATCAGCTGCGGTTCAAGCGCAAGCGCGCGGGCAATGGCGATACGCTGGCGCTGGCCGCCGGAGAACTGGTGCGGATAACGGCCCATATGTTCAGCGGAAAGGCCGACCTGGCCCAGCAGTTCGGCGACACGTTCGCGCCACTTTGCCTTGGGCAGGATTTCCGGGTGGATGACCCAGGCCTCGGAAATCAGCTGGTAGACCGTCATGCGCGGGTTGAGCGACTGGGTAGGGTCCTGAAACACCATCTGCAAGTCGCGGCGCAGCTTGAACAGGTCACCCGGCGACATGGTGAAAAGGTCCTTGCCCTTCCACTTGGCGGTGCCGCCATCGGCCTCTTCGAGACGCAGAAGGATGCGAGCGAGCGTGGATTTGCCCGAGCCGCTTTCGCCGACTACAGCGACGGTCTCGCCGGCCTTCAAGTCGAAGGACACGCCCTTAAGCGCTTCGAAGCCGCCATAGAACTTTCTCGCATCCTTCACGCTGAGGATAGCATCGCCGGAGGCTTCAGGCTCGTGCATCTCGCCTTTTCCGGGAGCGGCCGAGATCAGCTTTTTCGTATAGGCGTGCTGCGGGTTGTGATAGACCTCACGCACGGTGCCGCTTTCGACCAGCTGGCCCTTTTCCATGACGACGACGCGGTCAGCGACTTCCGACACAACGCCGAGATCGTGGGTGATGATCAGAACGCCCATACCGGTTTCGCGTTGCAGTTCCTTCAGAAGCGCCAGCACTTCCGCCTGCACCGTCACGTCGAGAGCCGTGGTCGGTTCATCCGCGATCAAGAGGTCGGGTTTGAGGGCAAGCGCCATGGCGATCATGACACGCTGGCGCTGGCCGCCGGAAAACTCGTGCGGATATTTGTCGAGCGCGCGTTCTGGATCGGGCAACGCTACTCGCTTGAATAGGCGCAAGGCCTCGTTTTGAGCCTGCGTTGAACTGATGCCGTGAGTTTTGAGCGCCTCGCGCATCTGCCAGCCGACCGTATAGACCGGGTTCAGGTGGCTGAGCGGGTCCTGAAAGATCATGGCGATGCGTCGGCCGTTCACTTCGCGGCGCTGCTCGGCATTCATCTTGAAGAGATCCTTGCCGTCGAGCAGGATTTCCCCGGACGTGATCTTGCCCGGCGGCATGTCGATCAGATTCATGATCGCGGAGGACGACACAGATTTGCCGGAGCCACTCTCACCGAGGATGGCGAGGGTTTCACCACGGTCGAGATGGTAGGAGATGTTGCGCACGGCGTGCACGACACCTGATGCGGTGTGGAAGTCGACCGATAGGTTGCGGACTTCGAGCAGATGATCAGCCATGTTTCGGTCCTTTCATTTCCAGGCGCCAGCGCTGCACGGGGTCGAGCGCGATACGCAGCCAGTTGGACAGAAGGTTGAGCGAGAGCGTGGTTAGAATGATCGCCAGGCCCGGCCAGAAGGACAGCCACCATGCATTGGTGAGGTACTGGCGGCCTTGCGAGATCATCAGCCCCCAGGTGATTTCTGGCGGCTGGATACCGATGCCGAGGAAGGACAAGGCGCTTTCCGCAAGCATGACATAGGCAAAATCGAGCGTCATCAACGTCGTCAGCGTAGGGATGACGACCGGCAGGATATGGCGGAAGAGGATACGCTTGGACGATGCCCCCATGACCCGCGCGGCCTGCACAAACATACGCTGGCGAATTTCCAGAACCTCCGCTCGGGTGGTGCGCAGATAGACAGGAATGCGGGTGATCGCGAGTACCAGCATGAGGTTGAGGATGGACGAACCGAGGATGTAGAGCACGATTACGGCCACCAGCAACGATGGAAAGGACATGATGACGTCTGCCAGACGCATGATGACCTGGCTGACGCGTTCCGACGCAAAACCGGCTATAAGGCCGAGCAGCGTACCGATGATCGCCGAGATGACAACGGCACCGGCAGCAACCATCATGGTGTTCTGGGTGGCAACGATGATGCGCGGCCAGAGCGGGCGACCAAGCGCATCAGCGCCGAGCCACATATACCATTCGCGGTCGAACATGAATGGCGCAAGGTTACGGCCACGCAGGTTTTGTTTGGTAGCAAGCTCACCGAGCCATGTCGGTCCGATGATCGCCATGACGATGACGAAGACGAGGAAGATTGCGGCACAGAGGGCGAACTTGTCTGCCCAGAGCATACGCGCCATGCGCACAATGGCGCTTGGTTCTTCCGCGACTGTTTCTTTTGGGGTGTGGGTCGATTGAATGGCCATGGTCATGTCGATCCTCAGTAGCGGATGCGCGGATCGAGAAGCGCGTAAGCGAGATCGATCACGAGGTTCATGAGGAAGATGGCGAAAGCGGTGACGAGGATCGCCGCCAGCACGACGTTGAAGTCACGCTGGAGAATGCTGTCGATCATCAGCTTGCCGACGCCGGGGAACCCGAAGATCGTCTCGATGACGACAGCGCCGTTCAGGAGGCTAGCCGCCTGATCGCCGATGACGGTGATGACCGGCAACATGGCGTTGCGCAGTGCATGAACGAAGATGATCGGGCCGGATTTGACGCCTTTGGCGCGTGCAGTCTTCACATAAGCGGAAGAGAGCGCCGAGATCATCGAGCCGCGCACCACCTGAACGATGATGCCGAAGGGACGCACGAACAGAACGCAGATTGGCAGGATCCAATGGGTGAGCGTACCGGTACCGGAGGTCGGCAGCCAGGAAAGCTGGATGGCGAAGATAACGATGGCGACGATGGCCAGCCAGAAATCCGGCACAGAGGCGCCGATCAACGACAGCATCGAGGAAAAGCGGTCGAAAAAGCCACCGGTACGGAAGGCTGCAAGCGAACCGACGACAATGGCGCAGACTGTGACCAGCGTCATGGTGATGACCGCAAGCCATAGCGTCCATGTGAAGGCCTCAAGCACGACGTCAAGCGCGGGACGGGCCTTGCGCAGGCTCTCACCCAGATCACCGGTGACGACATTGCCGACGTATTGGCCAAACTGCACTAGAAGCGGCTGGTCCAGCCCATGCAGGGCACGGAATTCGGCCTTCATTTCGGCCGATGCTTCGACGGGAAGAAAGAGCGATGCCGGATCGCCGGTCAGGCGGGATAAAAAGAACACCATGACCAGCAGCCCGATCAGCGAGATAAGGCTGGCGAGGGCGCGTTTGCGGATGAATCTAAGCATTGGGACCTCGATCTTGCTGGAATGGACGGCGAACGCCTCGCCGTCCACTTCGCTTCGATAGGGCGATCAAATCGCCTGGCGGTAGTTAGTTCTTGAAGCCGATTTCGGAGAGCTGCAGCATCCCGTTGGTGGCAATACTGGGCTTGAAGTCCAGGCGTTCGGATACGCGAGAGTAACCGACCATGTGGAAGAGCAGAACGTCGGCGACAAGATCGTCGTGGACATAGGCGATCAGCTGCGACCACAATTTTGCACGCTCATCACCGGTGGCGGCCGAAGCGCGGGCGATGAGATCATCGACCTTGGGGTCTGCGTAGCCGGACTGGGTACCCTTCGAGTCGTATTTGAAGAACATGGTGAAGGACGGGTCACCCTTGGAGTTGTCGTGCATGGCAGCGACAATGATCGGTCCGCGACCGTCCTTGAACGGCTTCGAGTAATAGACCTCATGTTCGGCAACTTCGACAAACTTCAGGTCGATCTTGAAGCCAACGTCCTGCAATTGCGCCTGTACGGCTTCCATGATTTCCGTCACATTGGGGAAATTCGCAGTACGGGCGACGACTGTGATCGGGGTGTCGACCGGAACGCCGGCAGCCTTGGCTTCCTCAAGCAGCTTCTTGGCCTGATCGGGATCATAGGGGAAAACCTTCACATCCGGATTCCAGCCGAGTGTGGTCGGCGGCACAAGGGCTGTTGCCAGAACAGCATCCTGCGGCACGAGTGTACCAAGGAAGGCCTGACGGTCGATCGCCAGATTGAGCGCCTTGCGAACACGGACATCGTTAAGCGGCGCGATGTTTCCGTCGATACGCAGATAGACGGTTTCGCTGTCGAGATAGGAGAAGTCTGTCTTTTCGTTCGTGGCTTCGACCTGCGAGATCGAAGGCGCGAGATCGGCTTCACCAGCCTGAACCATGGCGGCGCGGACGGCAGGGTCGGCGCGGAAGACGTAGGTTGCCTTGGTGACGGCGGGCTTTTTACCCCAGTAATCGTCACGCGCATCAAGTACGATCTGCTGGCCCGGCGTCCAGTTGGACAGCTTGTAAGGACCGGTACCAACCGGCTCGCGAACGAATTCCAACGGCGTGCCTTCCGGAACGATGGTGACGAGCGACAGGAGCAGCGGCAGGATCGGCTGGACTGGATCAACCTTAAAATCGATGGTGTTGTCGTCGACGACCTTCACATCAAACTTCATGCCACCGAAATAGCGGCGGGATTCGCAGACATTCTTGTCGCTGAAAATGCGGTCGAAGCTGTATTTGACATCCTTGGCGCCAAAAGCCTTGCCGTCGGAGAACTTTACGCCCTGGCGCAGATGGAAACGCCAGGCGCCATCGCCGGTCTGTTCCCATTTTTCAGCCAGGCGCGGCATGACGCCCTGCTTGGTGCGCACGTCGAGCTCGGTCAGCGTTTCGCTGACGTTTTCCATGATGACGCGACCGATATTGGAGCGGGTCGCCATGCAAGGCTCGAGCAGGTCGGCTTCTTCCGGCAGAACGATCTTGATATCCGTCGATGCGGCATGAACCGGCGCAATGCCGGCACCGAATGCTATGACAGAGCCCAGAACGGCTCCAAATAGATGCGAGGTTTTCATGTCATTTCCTCCCTCTGGGGTGCATGTCGCACCGTTTGCTGTTCATCTCGCGGCGCCTTGGCGTTCGCGTTCTGAAGGCCTTCCTCCTGAAGCCCTGTGCGTCGGTCGGGATGCCTCCGTCCTTAACGATCGCCTTGATCGAGCTGGCACCGACCATCGGATTTCTTAGCAAGTTTGTCAAATTAAATATTCAAAACCATCAATTTGTACAAAATAGCAATTCGTAAAACTATTTAATTTCAACTAGATAAATAACATAATGCCGCAATCAATAGCAAATTGCGATATTTTTCAAACTTGACAACTTTGTTATTTGGGTGATTTTCATAGGGTCAAGAGGAGACCCCTATGACGCCTGAACAGATTGCAACCGTCATGACCGGCGCGGTCAAAGCCGCGGGAAACGGACGACACGAGGCCATGCTGGCTTCGCCGATGATCCAGAACCATGCATCCTTCCTGCATCTGGCCGATGACGGTGCGCTGATCTGCGCATGGTTCGGTGGTACGCTCGAAGGGAAATCGGATATCTCGATCTTCGCCTCGGTTCTGGCGGAAGGATCCAGCCAGTGGGGCGAACCGCAGCGCTTGAGCTTCGATCCAGACCATTCCGAGCAGAACCCGGTTCTGTTTGCAGCCCCCGGCGGCGAACTGTTGCTGTTCCACACTTCGCAGCCTTCCGGCAATCAGGACGAATGCCGGATCCGCATGGCAGAAGTTTCTCGCGATGCCAGCAACGCAACGAAGCTGGCAGCTGGCGAGGGATGTTATCTCGATCTGCCGCGCGGCTGTTTCGTCCGCGCGCCGCTTACCGTGCGGGAAGATGGTGCATGGCTTTTACCGATTTTCCGCTGCATCCAGCGCCCGGGCCAGAAGTGGAACGGCAGCCATGATCGCGCGGCGGTCGGCATTTCCGAAGACCAGGGCAAGACCTGGCGCCTGGAAGATCTCGACCAGTCGACCGGCTGCGTACACATGAGCCCGGTCTCGATCTGTGAGCAGAAACTGGCAGCGGTGTTCCGTCGCCGTCAGGCCGATTTCGTCTATCGCACCGAAAGCGCCGATGGCGGCCGCACATGGTCCACCCCGCAGGCGACGGATGTTCCCAATAACAATTCGTCGATTGCCGCGATCGCCCTGAAAGACGGGCGTATCGCGATTATCTGCAATCCGACAAATGCGGAGATGTCGAGCGATCGACGCGCCTCGCTTTACGACGAGTTGGGCGAGGATGACGACCGCCCGGATGCCAATCCGGATGGCGGTTGCGTGCCGATCTGGGGCGTGCCGCGCGCACCGGTTTCCGTCTGCATTTCCGATGACGGAGCAAAGAGCTTTTCGCAGCGGATCGTCATCGAGGACGGTCCCGGCACCTGCATGTCGAACAACTCCATCGACGGCCACAACAAGGAAATGTCCTATCCGTGGCTGCTGGAAGGGCCAGACGGCAGTCTCCACATCGCCTATACCTACTACAGGCGCGCCATCAAATATGTTCGTCTGGCCCCCGGCTGGGCTGACGCTGCACAAGCGGGAGAATAATCATGAGCAATATCATCGGCATCACCATGGGTGACCCGTGCGGCGTCGGACCGGAAATCACGGTTCGGGCGCTGGCCGAAATGGGTGACGCGGACCGCGCCAATACCCGCATCTACGGCAACCTGCCGACGCTGGAAGCAGCCCGCAAGGCGCTCAACGTCGATATCGATCTCGCCCCTTACGTCGTCGACCTGCCGATCGAAGGCGCCCCCCTGCCCTGGGGCACGCTGTCGCCGGTTGCAGGTGATGCGGCGTTCCGTTTCATCGAAAAGGCGGTGCGCGATGCCGAAGCCGGCGTGATCGGTTGCGTCGTCACTGCACCGATCAACAAGGAAGCGCTCAACCTTGCCGGCCATCATTACGATGGTCATACCGGCATGCTGCGCAGCCTGACGAAATCGGCGGCCGCCTATATGCTGCTGGCCTCAGAAAAGCTGAAAGTCATCCACGTTTCCACGCACGTGTCCTTGCAGGAAGCTATCCGCCGCGCCACCACTGAGCGGGTGCTGGCAACGATCAAGGCCGGCAATGACCATCTGAAGCGCACCGGTTATGCCGCGCCGCGCATCGCGGTTGCTGGCATCAACCCGCATTGCGGCGAAAACGGCCTTTTCGGCACCGAGGATGACGACCAGATCGCACCGGCCGTTGCTGCCGCCCGCGCCGAAGGCATCGATGCCTACGGCCCGATCTCGGCCGACACCGTGTTCCACCGCGCCTATTCCGGCGCCTTCGATCTGGTGGTCGCGCAATATCACGATCAGGGCCATATCCCGATCAAACTCGTCGCCTTTGATACTGCCGTCAACGTCTCCGTCGACCTGCCGATCGACCGTACCTCGGTCGACCACGGCACCGCTTTCGACATTGCCGGCAAGGGTATCGCCAATCATGGCAACATGCTTGAAGCCATCGCCTATGCCCGCAAGCTGGTGAATGGCGGTAAGGGAGGCAAGGCATGAGCAGCGCCCCCGTCATCATCCTGCACCAGCCCAAAAGGCTGATCATCGGCGCCGGCACCATTGCCGAAGTTGGTAACTGGGCAGGCGACGTTTCCTCGACCCTGGTGATCGCAACGCCGATCACCGCCGGTTTTGTTGATCGCCTCAAATTGCCGGGCAAGGTCGCCATGTTCGACGCCATCCCCGGCGAACCTGAAATCGCCACGCTCGATGCGGCGCTGGCGGCAGCGCGTTCGGCCAAGCCGGATCTCGTCGTCGGTCTCGGCGGCGGTTCGGTGATGGATGTCGCCAAACTGGTGGCAGCACTTTGGGATGGCGAACAGACACTTCTCGACGTTGCCGGTCCCAATAAGGTCGCCGGCCGCAAGACTCGCCTGGCGCAGGTGGCGACCACGGCGGGCACCGGTTCTGAAGCGGGCATCCGCTCGCTCATCACCGATCCGGTCAAGGGCAACAAGATCGCGGTCGAAAGCCCGCATCTGATCGCCGACCTCGCCGTGCTCGATCCGGAACTGACCTATTCCGTGCCGCCGGCCGTCACTGCCGCAACAGGTGTGGATGCCATGGCGCATTGCGTCGAGGCCTTCACCAACAAGCGCGCCCATCCGATGATCGACGGCTTTGCCCGCATGGGCTTTCATCTCGTCGGCAAGTTTCTGGCCCGCGCGGTCAAGGATGGATCGGATCGTGAGGCACGCGAAGGCCTGATGCTGGCTTCCTATTACGGCGGAATCTGCCTTGGACCGGTGAATACGGCGGCAGGCCATGCCATTGCCTATCCGCTCGGCACGCTGCTGCACCTGCCACACGGGCTCGCAAACGCTATCGTGTTTCCGCATGTCCTGGCCTTCAATCAGCCGGTCGCGGCTGACAAGACGGCGGAAGTCGCGGAAGCGCTGGGTCTCGGCAAGGGGCTTTCGCAGGCTGATCTCAGCGGTGCGGGGCATGCCTTCTGTGCCGATCTCGGTATCGAGATGTCGCTGGCCAAGCATGGCGCTACTGAGGAAGACCTGCCGCGGTTTGCGGCTGACGCGCATGCCATCCGCCGGCTGATGGACAACAACCCGGTCGATATGAGCGTCGAGGATGTTTTGGGGATTTACCGGGCCAGCTTCTGAAGAGGCTGGTTTGGAGGAGGGAGGCGGCTCGAGCGATCGTGCCGCCTTTTTCACATCTATGGCGGTTTTTATCTATGCGCCGCTGGACGAACGTCTCTTATCTCCGCCCTCGGCCCTGCTGCGATTCCTTTGCCGAGCCGGAGAAGCCGGCAGGCTTGTTTTTCACCCAAGCAACGAATTTCTGGATCTCGGGGTTCTCGAGAATGGCCTCGATCGTCGAAAATGTCTTGGCGAGCTGCGCATTCGTGAAGACGGCATGGATCTGGTCATGGCAGACCTTGTGCAGCAGAACGGTCTGCTTGCCGCCCTTGCTTTTCGGAACAAGGTGATGGGCATCTTCATCACCAGCCAGGATCATACGTTCGCACAGCGGGCAAAGCGTCGGCTCCGGCTCCTCCTGCGAAGAAGTGAAATCCTCTCTGATCTTGCGGGCCATCGGTCTTCTGCCATTTCGTCTAAAGGATGCGCGCGAGCGCTCATATCGCTCCCGTCGACACGGGTTCCATGCCGCCAGATACCGCTTCTGCCGCCGGGGAGCAACGATGTTTCGAAAACAGTTTGGCTGGACGGAGCCTGAAAGCTACTGATGCGACGACTGGAACAACCGTTCGCGCGACCCCTTCAAATGTTCCAGCATCAAACGCCGCGCCTCGCCCTCGTCGCGGTTGGTGATAGCCGAAGCAATCGCCTCATGCTCTGCGAACACGCGGGTGAGACCGGAGACTTCCCGCTTGATCGAGGCGCCGTGGAACTTCATGCCGACAGCGATATGATCTTTCAGCGCTTCCATGGCGGTGGAAAAATAGCTGTTCTGGGCAGCGCGGGCGATGGCGAGATGGAATTGGAAGTCAGCGTCTTCGCGATGCGACTGGCGATTGGTTGCGTCGCGCAGCAATTCAAGCGCCTGGCGGATCGCCTTCAGACTGTCGGCATCGTGGCGGGTGGCAGCGGCAGCGGCAGCGGCCGGCTCCAGCGTCAGGCGAAACTCGTAACAGTTCAGAAGATCGGCAACGTTTTCCAGCTGGCCGAAACCGAGCGGATTGCGCAGGCCCACGGAACGAACGAAACTGCCGGCGCCACGGCGGGAATAGATCAGACTCTGATCGCGCAGACGTTTCAGCGCCTCACGGATGACCGGGCGCGATACTTCGAATTCGGCAGCGAGATCATGCTCCGTCGGCAGGCGCTCGTCAGGCTTGTACGCGCCCGATTTGATGGCGCGCAGCATGCGTTCGAACACGACATCGGCGAGGCCCTTGCGGGCGGTTCCTGTTTCCAATCCCATTTTCAACCTGCTTTCTGCAGGACCGTATCTGCAATTTGTTTCAAAGTATCGGGATGGCCGAAACCACCGGATTTGGCAATGATGCAGCGCCCTTCCGCCGAGGCCAATCCGAGACCCGGCAGGCACTCACCATGAAGACGAAGCCGCGCAAGGCCGAGCCGGCGCAGCACGGCTTCCGCCGTCGCACCGCCCGAGAGAAGCAGCGTGCCGTCGTAATCGGCGAAATACCGTTTCAGACCATCAGCCAAAGCTTCCGAGACGAGCTGCGGATCTATCTCTTCCGCGCCCGGCGTCGCCTGCAATAGCGTCAACTCGGCACCGGTATCGCTTGCCGCATCTACATGGCCGTTGGGCGCCGCGAGATAGTTCAGACTGTAACTGTTACGCAGGGCATCGATCTGCCTCAGAGTGATCGGATCGCGCGAGCCGATCACGAAAGCGATCCGGCCGGCCGGAATGGTTGCCGCTTGCGTCGCTGCCCTTGCGGTCATGCGACGAGCCAACGCTTCGGCGAGGCCTCGGGCACCGATCAGGAGATCCGTGCCGTTACCCTCCGCGTCAGCCAGAACAGCATCCATATCGATAGACGTGCGGGTGTCGGGAATGTGGGTGCTGGCGGCATGGGAGCCCAGTCGATCGGCAATCACGATCGGCGTCTCTATGCCGAAGCCAGCGACACAACCATGCTCCACGAGCCGATCGAACTCAGGAATTGCCGGTGCAACGAGCGCGCGTGCGAAAGGTATCGCATCCAGTTCGGCCGAGATATTACCCTTGAGGCGGGAATCGACTTTCTTGAACATCTGCGTGCCCTTGGGCAGCAGAGAGATCACCTCAGCGGTTGCGGCACGCGCTTCGTCCGCCGAAATTTCGCGCGTATTGAGATTGATCGACAGGACGTCGGGACGATCCTCGACGATAAGGCTGATAACCTCACGGCCAAGCGCGACTTCCGTGCGAAGACCACGTCCAGCAAAAGGGGCCGCTGAGTCGAGTGCGCCGGTCAGATCGTCCGCGAGAATGGCTAACATATGTCTCCGCCTACCTATGTTGTAATCTTTATACCACAAAAAAATGCTTAAATGTCAACAATAATGTCACTTCAAATGACAAATACGAAGACATGATTTTGTCAAATGGCGAAGCGTCTTTAGTCCCCTTCCAGTGCGCGTCTGCGGGGAATGAGGCTACCATGATCAATCGGGAGATGTTGCAGGTGGTGGGGAACGAACCGAGGCAGGTTCGCCGCCCCGATCTCCTGCGGGTCGATCAGAGGCAGCTACGGGGAACCGGCAGACGGAATTTTTCCGGCGAATTTCGCTGATTGGAAGAGGATAGGGTCAGCTCGAGGCAGCCAGACCTTCGGCTACACGGAAGGCGTTGATCCAATGCAAAACATTGAAGAGAAATGCTGCCGCCGAATGACCTCAGCGACAGACCCTTTCTTGCCACTACGATAACGCAGCGGCCTTCCATGGCTGTTTAATACGCTCTGTGCGGGCACCGTTTTCGCTGAGCCCGAACCGCAGTTAAAACGTGAAGCTACCGACTAACGCTTCTGGATCTTGCCACCCTCGGCGACCAGACGTCCTTCCTTGAAAACCTTACGATTTCCGGGGAAGCCAACAACCGCTTCCGGAACATGCTCGGCAGCAATGGCGACGAAATCCGCTTTGGCGCCGATTTCGATACCGTAATCTTCAAGCCTGAGTGCCTTCGCACCCGCGGTGGTGACGATATCGAATGCCGCCTGCAACTCGGCATCGGTGAAGAAGCCGGAACGGTACCCGATAATCTCTGCGCGACGCAGCATGTCGCCATCGCCATAGGGCCACCAGGAATCGCGGATATTGTCGCTACCGCTGAAGACGTTGACGCCCTCGCTGCGCAGCAGCGCGACGGGCGGAAAAGTGTGATGTCCCGGCGCATTGGTCATGATCGAGATACCGCTTCTGGCAATCTTTGCGGCAATCTTGCGGGCAGCGTCAGGCGCAAGGTCGCCAAGACCATAGGCGTGGCTGATCGAAACATGTCCCTGCATGCCGAGCGCCTCCGTCCGGGCACAGATTTCCTCGATGGTGAAAGCCCCCATGCTGCCGCCTTCATGCAGATGAATATCCGCATCGACACCGCGTTTTTCAGCGATACCGAAGACGACATCGAGATGGGCGCTGACGTCACGATCGAAACTCGCCGGATCAAGGCCCCCGATCAGGTCAGCGCCGAGACCGATTGCCTCGTCAAGCAATTCGGGAGTACCGGGGCTTTTAAGGATGCCGCTCTGCGGAAAGGCCACGAGCTGGATATCTATGATATCCTTGTATTTTTCCTTCACCGCCATGATCGTTTCAAGCGACTTCAGCCCGACCGAACCATCGACCATCACATGGCTGCGCATCTGTAGCGTGCCATGCGAAACGCAAAGTTCCAGCTGCTTGATGGCGCGTTCCGCCATAGGCTCCGCTTTCGCCATGTTATCAGCCTGGAATGCGACCCGCTCATGCACGTCGAAACCGTTGGTGCAGGGCCGATGCGGCACCCATTTTCCACCGTAGAAGCTCGTATCCAGATGGATATGCCCCTCGACGAAACCCGGCACCAGCAGATCACCCGCGATATCGATGACATTGCCGGAGGCGGCTGACGCTGTCGTAGCCTGGATGCCGGTTATGCGGCCATTCTCGACATGAATATCGTGCAGCCCTCCATCGGAGAGCTTCGCATTGGTGAAAATTGTCTTCGTCATGATCGGGTGTTTCCTCAAGATCTTATCGTTGAAAGTCTCAGATGGCGGTCGCCAGATGACAGGCAACCGTGCCACCGCCCTCGCGTGCCCGAACCTCGGGTGCCGTTTTGCTGCATAGATCCGTTGCCATCGGACAGCGCGGATGGAAGGCACAACCTTTCGGCGGATCGAGCGGGCTTGGTGGTTCGCCGCCCATCAGTTCACGGTCGCGATTGGGAGCCGCGACATCGGGGATCGTCTGAAGCAGCAGCTGCGTATAGGGATGCTGCGGATTGGCAAAAAGCGCCTCGGTATCGGCTTCCTCGACGATCCGACCAAGATACATGACCGCAATACGGTCGGCCATGTGCCGCACGACGGCAAGATTGTGGCTGATGAAAAGATAGGTCAGCCCGAGTTCGTCCTGAAGGCGGCGCATCAGGTTGAGGATCTGTGCCTGCACCGAAACGTCGAGCGCCGAGGTCGGCTCATCGCAGACCAGGAATTCCGGCTCGCTGGCCAGCGCCCGGGCAATCGAGATCCGCTGGCGCTGCCCACCGGAAAACTCGTGCGGATAACGTTTCCCATCGTCCGGAGAAAGGCCGACGGTGCGCAGCAATTCGGCGACACGCGCTTCGGTTGCTTCCGCGCCGCTGCGAAGGCCGAATTCGCGGATCGGCTCGGCAATGATATCGCCGACGCGCCAGCGCGGATTGAGGCTTGCATGTGGATCCTGGAAGATCATCTGGGCTTCCATCGGCCTACCACGCCCCCTGCCCTTTACCGCGGGCGCAAACAGGATGGCGCCTTCGCTCGGGGCATAAAGCCCGGTGACAAGCCGCGCCACGGTGGACTTTCCGCAACCGGACTCACCGACAAGCGCGAGGCACTTGCCTTTTTCGACAGTGAACGTGACATCCTGAACCGCATGCAGGTAGCGCTTCGGCTTGCGATCGATCACCCGGTTCAACCAGGGTGCGGAGACATCGAAGGTGCGGGAGAGCTGATCGACCTCCAGGGCGTTGTTTGCGCTTCTCACTGAACACCTCCATCATGAACGAGGCAGGCAACACTGCCCTGCCCTTCCGTTACCAACGCCGGACGGACCTGGCGGCATCGAGACCCCGCATCCAGACAGCGCGGGTTGAACGCACAGCCCACAGGAATGGCATTCAGCCGCGGCATTGCACCATCGATCTGGGCGAGCCGCTCGACACGGGCGCCGAGAGCCGGGAGCGATCCCATCAGGCCGCGCGTATAAGGATGCTTCGGCCGGCTCAGCACCTCTTCGACCGGGCCGATCTCGATCACGCGACCGGCATACATCACAGCCACCCGATCGGCGGTTTCCGCGATTACGCCCATATCGTGCGTCACCAGCATAACGCCCGTGCCGTGTTCGCGGCACAGCCTGCGCAACAAAGCAGTAATCTGCGCCTGGATAGAGACGTCGAGCGCCGTCGTCGGCTCATCGGCGATGATCAGTTGGGGATTGCCTGCAAGCGCCAGTGCGATCACCACACGCTGGCGCATGCCGCCGGAGAACTGATGCGGATAATGATCGATGCGCTCATCTGCGCCGGGGATGCCGACCTGTTTCAAGAGTTCGATGGCTCGGGCACGCGCATCCATGCGGCTTCGGCTCGAATGCAGCCGAATGGTCTCGATCAATTGCTGGCCAACGGAAAACAGCGGATTGAGCGAGGTAAGCGGGTCCTGAAAGATTGCGCCGACCATGCTGCCGCGGATCGATGCCATCTCCGCTTCGCTCAGGTTATCGGTCCTCTTTCCACCGATGCGAATTTCGCCGGAAGACACGCGACCAGGCGGTTCGAGCAGGCCGAGAACGGCCATCCCCGTCATCGATTTACCCGCACCGGATTCACCGACGACGCCGAGTATCTCGCCGCGTTTGATAGTCAGGGAGACATCCGAGAGTGCGGTCAGCACACCCTTGCGGGTTGGGAATTCGACCGAAAGACCTCGAACATCCAGCGCAAGCGCGTCGGAGGCCGGAGGATGGCTGGTAATACTCATGGCGCAACCTCGCTCTGGCTGAGATGCAACGGATAGCTTGGAGGAAAGATCGTCTCGACCGGCGGATGCCCGTAGGTGCGTTCGGGATAGTGCCCGACCAGCCCATCGAACTGTGCCTGCGCCCGGTCGCGTGCAGCCGCGAGGTCAATGCCGGCAACCTGTCCGTCACGCATGGAGAGGCGACCGTCAACGATCGTCGCCCGCGTAACGCGCCCAGTCGCGCCGTAGACAAGCGTCTGGATGGGGTCGATGCGCGGTGCGATCATGCGGTCTGCCATGTCGAGGACGGCAATATCGGCCTTCGAACCAACGGCAAGCCGTCCGAGATCTGGGCGGTTCAGAGCGTCGGCTCCGGAAATCGTCGCGGCATCATAGAATTCGGCAGCAGATCCGGCATCACCGCGGCCTTCCGCAATGCGGTTCGCCATCAGGCCGACCGACATGTTGAGCACCATGTCCGGCGGCGCGGTGTCGGTGCCCATGCCGATACGGATACCCATCGCCTTCAGACACGAGAAGGATTTGAGCGCAGAACCATGCCGCGCCGACACGAGTGGGCAATGGGCGACCGAAACACCGCTCGCCGCATAACGGGCGAGATCGTCGTCGGTGGCGACTGTTGCATGTGGCGCGATCAGGCGCGAGGAAAGCAGGCCCAGACTGTCCAACCATTCCGGTGCCGTCACTCCATGCAGCCGCCGCACCGTCTGCAGTTCCATTTCGCCCTGCGCCATATGAAGCCGCACCGGCAGATCCATCTCATCCGCATGAGAGAACGTCCGGCGTAACAGGGTTTCCGTACCTGTTTCAACGCGATCCGGGGCGAACATGCCTGAGATCAGGCCGCCAGCCGTGCCGTGAACACGTCCGGCAAAAGCCGCAGCCGCTTCAAGCTCTGCCAGCCCTCGTTCCTCGTCGAAGACGGGCTGCATTGCGCCGGCATCATCAAGGATCACGCCGCCGCTGCGATAGGCCGGCCCGAGCCAGACGCGCAGGCCGAGCTCTTCGGCCGCAACAGCGGCCGCCTCGAATTCGGCGACCGTCTCGCCCCAGGCTCGATAGAAAAGTGAAGCGATCGGCAGCGCCGAAGTAATGCCGTTCAGAAGAAGCTGCGCAAAGGCATAATGCTTCTGAAAGGCGAGTTCTTCCGGGCTGTACATTTCATAAGCTCGCCCGGCATAGTCCGAAGGCCAGACACGCCCCTTTTTCCAGCCGGGCTGGTTGTCCATGCCCAAAACCGTCGTGTCGAGGTCGGAGAGCGCATCGAGATCGACGAAACCTGGGCCGATCAGCGCTTCTCCCATGTCGTAGCGCGCGGCAAGTTCGCCCTCGAAGCGCTTGCCTATCCAAATGACGCGGTCGTTTTCGATCACCACCTCGCCGTTTTCGATCAGCCGCCGCCCTTCCGGCAGATCGGCCACAATGAAACGTGCGCCGAGAGCCCAGCGACTGGGTGGTCGTCTGCCGAGCGGAAGATCAGACCAGTTCCTGTCTACCCTCATGGCCGTTCCCGCAGGCTCTTGCCGTCACGGGCGACGACGTTTCCGGCTGTGACCACCAACTTGCGCAACTGATGCGTAACGAGCGCCTCACCGACCGTTTCGCCTTCAACGATCACCACATCTCCACGGCCGCCGACTGTGAGACTGTGGTCTTTGCGATCGATCGCCATTGCGCCGCCGGTCGTGCAGACCTCAAGTGCCATCAGCAATTCGTCGTCGCGGCGCAGGTTATTCTTCATGCCGAGCAACATGGCGCGCTCCAGCATGTCGCCATTGCCGTAAGGACCCCAGGTATCGCGAAAGCCATCGACGCCGGCACCGAAGCGCACGCCAGCAGATCGCAATCGCTTCAGCGACGGTACGTCCCGCGACGGCGGTGCGGTGGTCAGGATCGGCACGTCAAGTTCGGCGCAGGTATCGATCAGCGCTTGCGAGATATTCCAGTCGGGAAGCGCAAGGCAGAAGGCGTGGCTGACCGCGACCTTGCCCTGCATGCCGGTGGCGCGGATGCGCTCGAAGATCATCTCCATCGAAAACGCACCAAGTTCGCCGAGTTCATGGAGGTGGATATCGATGCCCTTGCCGTGTTTTCCGGCGAGCGCAAAAATAGCGTCGAGATGAGCTTTGGGGTCGCGATCCATGCCGCATGGATCCAGCCCGCCGACGAGATCCGCGCCCATGGCCATTGCCTGATCAAGCAGTTCGACCGTCCCCGGCCGGCGCATCAGGCCGGATTGCGGGAACGCGACAATCTCGATCTCCACCACTCCGGCCAGCTGGCGGCGGGTTTCCATCACGCCTTCCAGCGCCACCAGACCCTGATCGGTGTCGATATCCACATGGGTGCGGATCAGCGTCGTGCCGTAACCGACAGATTGCAGCGATTGGCGCATGGACTGGACATGCGCATCGAGGCCGTAGTCGCGTTTCACCTTGCGCTCGTTGTCGATCTTGTCGATCAACCGCGGTCCGACTTCGTTGACATACCAGGGATAACCGAGCAGCGACTTGTCGAGATGAGTATGCGCGTCGACCAGGCCCGGTATAGCGATACGGCCACCCGCGTCTTCAGTGTGGACACTTTCGGCAACAAGTCCCGACCCGATTGCAGTAATGCGGCCACCCTTGATGAGGATGTCGGACCGCTCGCCCCCCATGGGTCTTGCGTTTTTAATCAGAAGATCACTCATGGATAAGCCTCAGCGCAGTTTGGGATTGAGAGCGTCACGCAGCCAGTCGCCCAGCACGTTGATCGAGACGACGAGCAGACAGAGCTGCAGGCCGGGGAAAAGGACGATCCACCATTGCCCGGAAAACAGGAACTGATTTCCGATCCGGATCAGCGTGCCGAGCGACGGCTGTTCCGGCGGCATGCCGACGCCGAGGAAGGAAAGCGTCGCTTCGATCAGAATACCCAGACCGAAATTCAGCGTCGCCGTCACCAGAAGCGGCGTGGTGGTGTTGGGCAGGATATGCTTGATCAGGATACGCCAGGTCGGCACGCGGATAAGGCGTGCGGCCTGTACATATTCCTTGTTGCGCTCGACCATGGTCAACGCCCGGACAGTGCGGGCATATTGCACCCAGGCGGAAAGCGAGATGGCAAGCACGATGACGCCGGACGCACCGACTTCGCGCAATGACGGCGGCAAGGCCTGCCGTGCGAGTGCCGAGACGAGGATGGCAATCAGCATGGTCGGCATCGACAGAAGAACGTCGCCGGCGCGCATAAGCAGACCATCGGCCCATTTGCCGTAGTAACCGGCGACCAGCCCAAGCGCCGAGCCGACGATCAGAGACACCGCGACCGACGCTGCACCGATCACGATCGATGCCCGCGAGCCGTAAAGAATGGCAGAAAGCAGGTCGCGTCCCTGCGTATCGGTGCCGAGAATAAACGGCCACTGCCCCTCTTCCATCCAGATCGGCGGGATCTCGGCGTTTAACAGGTCGAGCGAGGCGAGATCATAGGGATTCTGGACGGTGATCAGGGGGGCGAAGAACGCCGAGCCGATGAGCAACAGCAGCAGGATTGCGGCGGCAACGGCGGATGGATGATGCTTGAAGCTCCACCACAGATCGGAATCCCGCAGGCGAGCAAGCCAGGAAGGAGCTGTTCGGGTTTCTTGTTCGGCAGTATTTACAAGGGGTGTCATGATTGTCTCCTGTCACGCAGCGCGCAGACGCGGGTCGATCACCGCATAGGCAATGTCGACGAACGTGTTCAGCGTCACGAAGATGAAGGATACGATGCAGAGATAGGCCGCCATGACGGGAATATCGACGAAGGTGACGGCCTGCATGAACAACATGCCCATGCCCGGCCACTGGAAGACCGTCTCGGTAACGAGCGCAAAGGCGATCAGGTTACCCACCTGCATGGCGGTCAGCGTCACCACCGGCATAAGACAGTTCTTCAGCGCATGACGGAACCAGAGCGCTTGCCGCTTCACACCGCGGGCACGAGCGAACTTGATGAAATCGGCCCGGAGGATTTCCAGCATTTCGGCACGGACCAGCCGCATAACCAGCGTGATCTGAAACAGCGACAAGGAGAGTGCCGGCAACACGATCGCGGCACGACCGGATGGCGTCAGCAGCCCCGTTGACCACCAGCCAAGCTGCACGACCTCACCTCGGCCGTAGCCCGGCAACCATCCGAGACTGACGGAAAAGGCAAGGATCAGGATGATGCCGACAAAAAAGCTCGGCAGAGAAACGCCGACAATCGAGGAAAACTGCAGCCCTTCCGCCCACCAGCGCCCGCGACCGATCGCGGTGAAGACGCCGAGCGGAATGCCGATCGCCAGCGAAAGAATGGTGGCGATGATGACCAACTCGAATGTCGCAGGAAAACGCTCGCCGATCAGGGTGATGACATTCTGCTGATTGCGCCAGGAAAGGCCGAATTCGCCCTGGGCGGCATTGGTGACGAAACGCAGATATTGCACCAGAAAGCCGTCATTCAGGCCGAGGCGGGTGCGCAACTCGTCGCGCTCCACCTGGGTGGCGCTTTCGTTCACCATCATCTCGACGGGGTCGCCGAGGAAACGGAAGATCAGGAAAGCAAAGAAGGCAACGGTCAGCATCACGAGGATGGCGTTGCCGACCCGCTTTACGAGGAAGGCGATCATGGTCGCTGCGTCCCTGTTTCTTAAGATAGGAAGGGCGTCCCTTGCCGGTGTGATCGACGGCAAGGGACGTGGCGACTTACATCTTCACCAGCCAGAGGCGGGGAAGATTGTCCGAGAAGAGCGGGAAATCCTTGATCTTCGCGGTGGTCGCCCAGGCAAGCGGCTGCTGGTGCAGCGGGATCATCAGAGCATGATCCTTGGCGATCTTCAGCGACTGCGCTTCCATCGCAAGGCGCTTGGTCTGGTCGAGTTCGACGGCGGAAGCTTCGGTCACCTTGTCGAATTCCTTGTCGGACCAGCCGCCCCAGTTGAAAATGCCGAATGAACCTTCCTTCGTATGAAGAACCTGCGAGGTGAGACTATAGGTGTCGAGCATGGGCAGCGTTGCCCAACCGAGCGTGTAGACATCCACCTTGCCCGACGAACGCTTCGGTGTCTGAACCGCACGGGTACCCTGATCCAGCTTCGGCTTGAGGCCGACACGCGACCACATGGAGGCGACGGCCTGGCAGACCTGCTCTTCGTTGACGAGGCTGTCGGCACAGTTGAACTCGAATTCGAAGCCTTCGGCACCCGCTTCCTTCAGGAGAGCCTTGGCTTTTTCCGGATCGGCCTTGACCGGCGTATCGAGCGCCGCGTCATAACCCGGGATCTGCGGGGCAACGAGCGCACCGGCATTCCGCGACTTTCCGCGCATCACCTTCTTGTTGATGAGGTCGAGATCAATCGCGAGCTGCATTGCTTGGCGAACGCGCAGATCCTTCATCGGGTTCGCAGCGCCGGAGAGAAGCTGGTCACGCTGGGAAAAGCCGATCATGACAGTACGAAGGTCGGTTCCTTCCAGAACCTTGACCTCGGGTGAAGCAGCAAGCCGCGGCAGATCCTGTACCGGCGCCTGATCGGTGAAATCGATATCGCCCGCGAGAAGGGCGGCAACACGCGTAGCCGGCGAGGCAATCGGGGTCAGTTCGATCCGATCGATATTGTGCTCGGGCTTGTCCCACCAGCCATCGAACTTGGTGAAGACCGTCTTTGCGTCAGGCTGGCGGCTTTCGACCTTGAACGGGCCAGTGCCGTTTTCATTATAGGTTGCATAACCTTCGGTACCGGATCCGACATCGGTCGGCGCTTCGGCATGGTTGTCCTTCAGCCAGCCGGCATCAAAAATGTAGATGGTCGTGAGGTCGTTCGGCAGCAGCGGATAGTTGGCCGAGACGTCGATCTCGATCGTGTGTGCGTCGATGACGCGCGAACCCTTATAGGCCGGGATATTGCCGCGCAGAGGCGACTTCGGGTTCGAAGCGCGCTGCAGCGAAGCCTGTACGTCCTCTGCCGTGAAGTCTGCGCCGTTGTGGAACTTGACCCCTTCCCGCAGCTTGAAACGCCAGGTCGTCGGCGAAACGATTTCCCAGGATGTGGCGAGCGCGGGCTCGATCTTGAGATTACGGTCGTAGCGAACCAGCCCCTCATAGGCGTGGTTGAGGACGCCGAGCGCAAAACTGTCGCCGTAGGAATAGGGATCGAGCGAGCTAATGTCGCGCGAGGCGCCCCATTTCAACGTTCCGGCCGCAGCTGGCATTGCCAAGGCGAGAAGCGCAACGCCTCCCACCAGAATTCTCGATAATTGCATTGATAGTTCCCCTCGGATTGCATGCAATACCCGCAAGACGACGCTTGAGATCGGACCACATGTCGTTAAAACCG